>Ga0315906_10008518_pt1 | contig 12292 bp, 7 predicted proteins | sample LakEriMetagenome_4_FD_203526 | JGI IMG/M metagenome (GOLD analysis project Ga0315906, IMG submission 203526) | Freshwater fungal communities from buoy surface, Lake Erie, Ohio, United States - Buoy 2 MA122 | ecosystem: Environmental > Aquatic > Freshwater > Lake > Lake biofilm | place: USA: Lake... | reverse complement strand
GAGGTTCCCGTCGTGCCCGATTTCCGGACGCTCGCCCCGTACGCGATCACGACGCTTCCGAACGTCGACGTCGCGTCGACCGGCGGCAACTTCTCGACGAGCGGCCGCGCTGATCTCGTCGGTGCGTCGTTCGCCGGCTGGATCTCGATCCTGACGACGGGAACCTGGACCTTCTTCACCGAGAGCGACGACGGATCCAAGCTGTTCATCGACGGAACCCTCGTCGTCAACAACGATGGTCCGCATGGCATGGTCGAGCGTGCCGGCGAGGTCTCGCTCGAGGCGGGATTGCATCTCTTCCGGTACGACTTCTTCGAGAACTTCGGCGGCGCCGGTGCGATCGCACGATGGCAGGGACCGGGAGTCGCGAAGGCGGTGATCCCCGCGTCGGCCCTCTCGAGCGGCGGGACCCCGATGCAGATCGACCTCGACGGCGACGGCACGGTCGCAGCGGCCGACCTCGCCCTCCTGCTCGCGAGCTGGGGGCCGACCGGCGGCGCGACGATCCCGGCGGACTTCGACAAGAGCGGCGCGGTCGACGCCGGCGACCTGTCGCGGCTCCTGGCCAACTGGGGCAGCTGAACGAGGCCGTCCGAGAACCGGACGCCCGTCACTCGCAGCCGCCCTTGCATCGCACCCGCGGTGCCGCTACTCTGCTCGACTCGACATTTCAAACCGCTCGAACTACCGGGCACCTGCAGCGATGCAGGTTCCGCAAGTGAGGGCGGGGCGCGCGCGCCTCGTTGGCGCACTCGACCCGCGTTCGCCTGAGTCCGGTGGGAGGTCACGGAAACATGGCTGCCAAGAAGGTTGCGAAGCAGTTCAAGATCATGGCGCCGGGTGGCAAGGCCACTCCGGCCCCGCCGATCGGCCCGGTCCTCGGTGCCAACGGCGTCAACCCCGGACAATTCATCACGAAGTTCAACGAGGCCACGCGCGCGCTCAACGGACGCGTCGTCGGCTGCGTGATCACGGTCTACTCGGACCGCACGTTCGACTTCGAGGTCAAGTCGTCCCCCACCTCGGTTCTCATCGCCGCTGCCTGCAAGGTCGAGAAGGGTTCGGGCACGCCGAATTCCGTCAAGGTCGGCAAGCTCACCAAGGCCCAGGTCAAGGCCATCGCGGAAGAGAAGCTCAAGGACCTCAACACCACCAACATCGAAGCCGCGATGCGCGTCGTCGCCGGCACTGCACGCTCGATGGGCGTGACGGTGGAGGGCTAAACCATGCCGACGATTTCCAAGCGCCGAAAGGCCAATCTCGCTGCCGCGACCGAAGCCGCGCTCTCCCCCGCGGAGGCGATCGCCTCGCTGCGCAAGTTCAAGAACCCGAAGTTCGACCAGACGGTCAACATCGTGCTCCACCTCGGCATCGATCCGAAGCAGGCCGACCAGGCGCTGCGCGGCTCGATCGGCCTGCCCCACGGCACCGGCAAGACCGCGCGCGTGGTGTGCTTCTGCAACTCCGACAAGGCCGCGGCTGCGAAGGCCGCCGGCGCCGTCGAGGCGGGAGCCGACGACCTCGTCGCCAAGATCGAGGGCGGATGGATGGACTTCGACGTCGCCGTCGCGAGCCCGGACATGATGCGCGTCGTGTCGCGTCTCGGAAAGGTGCTCGGTCCCAAGGGACTCATGCCCTCGCCGAAGGCCGGCACCGTCGCCCCCGACGTCATCGGCGCGGTGAAGGAGTACGCGAACGGCAAGCAGGAGTACCGCAACGACGACGGTGGCAACGTCCACGGCGTCATCGGGAAGATGTCGTTCCCTGACTCGAAGCTCGTCGAGAACCTCGAGGCCTTCGTCGCCAACATCAACAAGGTGAAGCCGGCCTCCGCGAAGGGCCAGTACATCAAGAAGTGCGTCGTCGCGGGTTGCATGACCCCGGGCGTGCAGATCGCCCTCTGACGGGCGACCGGAAGGACACACCAATGAGCAAGCCAGTCAAGGACATGATCTCGACCGAGTACGGCCGCCGCTTCGACGGCGTGACCGGCGCGGTCGTCGTGGAGATCCGCGGCCTCGACGCGAAGGCCACCACCTCGATGCGCGGCGCCCTCTCGGGCAAGGGCATCAAGGTCACGGTCGTCAAGAACGCGCTGGCGCGTCGCGTCTTCCGCGGCGGCCCGCTCGCCGCGCTCGAGCGCGCGCTGAAGGGCCCCTCGGCCCTCGTCACCGGCGCCGAGAGCGTCGTCGACGTCGCCCGCGAGATCGTCAAGATCGTCGAAACCGAGAAGAAGATCGTGCTGAAGGGCGCGATCCTCGACGGCGAGTTCTACGAGGGCGACGCGGGCGTCAAGCGGCTCAGCAGCTTCCCCACCAAGGCGGAGGCGCAGGCGAAGGTCGTCACCCTCGTTCTCTCTCCCGCTCGCAACGTCATGGGCGCCGTCAAGGGCCCGGGCGGCCGCGTGATGGGAATCGTGAAGTCCATCGAGGAGAAGCTCGAGAAGGGCGAAACCATCGCCCGAGTCGGCTGATCCGCGACGGACCCGTTCAGGAAGTACCACCCCGGTACCAGTCATGCCACCGACTGGTCTTCGGGCAACGGCCGAGGGCGCGAGGCGAACGCCTCGTGATCCAAGGCCGACCCAGGGATGAAATGCCGCACGGTGCGGCACCTCTCGGTGGCGGACAAACTGGCCTCGTGCCACGGAGCAATGACCATGTCGGATACCAAGACCTTTGACGCCAAGATCAGCAGCCTCGGCGACTCGATCGCCGCCCTCAGCCTCAAGGAGGCCGTGGATCTCGCGGACTACATGAAGGCGACCTACGGCATCGAGCCGGCCGCCGGTGGCGCGGTCGTGATGGCTGGCGGAGCCGCTGGCGGCGCCGCTCCGGCCGCTGCTGCCGAGAAGACCGAGTTCAACGTCGTTCTGAAGAACGCCGGCGCGAACAAGATCAACGTCATCAAGGCCGTGCGCGAGGCCACCGGTCTCGGCCTCGCCGAGGCGAAGGCTCTCGTCGACGGCGCCCCGAAGACGGTCAAGGAGAACCTCTCCAAGGCCGACGCCACCAAGCTGGTGGATGCCCTCAAGGCTGCGGGCGCCGAGGCCGTCGCCGAGTAATCACGAATCGGTCGGGATTGGGGCGCCTGGTCGCAAGTCCAGGCGCCCCAGCCCCTTCCCGATCCTTCCCGAAGCCTCCCGGTCGGGTCGGATCGTCGTGCTTGTCGGTGACTGGGAACGGTTCTACACTCTCGGGCTCGGCGGTCGCGTGCTCCACCTACGTCCGAACTGCATCTGAAAATACGAAGCCAGGCGTGCGATGGCCCGCCCGGCGTTTCTCCATTGAGGGGATCGTCGATGTCGATCAAGTCGATTCGGGACTACTCGAAGCGCGGGGATGCTCTCCCCGTTCCGGTGCTCACTCGCGTCCAGGGGGACGCGTACAAGCGCTTCCTCCAGCTCGAGACCTCCTACAACGAGCGATCCCCGATGTTCGGGCTCGAGGCCCTCATGCGGGAGGTGTTCCCCATCGAGAGCTACGACGCCTCGATGAAGCTTGAGTACCTGTACTACAAGCTCGAGGAGCCCCGCTACACCGCCGACGAATGCCGCGAGCTGCGCCTGACCTACGGGCGTCCGTTCCGCGTCGGCGTGCGCCTCGTCCGCGAGGGCACCAGCGAGATCGCCGAGGAGGAGATCTACCTCGGCGAGATCCCGATCATGATGGGCGGCGGCGAGTTCATCGTGAACGGCGCCGAGCGCTGCATCGTGAGCCAGCTCCACCGCTCGCCGGGCGTCGACTTCTCGATCGTCAGCTCCTTCGGCGACCGTCCGCTCCACCAGGCGCGCATCATCCCCGAGCGCGGCTCGTGGATCGAGCTCGAGGTCTCGAAGAAGGACGTCCTGGCGATGCGCATCGACCAGTCGACGAAGCTCGCCGCGACCACGTTCCTCCGCGCGCTCGACGAGGCCTACTCGTCGACCGACCGCCTTCTCGAGCTCTTCTACGAGGTCGAGGAGATCAAGGTCGCGAAGCTCCGCCCCGAGCACTACGCCGCCGAGCTCGTCATCGACTCGGACACCGGCGAGGAACTCTGCCGCGTCGGCTCGATGATCGGCGACATGGTCTCGACCATCCAGGCGTCGAACCTCGACACGATCCGCGTCATCACCGACGCGAGCGACCCGCTCATCCTGAACACCCTCGCCGAGGAGAAGCTCGACTTCCTCGCCGGCGTCACCGAGCACGAGGCGGCGCTCCTGAAGATCTACGGCCGCCTGCGTCCGGGCAATCCGCCGCAGATCGACAAGGCGAAGGCGCTCTTCCAGGAGAAGTTCTTCGACGACAACCGCTACCGCCTCGGCCGCGTCGGGCGCTTCCGCATCAACCGGAAGTTCGAGCACGACAAGGAGTACTGCGAGGGCGCGAAGCTCGGACAGCTGCCCGCCGAGAGCGTGCAGCACATGCGCGCGCAGGACTTCCTCGCGGTCATCCGCTACATGCTCGACCTGCGCGCGAAGCGCAACAAGGCGCATGTCGACGACATCGACCATCTCGGCAACCGTCGTCTCCGCACGCTCGACGAGCTCGCGACCGAGGAGATGCGCAAGGGCTTCCTGAAGCTCCGCCGCACCGTCCAGGAGCGCATGTCGACCCGCGAGCCGGGCGACCTCGCCAAGATCGCCGACCTCGTCAACTCGAAGTCGATCTCGAGCGCGATCGAGTTCTTCTTCGGCCGCAGCGAGCTCTCGCAGGTCGTCGACCAGACCAACCCGCTTTCGATGCTCGTGCACGAGCGTCGTCTTTCGGCGCTTGGTCCGGGCGGCCTCAATCGCAAGCGCGCGGGCTTCGAGGTCCGCGACGTCCACATCTCGCACTACGGCCGCATCTGCCCGATCGAGACGCCTGAAGGCACGAACATCGGCCTCATCGCGTCGCTCGGCATCTACTCCGAGATCGACGACTACGGCTTCCTCCAGACGCCGTACCGCAAGGTCAAGGGCGGCAAGGTCACCCCCGACTTCCAGCTGCTCCGCGCAGACGAGGAGCTGAAGCGCGTCCTCGCGACGTCCGACGTCCTCAAGGGCGGCAGCAAGCAGCTCGAGGGCACGGTCCTCGCCCGCATCGACGGCGATCTCGCCGAGGTCGCGGCCGATCAGGTCGAGTACGTCGACGTGAGCCCGAAGCAGATCGTCGGCGTCTCCGCATCGCTGATCCCCTTCCTCGAGCACGACGACGCCAACCGCGCGCTCATGGGTTCCAACATGCAGCGCCAGGCGGTTCCGCTGGTGAAGACCACGCCTCCGTGCATCGCCACCGGCATGGAGCAGGCCGTCGGCCGCCACAGCGGCATGATCGTCACCGCGGCCCGTGCGGGCACCGTGACCTTCGTCGACAGCGAGCGCATCATCATCGACAACGCGGACGAGTACGTCCTCCGCAAGTTCGTCGGCCTGAACGAGCGCACCTGCCAGAACCAGCGTCCGGTCGTCAAGCCCGGCGAGAAGGTCAAGACGGGCCAGATCCTCGCCGACGGCGCGAGCACCGCGATGGGCGAGCTTTCGATCGGCAAGAACGTGCTCGTCGCGTTCAACACCTTCGACGGCTACAACTTCGAGGACGCGATCGTCATCAACCAGCGCCTGCTGAAGGACGACGTCTTCACCTCGATCCACATCGAGAGCTTCGAGGTCGAGATCCGCGAGACGAAGCTCGGCCGCGAGGAGTTCACCCGCGACATCCCGAACGTCAGCGAGCGCATGCTGCGCAACCTCGACGAGAACGGCGTCATCTGCGTCGGCGCGCGCGTCGGCCCCGGCGACATCCTCGTCGGCAAGGTCTCGCCGAAGTCGAAGAGCGAGCTCTCCCCCGAGGAGAAGCTGCTCCACGCGATCTTCGGCCGCGCGGGCGAGGACGTGAAGAACGACTCGCTCGAGGTGCCGGCCGGCACCGAGGGCGTCGTCATCGGAGCGAAGCGCTTCAGCCGTCGCATGCACCTGAGCGACGACCAGAAGAAGCAGCTCAAGAAGGACATGGCCGACTTCGAGGCCATGATGGACGGCAAGCGCATCGACCTCTTCAAGAAGATGGTCGGTGAGGTGAACCGCATCCTCGGCGCCGAGATGGTCGACCCGTCGACCCGCCAGAAGGTCGGCGCGAGCGACATCCCCGAGGTCATCATCGAGCAGATCGAGGGCTTCAGCGAGAAGTGGATGAAGGGCTCCGCGGAGCTTCGCGAGCAGGCCAAGGTCGTGTTCGGCCAGTTCTGGCCGCGCATCCAGGGCCTGAACGCCGAGAAGAACCGCAAGCTCGACCACATGAAGCGCGGCGACGAGCTCGCCTCGGGCGTGCTCGAGATGGTGAAGGTCTACCTCGCCACCAAGCGCCAGCTCTCGGTCGGCGACAAGATGGCAGGCCGCCACGGCAACAAGGGCGTCATCGCCCGCATCGTGCCGGAGGAGGACATGCCCTACATGGAGGACGGCACGCCCGTCGACGTCCTCCTGAACCCGCTCGGCGTGCCGAGCCGAATGAACGTCGGCCAGATCCTCGAGGTCCACCTCGGCTGGGCGGCGCAGGTGCTCGGCTTCCAGGCCGTGACGCCCGTCTTCGACGGCGCCCACGAGAGCGAGATCTTCGCTGCGATCGACGACGCCAACAAGCACGTCGAGAAGCGCATCGCGGACTTCGAGAAGACCGGCAAGGAGCCGGGCCATCCGCGCGAGCTCCTCGCGCGCATGCCGGCGAACTGCAAGATCCAGCTCTACGACGGCCGCACCGGCGAGCCGTTCAACCAGCGCACCACGGTCGGCTTCATGTACATCCTGAAGCTCCACCACCTCGTGGACGACAAGATCCACGCGCGCTCGACCGGTCCGTACAGCCTCATCACCCAGCAGCCTCTCGGCGGCAAGGCCCGCACCGGTGGCCAGCGCTTCGGCGAGATGGAAGTGTGGGCGCTCGAGGCCTACGGCGCGGCCTTCGTGCTGCAGGAGCTCCTGACCGTCAAGAGCGACGACGTCGAGGGCCGCACCAAGATCTACGACTCGATGGTGAAGGGCACCAACATCCTCGAGGCGGGCATGCCGGTCGTCTTCGACGTCCTCTGCCACGAGATCAAGGGCCTGGGCATGAACATCCAGCTCGAGAAGCAGACCAGCGAGGCGAACGCCCTGCTGTGACCGGCCGCTGCCGGCGGCGTCCGGCGCGACGGTTCCAGCGAGCGTGTCAGCGATCGAACGAAGAAGAACTCCCCCGCCCCGGGCGGGACATTTGGAAGGCCTAAGCGATGTCCGAGAGCGTCTACGACCGCGTGAACGACTACGGCTCGGTGAAGATCACCCTTGCGAGCCCGAACGACATCCGGAGCTGGAGCTTCGGCGAGGTCAAGAAGCCGGAGACCATCAACTACCGCACCTACCGCCCCGAGCGGGACGGTCTCTTCTGCGAGCGCATCTTCGGTCCTGAGAAGGACTACGAGTGCGGCTGCGGCAAGTACAAGGGCACGAAGTACAAGGGCATCATCTGCGACCGCTGCGGCGTCAAGGTCACGCACAGCCGCGTGCGTCGCAAGCGCATGGGCCACATCAACCTGGCCGCGCCGATCGTGCACATCTGGTTCTTCAAGGCGATGCCCTCGCGCCTCGGCAACCTGCTGGCGATGAAGACGTCGGACCTCGAGAAGATCATCTACTTCCAGGACTACGTCGTCACCGATCCGGGCCAGACCGAGCTCGAGTACAAGAAGGTCCTCACCGAGGACGAGTACCGCCAGGCCGTCGACAAGTACGGCACCGCCGCGTTCACCGCGATGATGGGCGCCGAGGCGGTGCGCGAGCTCCTCCAGCAGCTCGACCTCGACAGCCTCGGCAAGGAGATCCGCGAGGACCTCTCCGAGACCAAGTCGAAGCAGCGCCAGAAGGACCTCTCCAAGCGCCTCAAGATCGTCGAGCAGATCCGCGGTTCGCAGAACGAGCCGAAGTGGATGGTCCTCGACGTGATCCCGGTGATCCCGCCGGATCTCCGGCCGCTCGTCCTCCTCGAGAGCGGCAACTTCGCGACGAGCGATCTCAACGATCTCTACCGCCGCATCATCAACCGCAACAACCGCCTCAAGAAGCTGATGGACCTCAATGCGCCCGAGGTCATCGTGCGCAATGAGAAGCGCATGCTGCAGCAGGCGGTCGACGCGCTGTTCGACAACGGCCGCTGCCGCCGCCCGGTGCTCGGCTCCTCGAACCGCCCGCTCAAGTCGATCACCGACATGATCAAGGGCAAGCAGGGCCGCTTCCGCGAGAACCTGCTCGGCAAGCGCGTCGACTACTCGGCGCGTTCGGTCATCGTCGTCGGTCCGGAGCTCAAGATCTGGCAGTGCGGCCTTCCCAAGAAGATCGCGCTCGAGCTGTTCCAGCCGTTCATCATCCGCAAGCTCAAGGAGCACGGCCTCGCCGACACCATCAAGAGCGCGAAGCGCATGCTCGAGCGCCGCGACGCCGAGGTGTGGGACATCCTCGAGCAGGTCATCAAGAACCACCCGGTGATGCTGAACCGCGCGCCGACCCTGCACCGCATGGGCATCCAGGCGTTCGAGCCGGTGCTCGTCGAGGGCAACGCGATCAAGATCCACCCGCTCGTCTGCACGGGCTACAACGCCGACTTCGACGGCGACCAGATGGCGGTCCACCTGCCGCTGTCGGTCGAGGCGCAGGCCGAGACCCACGTGCTGATGATGTCGACGCACAACATCTTCAGCCCGGCGAACGGCAACCCGATCGTCAGCCCGTCGCAGGACATCGTCATGGGCGTCTACTTCCTGACCTGCCCGCACGGCGACGCGACCAAGCCGGTGCGCGTGTTCAAGGACATGGACGAGGCCCTGCACTGCTTCCAGCTGCCGCACGGCGACAAGCGCAAGATCTCGTTCCATGACCCGATCGAGGTCCGCCTCGCGCGCTTCTCCGAGATCGTGACCGACCAGAAGAAGGCCGCCGAGCCGATGCCGGCGAACCGCCGCGTGGTCACCACGCTCGGCCGCCTGCTCTTCAGCGAGATCCTCGCCGACGGCATGCCGTTCTACAACTGCGCCCTCGGCAAGAAGGGCGCGGCGCGCGTCATCGACGACACCTTCGCCCGCAAGGGCAAGGCGGCGACGATCGACCTGCTCGACGCGATGAAGTCGGTCGGCTTCCGCTACTCGACCGTGTCGGGCCTGTCGTTCGCCATCACCGACCTGCGCATCCCCGAGGAGAAGAAGGCGCTCCTCGACGCGACGCAGAAGAAGGTCGACCGCGTCGAGAAGGCCTACCAGGCCGGCGCGATCACCGAGCGCGAGCGCCACAACCAGCTCCTCGACCTCTGGCAGCAGTGCCGAGCCGAGGTGACGGCGAAGCTCGTCGACACCCTGAAGAAGGACCGTCGCGACGGCGACGGCGCCCCGACCTCGATCGAGAAGGCCGAGGGCTCGAAGTACCTGAACCCGGTGTTCCTCTTCTCCGACTCGGGCGCGCGCGGCAACGTCAGCCAGATGCAGCAGCTCGCCGGCATGCGCGGCCTCATGGCCAAGCCGAGCGGCGAGATCATCGAGACGCCGATCCGCGCGAACTTCCGCGAGGGTCTGTCGATGCTCGAGTACTTCTCCTCGACGCACGGCGCCCGCAAGGGTCTCGCCGACACCGCGCTCAAGACCGCCGACTCGGGCTACCTCACGCGCAAGCTGTGCGACGTGGCGCAGTCGGTCGTCGTCCTCGAGGACGACTGCGGCGTGCAGACGGGCATCCCCAAGAAGGCGATCTACAAGGGCGAGGAAGTCGACGTTCCGCTGCGCGACATCGTCCGCGGCCGCACGAGCGTCGAGACGATCATCAATCCGATCACCGACGTCACCATCGTCGCCCGGAACCAGGTGATCACCGACGACATCGCCCGCAAGATCGAGGACCTGGGCCTCACGAGCGTCTACGTCCGCTCGCCGCTCACCTGCAACACCGCGCGCGGCGTCTGCGCCAAGTGCTACGGCCAGGACATGTCGACCGGCAAGCCGGTCGAGATCGGCATGGCCGTCGGCATCATCGCGGCGCAGTCGATCGGCGAGCCGGGCACCCAGCTCACGATGCGCACCTTCCACACGGGCGGCATCGCGGCCCGCGGCATCCTCGAGAACTCCTACAAGGCGCAGTCGGCGGGCACCGTCCAGCTGCGCGACTGCATGGAGGTCGACGTGGTGTCGGAGGACGGCTCGAAGCGCATCGTGGCCCTCAAGCGCAACGGCGAGATCATCGTCGTCGACGCCCACGGCCGCGAGCTCGAGAAGTTCAAGGTCCCCTACGGCTCGACGCTGTTCGCGCGCTCGGGCGAAGTCGTCAAGAAGGGCGCCGTGCTCTGCGAGTGGCAGCCGCACGCGACCCCGATCCTCGCCGAGAAGTCGGGCATCGTCCGCTTCAAGGACCTCATCGAGGACGTGACCTTCCGCATCGACACCAAGAAGGGCGGAACGGGCGACGAAGGCGCCGAGATGATCGTCATCGAGCACACCGGTGAGAAGCACCCGCAGATCACCGTCGAAGACGAGAGCGGCAACATCCTCGACTTCCACCACCTGCCCGCCAAGGCGCGCATCGAGGTGAAGGACGGCCAGCGCATCGCGCAGGGCCAGATGCTTGCCCGCCAGCCGAAGGAAGCGGCCCGTTCGGCCGACATCGTCGGTGGTCTCCCCCGCGTCACCGAGATCTTCGAGGCGCGCATCCCCAAGGATCCGGCGGTCATGGCCGAGATCTCGGGCCGCGTCGAGCTGCACTCGGACAAGCGCAAGGGCAAGATGACGATCCGCGTCGTCAGCGACGCCGGTCTCGAGCACGATCACCACGTGCCGCAGGGCAAGGCGCTGCTCGTCCACACCGGCGACCGCGTCGAGGCGGGCGATCCGCTCACCGAAGGCCCGATGATTCCGGCCGACATCCTGCGCATCAAGGGCGAGGACGCGCTCTACGTCTACATGCTCGACGAGGTGCAGAACGTGTACCGCGCGCAGGGCGTGCCCATCTCCGACAAGCACATCGAGGTCATCCTCCGCCAGATGCTGTCGAAGGTGAAGGTCTCGAACCAGGGCGACACCGACCTGCTCCCGAACGACGTGAAGGACAAGTTCGAGTTCCGCTCGGTCAACGACGACCTCGCGCGCAAGCTCCGCATCGACGACGCGGGCGGCACCAGCCTCCCGGTCGGATCGCTCGTCGACAAGGACGAGATCCGCGAGGCGAACGCGCAGGCCGAATCGCAGGGCCTCGCGCCGTGCAAGACCAAGAAGCCGCGTCCGGCGACCGCCAAGACGCTGCTCCTCGGCATCACCAAGGCGTCGCTCCAGGCCGAGAGCTTCCTCTCGGGCGCGAGCTTCCAGGAGACCACCAAGGTGCTCACCGAGGCCGCGCTCAAGGGCGCGACCGATGGGCTCCTCGGCCTCAAGGAGAACGTCCTCCTCGGCCACCTCATCCCCGCCGGCACCGGCTTCGAGGCTTACTCGAAGGCGAAGGTCAAGCGGCTCGTCGATGTCCCCGACTACGACGACGAGGCGGCGCAGGCGATGTTCGAGGAGGCTGCGTCGCAGGCCGAGGCGCTCGGCGCCGAGCGCCGTGGCGGCGGCGGCACCACGACCGTCAAGGACCGCCTCGCGAGCGCGCTCGCGGCCGGCCAGGAGACACTCGTCGCTCCGGACGAGACGCTCAACCTCTGACCGAACGGTCGGCAGAATCCAGGAACCTTCCCGGCCCAGCCCTCGCGGCTGGGCCGGTTTCATGTTGCGCGGGCCCGGTACCCTTCCTCCGTGATCGATCGAGACGCCGTCGCCCGCTGGCGCGAAGCCGCCCTGCTACCCGAGGTCGAGGCGTTCTTCCTCGGCGCCCGCCGGAAGGTCGAGGAGGCCGTGCGCGCAGCGAGGCCGATCTGCCTCGCCTCGGGCGCCTGCTGCCGCTTCGAGGCGTACGGGCACCGCATGTATGTCTCCGGGCTCGAGGCTGCCTTCGTGGCGGGCAGGATCGACGCCGCGCGGGCGCGGCGGGCGGCGAACCCCCTGCGGATCCTCGAGGTCGCCGAGGCACGACGCCGCGGCGACTGCCCGTACCTCGTGGCGGGCCGCTGCGGCGAGCACGAGGAGAGGCCGATCGGCTGCCGGATCTTCTACTGCGATCGTGGGAGCGACGGCCGCGGCGCCGAGTGGCAGAGCGCGCTTTACGAGGAGGTCCACGGCGGCACGATCGCGCTCCACGAACGGCTCGCGATTCCGTACCGCTACCTCGAGTGGCGCGAAGCGCTTGAAGCGGTCGCGGCGATTTCCGCCGCGCGCGACTGAGCCCGGT
>Ga0315906_10008517_pt1 | contig 12293 bp, 12 predicted proteins | sample LakEriMetagenome_4_FD_203526 | JGI IMG/M metagenome (GOLD analysis project Ga0315906, IMG submission 203526) | Freshwater fungal communities from buoy surface, Lake Erie, Ohio, United States - Buoy 2 MA122 | ecosystem: Environmental > Aquatic > Freshwater > Lake > Lake biofilm | place: USA... | reverse complement strand
TATGAGCCTGCCGACGACTAGGCGGCCCTGATCGCCTGCGTCGTGATCGTATTGAGCGGCTTGACTCCGCTGCGGATGGCCGTTCGAGAACTGCCGGACGCAGCCCCTGCCAAGGAGTGCGAACAGAAAGTTCGTGCGTTGGCCGGGACGGTCGAGGGAGTGCTGGCCCTCGACAAATGCCGAATCTGCAGAAGCGGCACTGCGTACTTCGTGGAGTTGCACGTCGAGGTCGATGGGCAGGCCACTGTCCAAGAAGGCCACGACATCGGTGGTCGGGTTCGTAGCACGCTGCGAACGTCACCGCTCCGGATTGCCGACGCCTTCATTCACATCGAGCCCGCCCGTTAGGCGGTGGCGACGCTCGCCGCAGTGACGATCGCATCCGCTGCCACGCAGTCGTCGTGGAACTCAGTGGGATGATCCTCCCCTCGGTCGCCATACAGTTCCTGCATCCCGGCGACTGCTGCCAGATACTCATTGAAGTGTGCGTCCATCACATGGCCCTCCTTGGCTGATGTTTCTCGAACTGAGGAATGGTACGCGTCTTCTTTCCCCCGAGTTCGATCCTACCTACCTTGCGCCGCTTGCCGCGACAGCACCGGTGCGGCTAGTTTTTGGTTGTGCTCGCCAATCCATGACCAGGTATTTCCCATGCGTCACATCGATCTGAACTGCCATGGCATCACCGTCACCGACGTCCGCCGCAACCTGCCGCCGGCCGAACTCTACGCCGAGGCGATCCGCGGCGAGCCCGACTGCGCCCTGGCCGACTCCGGGGCGCTGATCGCCTACTCGGGGTCGAAGACTGGCCGCTCCCCCAAGGACAAGCGGATCGTGCGGCACTCCGCCTCGGAGGGCGACGTCTGGTGGGGCAGCGTGAACGTGCCGATCGACGACGAGACGTTTCAAATCAATCTCGAGCGGGCCAAGGACTATCTCAACACCCGGTCACGGCTCTATTGCGTCGATGCCTTCGCCGGCTGGGATCCCGAGCACAGGCTCAAGGTGCGGGTGATCTGCTCGCGGCCGTACCATGCGCTGTTCATGCATACGATGCTGATCCGGCCGACCGCCGCTGAACTTGCCACCTTTGGCGAGCCGGACGCCCTCATCTACAACGCCGGTCGCTTTCCGGCCAACCGCCACACGCCGGGCATGACTTCGAAGACGAGCATCGATCTCTCGCTCGAATCGAAGGAGATGGTGATCCTCGGCACCGAGTACGCCGGCGAGATGAAAAAGGGTGTGTTCACGCTGCTTAACTACTTCGCACCGAAACGGGGCATTCTCTCGATGCACTGTTCCGCGACCGCCGATCGGGAGACGGGCAGTTCGTCGCTTCTCTTCGGCCTTTCCGGCACCGGCAAGACGACGCTCTCCGCCGACCCCACGCGATTGCTGATCGGTGACGACGAACACTGCTGGTCCGATAATGGCATCTTCAACATCGAGGGGGGCTGCTACGCCAAGGCGATCGACCTGACTCCGGAGTCGGAACCCGATATCTTTCAGGCGCTGCGGTTCGGCGCCGTGCTCGAGAACGTGGTCTACGACGTGGACTCCCACCACGTGGACTTCCACGACACGAGCATCACGCAGAACACCCGCGGTGCGTATCCAATCGACTTCATTGGCAACGCGAAGATCCCGTGCGTGGCCGGCCATCCGACCGACGTGATCTTCCTGACGTGCGACGCCTTCGGCATCCTGCCTCCTGTCAGCCGCCTCACGCCGGCCCAGGCGATGTATCACTTCATCAGCGGCTATACCGCGAAGGTCGCGGGTACGGAGATGGGCGTGACCGAGCCGCAGGCGACGTTCTCTCCCTGCTTCGGCGGCCCGTTCCTCGTCTGGCATCCGATGAAGTACGCCGGTCTGCTCGCCGAGAAGATCACGCGGCACGGCGTGAACGTGTGGCTGGTGAACACCGGCTGGAGCGGAGGCGCCTACGGCATCGGCAAGCGGATGAAGTTGCCGCTCACGCGGGCGATCGTGGATGCGATCCACTCCGGCCACCTGCGGGAGGCGCCCGTGACGCCGGACCCGGTGTTCGGCGTCGGCGTCGTGACCACCTGCCCGGGCGTGCCGGCCGACATGCTCGTGCCGAAGCACACCTGGCACGACAAGACTGCCTATGACGCCACGGCCACGAAGCTGGCCGGCCTGTTCACCGACAACTTCCGGCAGTACCGCGACCAGGTCGCCCCTGATGTCGCCGCGGCTGGCCCCCGGGCGTAGCCGCCCGGCGATCTGCCGTCCTGCCCCGACATCCAGGCTTTCCCAGACCTCCGCCTCACCGGCCTGCCACCGGCAGGCGAGGCGAATGAACTTGCGAGTCGCCGCCGCACGCTGATAGTTCCCCGCCAGTCGGTGCGACGTGTGCGCCGTCTCTCCCTGGCAGGAGCCCGGCTTGATGCGTGTCGTCGTCACTGGAGGCTGCGGTTTCGTCGGCTCCGCCCTCGCGCGACGGCTCGTCGAATGGCTGCCCGCCGGGCGTGTGACCGTGTTCGACAATCTCCGCCGGGCCGGTGCCGAGACCAACCGTGACATCCTGCGGCGGCATGGCATCGATGTCATCCATGGCGATGCCCGCTGTCGCTCCGACGTGGATGCCCTACCGGCATGCGACTGGTTCATCGACGCCGCCGCGGAGCCGAGTGTGCTGGCCGGCACCACGGCGGCCGGCGGCCGCGGCACGACCTCGCGGCAGCTCGTGGAGCACAACCTCTGGGGCACCGTCAACCTGCTCGAAGCTGCTGCCGAACGACGGGCCGGATTCGTGATGCTCAGCACGAGCCGCGTCTATGCGATCGAGCCGTTGGCCCGACTGCCGCTCGTCGAAACCGGCAGGGCATTCCGCCTCGACTCGGGTGTCCCGCTCCCTGCCGGCGCGGGCCCTGACGGCGTCAGCGAGGCCTTTGCGACGGCCGGCCCGGTCTCGCTCTACGGCGCCACCAAGCTCGCCTCGGAGACACTGGCGATCGAGTATGCCGTCCAGGCCGGCACGCCACTCTTCATCAATCGCTGCGGCGTCATGGCAGGGGCCGGGCAGTTCGGCCGCGCCGACCAGGGGATCTTCTCCTGGTGGATCCATTCCTGGGCTGCCCGGCGGCCGCTGCGATACATCGGGTTCGGTGGCCGCGGCCTGCAGGTTCGCGACTGCCTCCACCCCGACGACCTGGCACTGCTGATCACGGCCCAGCTGGCTACGAACGCCACGGGCCCGCAGCCGATCGTGAACGTATCGGGTGGACTCGCCTCGGCCACGTCGCTCGCCGAATTGTCGGCCTGGTGCGCCGAACGGTTCGGCCCGCATGAGGTCGCCGCCGACCCATCGCCGCGGCCGAACGACATCCCCTGGCTCGTGCTCGACCACGGCCGCGCCTCGCAGGCCCATGCCTGGCAGCCCGCCCACGACCGCTTCACCATCTTCGAGGAGATCGCCGCCCATGCCGATGCCCACCCCGACTGGCTCGACCGTGTCGCCGCCTGATCTGCCGGCCGCCGTACCCCTTGCGGCCACCACTGGCCCGCTCCGGCGCCTGGCCGTCGTGATCCCGGCCCGCGACGAGGCGGGCTGCATCGCCTCGACGGTCGAGCACCTGCATCTCGAACTGCGGCTCGCGGGCATCGAGCACGAGATCATCGTCGTCGACGACGGCAGCACCGATGGCACGTGGGACATCCTCCATGATGCTGCCGCCCGCATGCCGGCGCTCGTGCCGGTGCGCAACGAAGGACTGCACGGCTTCGGCCGGGCGATCCAGCGCGGGCTCGAGGCCATGACGGCCGACGCCGTCGTGATCATGATGGCCGACGAGAGCGACGACTGTCGTGACGTGGTCCGCTACTGGCGAAAGCTCCAGGAGGGGCACGACTGCGTGTTCGGGAGCCGGTTCGTCAAAGGCGGCGGCGTGATCGACTATCCGCGGCTCAAGTACGTGCTCAACCGTTGGGCCAACCTCTTCATCCGCCTCGTCTTCGGCATCGGCCTCAACGACACGACCAACGCCTTCAAGGCCTATCGCCGTGAGGTGATCGAGGGCTGCCGGCCGTTCCTGGCCCCCCACTTCAACCTCACGGTCGAATTGCCGCTCAAGGCCATCGTGCGGGGCTACTCCTGGACAACCATCCCGATCACCTGGCGCAACCGCCGCACGGGCGTGGCGAAGCTCAAGATCGGGGAGATGGGGAGCCGCTATTTCTTCATCGTGGCCTACGTCTGGCTGGAAAAATATTTCAGCCGCGGAGATTATCGGCGGCAGCCGGCCCCGCTCGCTGCCGGCTCACCACCGAATCAACAGGCCGCCTGACGACCGGAGCACCGCGATGCCACCCACCGATCTCCCGCTCGAACTCGACGTCGAAGACGTGCAGGCCCTGCGGGCCGCTGGCACGCCGTTTCTGCTGATCGACTGCCGCGAGCCTGACGAGCACGCCACGGCGAGCCTGCCCAACGCCCTGCTCATCCCGATGCGGGAGATCGCCGAGCGGCTTGCGACGCTCGAGCCGCATCGCGATGGCCGAATCGTCATCCACTGTCACCACGGCGGCCGCAGCCTGCGTGTGACGCAGTTCCTCCGCCAGCGCGGCTTTGCCCATGCCCAGAATATGGCCGGAGGCATCGATGCCTGGTCGCTGCGCATCGACCCCACCGTGCCCCGCTACTAGCGCTCCCCGTGAGGCCCGCCCGATGCCGTTCTGCGACGACTCGTTCCTGCTTACGACCGACGCCGCATCCGATCTGTATCGCCGCGTGGCGGCGCAGCAGCCGATCGTCGACTACCACTGCCACTTGAGCCCCCGCGACATCGCCGAGGACCGGCGGTTCGAGAATCTTCACGCGGTCTGGCTGGAGGGCGACCACTACAAGTGGCGGGCGATGCGGGCCGACGGCGTGGCGGAGGATTTGATCACCGGCACGGCGTCGCCACGGGACAAGTTCCTGGCATGGGCGGCGACGGTGCCGCACACGCTCCGCAACCCGCTCTTCCACTGGACCCACCTGGAGCTGCGGCGACACTTCGGCATCCACGACCTGCTCGAGCCCGCCACGGCTGCAACCATCTGGGACGAGGCCAATCGTCAGCTCGCGACCGGCGACCTCACCGCCCGCGGCATCCTGCGGAAGATGCGCGTGGAGGTGGTGGGCACCACTGACGACCCGGCCGACAGCCTCGAGTGGCATGAGGCCATCGCCCGTTCGGACTGCCACACCCGCGTGGTGCCGACCTTCCGCCCGGACGCAGCGTTCAAGGTGCATCTGCCCGACGTGCTCGGCCGCTGGGTCCGCCGGCTCTCCAACGCCGCTGGCACCGGCGCCGACACGTTCGCCGGCCTCCAGGCCGCGCTGCACCGGCGGCACGACGCCTTCGCCGCCGCGGGCTGCCGAGCCACAGACCATGGCATCGAATACCTCCCCGATACCGAATGCACCGATGACGAGGCCCGCACGATCTGGGAGCGGGCGATCGCCGGCACCGCGGCAGCCCGCGTGGAGATGGAGCGGTTCACCGTCTGGCTGATGCGGTTCGTGGCCCGGCTCAACCACGACAAGGGCTGGGTGACGCAGTTGCACCTCGGCCCCTTTCGCGATCCCAACCCGCTTCTGGCGGCGCGGCTCGGGTCCGATGCCGGCTGTGACACGATCGGAGACCGGCGGCAAGGCCCGGGCCTTGTTCGCTTCCTCGGCGGGCTCGCCCACGACAACGCCCTGGGCCGGACGATCCTCTACAACATCAACCCCGCCGACAATGCCCTGTTCGCCGCCCTGCCCGGCTCGTTTCAAGACGGCGTCATACCGGGCAAGATCCAGTGGGGCAGCGGCTGGTGGTTCATGGACCAGGAGCGGGGCATGCGGGACCAGATGAACATGCTCTCCGATCTCGGCCTGCTCTCCCGGTTCGTCGGCATGGTCACCGACTCGCGGTCGTTCCTCTCGTATCCGCGGCACGAATACTTCCGCCGGATTCTCTGCGACCTCGTCGGAGGCGACGTCGCCTCCGGCCGGCTCCCGGATCGCCGCGACTGGCTCGACCGGCTCATGACCGACGTCTGTGCCGCCAACGCCCGCAGCCTGTTCGGCTTCCCGCAAAAGGTGCCAGGATACGCCGCGGCCGTCACGATCAGGAACGGCCAGTAGGCAGCCGGGAGCGGCGCAAAACCGAAGGCCCCGGCCAGCGGCGAGTGCACGAGCCGGATGCCGATTGCAATCACCGCGACGGTCATGGCCGAGAGGCCGACGCTCGCGCGGCTCTCGAGGAACGGAATCCGGTCGGTGCGGATCACGTGGATGACCAGCGTCTGTGTCACGAGCGACTCCACGAACCAGCCCGTGCGAAAGACGGCAGCCCGGGCTGGCTCGTCGCAGCCAAACCCGAACCAGAGCACGGCGAACGTCAGCATGTCAAAGAGCGAGCTCACGGACCCCAGGCAGAGGATGAACCGGGCGATCTGGCCCGTCGCCCACGGCTGCGGCGCTGCCACCAGTTCGGGATCGACGTCGTCGCCGGGAATCGGCACCTGGGAGCAGTCGTAGAGCAGGTTCGTGGTGAGAATCTGGAGCGGCGTCATCGGTACGAACGGCATGGCCACGCTCGCCCTCTTCCAACACCCTCAGATCCTTCCCCAGCAGGATGCAGTCGGCACTCTCCCTCGCGATATCGACCGCGGTGTCGACCGAGATGCCGACATCGGCCGCCCGCAGGGCCGGCGCGTCGTTGATGCCATCGCCAAGGAAGCCGACGACGTGACCCCTGCCACGGAGCAACCGCACCATCCGCTCCTTCTGTGCGGGCGTGAGCCGGGCCAAGAGCGTGGCTGACGCCGCAGCGGCCGCGAGCGCCTCGTCTGTCATCCGCTCGACCTCATCGCCCACGAGCGGCTGTTCGACCCGAATGCCGACGTCGCGGCAGATCTTCGCGGCGACGAGCTCGTTGTCGCCGGTCAGCACCTTCACCGCCACGCCACCGGAGGCCAACGCCGACGGCGAGGCTGAAGAAGGCTGCCGTCGCCCAATCATGTTTGGTGGCGAGCGTGAGGACGAATACGAGCGGCACGAGCACCGCGACGAATGCCACCAGGAGCCAGATGGACCGCTGCATGCCGATGTCGAAGGCCGTGGGGGCCTCGGGGGGCTCGAGCGACGCCGCAACGCTGCCGAGCAGCGTGTCGCGGCCAGTGGCGGCGGCGAGCATGCGGGCCGAACCACGTCCGCGAGTCGAAACGAGCATGGCGAAAACCGTTCGACAGGAAGTGCCGCAGCCCTGCGCGAAGCCACACCCGGCAGCCCACCGGCATGACGACTAGGATTGTAGGAGCGGCCGACAAGGAACGGCCCGACACGCCTGGCTTCCCCCATTATGACCGGCCTTTTCCGTGGCGCTGTGGCCCCGCCCCAGGGCAGCATGTCCCTGTTCCGGCGGATCGTCGTGCCGGTCGTGGGCCTCGTGCTCGCCGCCGTGCTCGCCAACGTGGCGTTCGCCGCCTGGCTGGCTGCACGACAGGCGGCCGAGAGGGCGGAGGCGGGCCGGGCGCAGGTCGCCCAGGCGCTGGCATCATCGCGGGTGACCCTCACGCAGCCGGTGCTCGACACGCTCGAGCAGCTCACCGGCAGCCACTTCGTCGTCTGGGATCCGGCCGCCCGCGTCGCCGGCATGACGACCTTGCCGCCAACCGCACTGCCGCGGGGCGTTGCCGCATCGCTTGCCGATGCGGTCGGCGACGTGACCCTGCTCGAGGGCCGACGATATCGGATCGGCCGCGTGCGGAGCGGAGGCGTGCGGCCCGAAACGGTGCTCATGCTCGTGCCCGAACGATCGATCGTCCGCGCGACCTTGGAGGCGGCGTGGCCGCTTGTGGCCGCCGCCGCCGCCACGCTCGCCGTGTTCGTGCCGGTCTTGTTGCTCGCCCTGCGGACGAGGCTCGTTGCCGGCGAGCGACAGCGGCTTCTCGGCCAGCTCGCCGCCGGCTTCGCTCACGAGCTGCGGAATGCCGTCACCGGGGCCAGGCTCGCGATCGACCTGCACCGCCGGCGGTGCGCTGCCAGCCGCCCCGCCGCGACCCCTGGCGACGACAGCCTCGCTGTGGCCACTCGGCAACTCGACATCGTCGAGGCGGAGGTCCGTGGCCTTCTGGCACTCGGCCGGGCCCCACAGGCCGCGGCCGAACCCACGGACCTCGACAGACTCATCGACGAGGTTCGCGAGTTGACCGCGGCCCGGGCCAGCCATGCCGGCGTGACGCTTGACCGCGGGCCAGCCAGGGGCATCACCATGCCCGCCCGCCGCGATTCGCTCCGCGCCGCCCTCGTCAATCTCGTGCTCAATGCGATCGATGCCGCGGGCCGCGGCGGGGCGGTGGAACTCGCCATCCTTGCGGAACCGGGCTCTGCGACCCTCGTCGTCGACGACACCGGCCCCGGCCCGCCGCCGGCGCTGGCCGCGACGATCCACGAGCCGTTCGTGACGGGCAAGCCGGAGGGCGTCGGCCTCGGACTCGCCGTCGCCCGGGCCGTTGCGACCGAGCATGGTGGTACGCTTTCGTGGAGCCGCCATGGCGACCGCACCCGGTTTGCAATCCGGCTACCGGTCTCCACACTGAAAGCGTCTGCAGCCCACTCCCAGCGTCCCTGAAGTCACCGCCAGGCGATCGCCTTCCCCATGAGCCGCATCCTGGTCGTCGATGACGAGCACGCCATCGGCTGGAGCCTGCGCGAGCTGCTCTCCGACGATGGCCATGTCGTCGAGGTGGCTGCCGACGTGGATTCGGCCCTCGACGCCTGCGCGCGGCTGCACCCCGACGCGATCCTGCTCGACGTGCGGCTGGGTTCCCACGACGGCCTCGTGGCGCTGCCCGACATCCGGACGGTCGTCGGCGACGTGCCCGTCATCGTCATGACCGCGTTCGGTGACCTCGATACGGCCGTGCGGGCGGTGCAGGCCGGTGCGGTGGACTACCTGCTCAAGCCGTTCGATCTCGAGAAGGTTTCCGGAGTGGTCGCCCGCGTGCTCGCCGACCGGTGGCCGCCGGCGGCCACCGGAGAGCCCGCGGCCCCACCCCCCCCCGGCCGGATCGTCGGTTCGTCGCCGCCGATGCAGGAGGTGTTCAAGCAGATCGCGCTCGTCGCCCCCACCGACCTGCCTGTGCTCGTCACCGGCGACACCGGCACGGGCAAGGAACTGGCGGCCCGCGCGATCCATGCCCACGGCCCGCGTCGCGCCGGTCCATTCGTCGCCACGAACCTCGCGGCACTCGCGCCGGGCGTCGTGGAGAGCGAGCTCTTCGGCCACGTTCGCGGCGCGTTCACGGGCGCCGCCGCCGACCGCCCCGGGCTCTTCGACATGGCGGCCGGCGGCACGCTCCTGCTCGACGAGATCGGCGAGGCACCGGCCGACGTGCAGGCCAAGCTGCTGCGGGTGCTCGAGACGCACGAGGTGACACCCGTGGGATCGGCCGTCTGCCATCCCGTGGACGTCCGCGTGATCGCAGCCACCAACCGCGACCTCACGGCGGCCTGCGCGGCCGGCTCGTTTCGCACCGACCTGCACCATCGGCTGCGCGGCTTCCCGATCACCATGCCGGCGCTGGCCGAGCGGCCCTCCGACATCGAGCCGCTCGCCCGACACTTCCTCGCCGCATTTATCGCCCGCCACGGCGGCACGCCCCGCGGCGAGTTGCTGTCACCCGAGGTGCTCGACGCGATCGCGAAGCGGCCGTGGCCGGGCAACGTCCGCGAGCTCAAGCAGGCTATCGAGTATGCGGCGGTGCAGGCCCGCGGGCTCGTGCTTCGGCCCGAGCATCTGCCGGCACCGGTGGCCGATGCCGGATCGGCGAGCGGCGCGGCGATCGACGTGGCAACCGCGGCGGTCGCTGCCGCCATCAAGGCCTGGTCGGCTGCCGCCCGCCTCACGTTCGGCGACCTGCCCGAGCCCGACCTCCACCGCCGCGCCGTGGACCTGCTCGACGCCACGCTCTTGCGCGAGATGCTGGCCCACTGCGGCGGCAACCGCACCGCCGCGGCAAAGCTCCTCGGCCTCGACCGTGCCACGCTCCGCACCCGCCTGCGGCTTCTCGGCCTCGACGAATGACCGGCGGCGCGGCGAGCGGCGCCCCGGCGAGCGGGATTTTTCACCGCGCGGCGGCTGGGCTATCGGGAGGCGTACCATGTGAACTCCGTGGCCGGCGCTCCGCCTGCTTCGGCACATGGTTTGCGTTTCCGGGAGGAGTGATCGCTCTGACGCCCTCCTGCGAGCCCACCCCACCCATGTCGCTGCCTGCCACACGATCCACTTCGGCCGCCTTCACCCTCGTCGAGCTCCTGGTGGTGATCGCGATCATAGGTACGCTCATCGGCCTCCTGCTGCCGGCCGTGCAGAGCGCGCGGGAGGCGGCACGACGCACCAGTTGCCAGAGCAACATCCGCCAGTTGGCGCTGGCCGTGCACAACTACGAGAGCGCCCGGCGATTCTTCCCGCCGAGCATGATCCATACGCCGGGCACGACATTCGTATCCAACAACGGCTCATGGTCGATCCACGGCCGAATTCTGCCGTACATCGAAGAGACCGCCACTTCAGTGAGGGTCAATCTCGAGCAGGCCTGGGACGACGGCCGCACGACGGGCACGCCCGATCCGACGAAGAACTGGGCCGCTGTTCGCGATGTAAGGATCCAGGTCTTCGTCTGCCCGAGCGAGAAGAATCAGATGGCCCGCACGTGGAATGGCGTCACGTACGTCTACCCCTTCAACTACGGCTTCAACTTCGGAACATGGTTCGTCTACGACCCTGCCACGGGAAATGGTGGTAACGGTTCCTTCCACCCCAACTCGAAGTTCAAAGCCGGCATGTTCAGTGACGGCTTGAGCAAGACGCTCTGCGTGGCGGAGGTGAAGGCGTTCACGCCCTACGTCCGCAACACGTCCGACCCCGACTCAACCTATCCGGCCACCTCGCCGCCCAGTGATCCGTCGGCCATCAGCGGCCTGACGACCGGCGCCACAAGCAGTGACCAGAAACTCGGGGCGACGACGAATGACTGCACCGGCCACACCGAATGGCCCGACGGCCGGGTGCATCACTCCGGCTTCACGACCGTGTTCGCACCGAATACCAAGGTGCCACACACCGTCGGCGGGATCGAACACGACATCGACTACAACTCACGACAGGAAGGAAGCAGCCCGACCGCGAAGACCTTCGCGGCGATCACCTCACGGAGCCACCATAACGGGCTCGTCGGCGTGGCGATGATGGATGGCTCGGTCCGCACGATCGGTGACGATGTCGACCGCACCGTGTGGCGGGCCTTGAGCACCAGGGCTGGCGGCGAGGCCGTTTCGCTCGACTGACACCGGTTGCTTTCCTCCGCTCCAGGTCAGCCGTAGACTGCTCGGACGCGACATCGGCTTCGCCGACGCATTCGATCCCCCACACGAAAGGCCCAGCATGGACATCCTCGGCGAGATCTTGAAGCAGGTGCTCGAAGGCGCGGCGCAGCAGCAACAGCAGGCGCCGCAGCGGGTCCCCCAGCCGCAGCAGCGGCCGGCGCAGCCCCCTGCGGGCATGCCATCACCCAACGACCTCACCGACATCCTCGGCCAGATCTTCGGCGGCGGCAGCGCCCAGAAGCTGCCCGACGTGGTGAAGCAGTTCGAAGAGAAGGGGATGCGAGACCAGGTCGACTCGTGGGTTCGCACCGGCCCCAACAAGCCGGTCGATCGCCGGCAGATCGAGGACGTGTTCGGCCAGCGTGAGCTCGACCAGATCGCTCACAATAAGGGGATCGACCGCGACCAGCTGGCCGAGGTGCTCAGCCGCTACATCCCCAAGATCATCGACGAGCTGACCCCGCAGGGCCAGCTGCCGGGCCGACGTTAGTCGGCAGGTATACTTCGGGGAGACCGCCGGCTCACGGCGGTCTCCCTCGAGGAGCCGGGCGGGCCATGCAGCGACATCTCCGCCCAGCGTTCGTGGTCGCGATCCTCGTTGCGGCGGTTGCCAGCGACGATGCGCGGGGGACCGGTGATCCGCGGCCGACGGCTGATCTGCCCGGGGGTGTCGTGACCCCGGATGACCGCCGCCCATCCCGCCGCGCCCTCCGCCGTGCGGCTCGCCGTGGGCAGCCGCTCGATGGGGTGCTTCCATCCCAGCCGAGCGGAACCGCCGGGATGCAGTCGGTGAGCCCGATCTCGGTCGATGCCACCCTCGGCTCTCCGTTCCAACCCGAGGCCGCCGAGCGGCCCACCCGGCACCGCGACCAGCCGTACGGCGCGGCCCTGGATCCCCGCCAGC
>Ga0315906_10008516_pt1 | contig 12295 bp, 25 predicted proteins | sample LakEriMetagenome_4_FD_203526 | JGI IMG/M metagenome (GOLD analysis project Ga0315906, IMG submission 203526) | Freshwater fungal communities from buoy surface, Lake Erie, Ohio, United States - Buoy 2 MA122 | ecosystem: Environmental > Aquatic > Freshwater > Lake > Lake biofilm | place: USA... | reverse complement strand
TGATGACGCCTGGCGGTGCTGGCTCGTGGTCAATCGGAACCCAGCATGCAAGGTTCTGCTCGTGGAATCCTCTGACGTCGTTCAGCGGCCAGAGGTCAAACAGCACGACGCCAAAGCCTGGCTGGTCACCGACCCACGCCTTCATGTTGTCTGGCGCGGCGTCAATTGAGTAGCGCATCAAGCCTTCAGGGAAGATTGGATGACCGTGCGCGCAGTTCATCATGACAGCGGCACCGTGATTTGCGGTGACTGCCACCTCGTGTCCATCGGCAACCATCTGGTGGACGACCTGTGCGGTCTGCATGCCGTAGCCCGAAGGGATGTGGCAAGCGTTGGAATACCAAGCGATGCGGCTCATGTCCTCTCCTCTGCTCCTACTTGTGCGCGGTCAGGCGACCGTGGCAACCTCTGCATAGTACCCGAAGCCGATGCTCCGGCGCTAGTAGCGGACCGCCTTTGCTGAGCGGGTCAAGGTGGTCCACGGTCAGGTCGTTGGTCTTGCCACACACCTCACACCACGGACGCTTGCTGCGAATCTGGCTGCTCAGTTTCTTCCATGCTGGGTCAAGGTACGGGTTCGGTCTGCCTTCCTTCCATCGTGTTTGAGCCGCAGCGCGATGCTGCTGGCATCGGTTGCCCACCATCGTGAGCGTGCCGCAATCAAGGCAGGGACGTTGGAAGGTCACGCCTTCGGGAACTCAGGCAGGCTGAGAACCGGCGCGATGATGCCAGCAAGGTGCTCGGTCATGCGCTCCGTGGCGTCGGTGTATTGCGGCTCGTAGACGGCCCACGCAACCTTGCCGAGTGCCTCTTCAAGATTCTCCACCACGCGGTCGGTGCGGCAGGTGATGAGATGCAGCAGTTCGTGCGTGAGGATGATGCGCTGCTTCTCTGGCTCCTGCCGCCAGAAGTCATGCGCCACGCGAAGGTCTGCAGTCTGGTTCTGGCTGTGCGGGTCAATGTCTGCCCACGCATCTACATCGGATGCATCTTTGACCACGTTCAACTTCCAGTCGGAAACGCCAAGCGCAGCCTGAGACTCGATGAGCCAGTCCTCAAGAAGCATCCACTTGTCTGGCTTTGCCATCCATCCTCCAGTCCTCAGCGATAAGTAAGCCTGGCGGCGGGAGGACTCCACCGCCAGGCGGGAGCCGCCCAGAGGCGGCGCGCTGGGAAGTCTAGCGGGTCAAGGCTTGCGCCAGACCGTGACATAGCCTCGCAGCTCAGGCTCGACTTCCATCTTGGAAAGCCAGTCACGCACGAAGCGATGCTTGCCGTGTTGCTCATTCTTGCAATCATCCACAGCAATCAGGCAGTCTGAAGGCAGGCGAGCGTACACCGAGGCGAGTTCGGCGAGATGGTGTGTTGGCGAGTCAATGGTCTCAGTGAGGTCGTAGGAGTCGAGATACAGGAAGTCAATCGTCTCTGGCTTCACCATCGTGCGAAGCCCAACTACCGAGTCCACGCACGCCATCTTGAAGTGCTGAACCTGTGCAGCTGCAGCGGCGCAGTTCTCTTGACTGATGTCCATGCTCAAGCCGGTGCCGCCAACCTTGTCAAGAATCCAGTCCCAGACCAGTGTGCTTTGCCCATCGCCAGACCAGTTGTCAGGCGTTCTAGCGCATCCTGTCTCAACGATGTTCACAGGACGGCCGCGTGCGATGAGGTCAGAGACGATAAGCCTGAAGGCATGCCATCGGCGCGTGTTCTCAAGGTGTCTGGAGAACTTGGCGTCAAAGTCTGCGAGTGTAATCACGAGACCTTGTAGGTGTAGGTGCCGCACGAGACGCGGAAGACCATGCCGTTCACTTCCTTCATGCGGTCATCAACTCCACCGACCAGTCCACAGAGTTGGCAGATGGCAAGCCAGTCTTGGTCCACCGCGAGCGAATCAAAGTTGTTCGGGTACTTCTTGCGCGCCTCCTCCTCGTCAAGATTCTCCTCAACCATGACGCACTGACCAATGGTGATGTTGTTCTGCTCCCAGCGCAGCGCGTGTCCGAGCGTCTCCTGCGACAGCACTGAAGCGTTGTGCATGGCTGAGCCACGCCAGCCAGAGCGGTTGAACTCAACGTGTTCCTTCGTCTGACCGCCCAGCCGCTTGATGGTGCGCTGGCTCAGTTTCTTGTGTTCCTTCTTGCGGTGCGGTCGCTGCATCTCAATGAGCCTCCAGCCGTCATCAGCAACAGGACCGAAGAGCGCGATGAAGCGTTGCTCAACCTCTTCTGGCACGCGGCGTTCCTCTGCGACGTAGGCGTAGCAGCTGCGGCGACTAATCTCCAGCGCGTCAGCGAGTGCCTCAACGCGGCCTCGCGGTGTCTTGGTCGGAAAGGCGTTCTTGGCAACCGTGCGAAGCCATGCGCCGGTGATTGAACGAACGATGGTCATGCGTCCTCCTCTAGTTGCCTGGGGTTGTCTCCTCGATTATGACCTCAACCACGCCAAGATGCAAGCCTCGCAATGCGGAGAAGGCGCTTGGCGACAAGTCAATGCTGCGACTACGCGCCTTCCACTTGCGCTTCAGGTCATCCTTGCACCGCTCGCAGTGGTCTACGACCAGCACATAGACGCACTTGGTTCTGACATCTGCTCGGCAGACCTTGACGGAATAGGGGTCATCTCCCCACCTGAACGAACCGACGGCGGCGTAGAACTTCCAGCCTGCTCGCGTGTAGAACGTGGACTGCACGCCCTTCGGATGGTAGGTCGCGTCGTACCAAGAGGCCATGCCGCGCACTGGGATGCCATGCTCAGTCCGATGCGGAACGCTTGGATGGACGGCGAGCATCACCGCTAGCAGAAGCGCGACTATTCAGCAATCTCCGCGATGTACCAGACCAGCGCCATGAATACCACCATGAACACCAGACCGGCAATCACAGAGCCTCCTCAGTCTCTGAAGTGCCGAAGAAGTCCACAAACTCCTCAAGGTCAAACACAATCAGCGCCCTCCGCTTGGTGCCTGGTCCTGGCGAGTCGCCAAGTACCACGCCACGCAGCTTCTCGTAGCGGAACGGAACCTTGCGGAGCCAAGCGTCAATGCGCTCAGGGTATGAGCCGCCAACCTTGCACTGGATGTCGTACACGCCAGTCGCCACGTCAGTCGGACCGCCAGCCCAGCCGATGCGCTTCCCATTGAGTCGGTCAGCAACCTCGCGCTCGAAGGCGTTGCCTCGGTTGCGCGCGTTCTTCCCGCGTCGGCTCTTGGCGGGGTCAATCATCTTCTTGATGGCTTCGTCCTTGAAGTGACCCATCAGACGAGTCTCGCCAGTGTTGCGGAGCCGCCGTCGCTCAGTGTGAAGCGGCTTTGCTGAACTTCCATCAGCCCATGCTTCATGAGGTCAAGGTTGGTCTTGCGGTTGCCGATGCCTTCGTACAGGAAGAACCAGCCCTCTGGAGCGATGGCGTCGGCGTAGCGGATGGAGAGGTTGCACCACACACGGCCAGCAACGCCTGGCTCCTCGCACCACGCGTCAGCACCTTCCTGCACCGCAATCACGCGGTCGTCAAGGAACGGCGCGGCTCGCTCGATGCGGGTCACTTGACGCAGCTCCGATGGAACCACGAGAACTTTGACCGGCGCTTCTCGCCAACCCAGAAGATGGACTTGACTCGCCACGCTTCCTTCAGCGTGTTGAGCGCGCCGTTGCACGCGTCGCACGTCGTCGCGGCGAACACAGGCTCCTTGCGCGGTCCACCTCGCTGCGTTTTTACTGCTGCCACATTGCGCTCCTTGCAATCCAGACCACGGTGGCGAGTGCCACCATCAGGTAGATGGTAGCGGCTGCGGCGCCTCCTGCCTTGCTCACCTTTGGCAGACTAGCCGCGATGAGGAAGGCGAGCATCAGATTGAGCGCGCCAATCAGGACGCCGATGGAGTCCCACGCGCTCATCGCTCGTGCCTGTTCAGGATTCGGACGAGGCACTCAACTGCCTTCTCCACTGCCTCCTGGCAGGTTGCGCCGGCGTACGACACTTCGCCGTCCTCGTCGTCAAGGATGACGTGCCACTCCTCGCCCACCTTGACGGCCTCGGCGAATCGATAGCCAGCCTGTGCTGCAAGAATCTCCAACTCTTTGAACATTAGCCCTCCTGCATTGCGTCGGTGATGACGCGGTAGGCGTCCTCAGGCGACAGGTTGCTGGTGTCCAGTGTGAGGTCTGCATAGGCATCTGTCCAGCCCTTCTCGGTGATGTCATCGGCGCCGACCAGTTCGCCGCCGCGACGAGCCGCCCTCACCTCTGCCGAGGCTGTCAGCCGAACCACGAAGATGGTCGGCTCCACGAGCTTCAGATACGCCACCTCAGCGTCTAGGCGCACGTCCTCGACTACTACGCCGTAGCCCATGCGTTGAATCTCAAAGAAGTCCTGACGCCAGACGCGAAGCCAGAACCGCGTGTCCACCTTGCGGAGTGCCGCGCCAATCTCTTGAAGCAACTCCCTGCCGGTCAGAATCGGCTCGCCGTCCGAGCCGAGAAGGTCTACTGGGTATCGTTCCTCTTTCTTGAAGTCTGGGTAGGCGAGGTTCGCCACGTGCTTGATGGCGTCGGCAATGCCATGCCGCTGGTAGCCACGATGCTCCTCAAAGAGCGAGGCGATGGTGGACTTGCCGCTCCCCTGCGGCCCTAGAAGCGCAATGCTCCTCATGCTGCCTCCACTGCTGCATACCAGTCTCGGATGCGTTGCTTGAAGCCCTCAAGGTTGCATGGCTCGGTCATCCATGTTCCGCTGCGGATGACCGTCAGCTGCTCGATGACGAGGCTCGTGCCTTCGTTCCACCCTGTGGCAACGAATACCTTGAACCCTGACTTCTTGCTCAATGCCTCCAAGAGAATCTTCTGCCCTCCAGAGATTTGCTCCTCCGGTCGCTTGAACTCGCCAAAGAGAAACTGACCTCGCCTCTCAAGGATGAAGTCCACGTTGCTTGGCATGAGTTTCGGATTCGTTGGAATCACTCCCTCAAGGTCAGCAAAGTCAATGTGCTTTGCCTCTCCGTTCCTCATCATGCTTTTGCCCCTCTCGCAATAATCTCACCAACCGACAGCACTCCGTTGCGGTTAGATAGAGTCTTCTCTTCTCTGCTCTTATCTTCTCTTCTCTTCTCTAGTGCGTGACCGAACCGTGACATAGGCTCTTTTTCCGCACGCTCTCGTTGCTTCCGAGCAGTTGACGTCGGGTCGACTTGCCATCGAGACCAGTTCGAGACGGTCACGACACCGCCTTGAGACACCTCCAGCAAGCCCTCGGCGATGAGTCGAGGCACTGCCCTTCCGAGGCGTGGCCCGATGACCGTGGCGAGGTGTGTCCGGTCGCGGAACTCGCCACCTTTCCGCATCTCCTTCGCCACCTCCAGGATGGTGATGAAGGCTCGGAACTGCGTGTCCGTCAGGCTGCTGATGACCGCATCCTTGTGTGCCTGTGCTGACCACTTTATCCAGAGATTCATTGCGTCCTCCTCTGCTTGGTGGGAGGCGACGTAACCCGCCGCCGCCTCCCATGATTATTTAGAACGGCAGGTCTTCTAGGTTCTGCGTGTCTTCAGGAACCATCTTTGGCTTCGGTGGCTCACCGCTGTTCTTTGCCACGAACTCGCGGCTCGGCTTGTCCTTGCACCAGCCGCCGTCAGGCGCCTTGTGAGACGCAGCCCAGAAAGGGTTGTACGGCTTGCCGGTCGCCTTGCTCACCCCGCCTGGCTTGAGCGTCCAGAGTTCGCCGTGGCTGCAAGTCTCCCCACCTACGTTCTCGGCAAAGAGCATTGCAGCCTTAGCAGCGAGGATGGCATCGTCCGAGGCAGTCCCAGACCCCTCCGTAGAATCAACGGAGAGGGGTGTAGGAGCCACGGAGAGGCGCGGAACACGCCCAAGTGGTACTGGGACACCCTTCTCTGGTGAATAGAGGCTCCTGCCCACTCCTAGCTGCGCGGCGCAGCGTCGGAGGGCGTCACTGGCCGCTGACTTCAGCGGCTCGTCATCCTGTGCCGAGTTCGGGTAGCCAAAGTCCTGTCGGATGGTCGTCTTGCCGCCAATGACGGCAATCAGCGAGCCATGAACGACGTTGCGAGCGCCGTCTGCAACCTTGACCTCAAACTGCCAGCCCTCAATGCCGAGGACGTCATCAAGCCGCTGCGCGACCGCTCGCGCATCCGCATAGGTGAACGTCATGCCGGCACGCCCTGGGCGATGCTTCAAGTCCTTCTCCTCGAATGGAGCGAGTAGCGCTGCTGCGATGTCCTTGCTCATAGTCCCTCCTCTGTCTTGAACCTAAACACTCGTGCGCCTGCCTTCTCTGCGGTGTGGCGCTTGACCGCCTCGGCGTAGGTCTCTGGCGCGACTGCTTGCAGCGTCTCTGCAACTTTCTCCCAGTCCGTCTTGACCGACGCCTTGTTCTGCTTCCAGGTGGCTGACCACCCTCGACCGACGATGCCGACCTTCTCGCCGATGGACTCCTTGAGTCCGATGGCAAGGTTCTGAAGTTCTTGGTCCAGCAGCCGCGACTCGTACTGCTTCTCAGCGTAGAGCGCCGCAAGCCGGTCAAGCGAGGTGTCAGCCTGGGCGTATTCCTCACTCGTCTGCGGCACGACTTGTGCCAGCGCGTCGCTGTCCTCGCCCTGCAAGGTTGGCGGCGTCCGGGTTGCAAGTAGATTGCGGAACTCCACTGCCTTCGCGTAGAGCTGGGTCTGATAGTTCAGGTCAGCCTCAACGCGCTCGATGCGGAAGACGAGACCACCGAGCAGGACCGCGATGTCGCACCACGGTGCGCCTGTCACGAACATCTGCCACTGCACCTGTGCCACCACCTCTGGCGGCACTGGGTGCAGGCTCCAGCGCGGTGAGGTGCTGGTCTTGATTTCCACCAAGCCATCCTCACCGACGATGGTGCGGTCAAGTGACGCCATCACCCACGGAAGTTCCTTGAGCCGGACAATGCCGTTGCTGCGGCGCAGCTCGCGGCCAGTCTCCATCTCGTAGAACTCAGCCACCGTGTTCTCCAGCAGGATGCCTCGAATGGCTGCTGGTCCGACTGGCTCTGGCTCATACTTGCCCAACTTCTCAGCCCAGAGTTGGTATGGCGTCTTGTATGGATTCAGCCCAGCGATGACCGAGACGTCGGTCGCCGTGATGCCGTCAGCCCGAAGTGCGAACCACTCTGGACTGCGCTGCTCTGCCTTGACGAACTCGTACTGCTTTCTCACTTGCCCTCCTCCCGCCAACGGCGGTCTACTTCTACGATGCGCCTGCCAATCCACTCGGCAACTGGAGCGACCACGCCGTTGCCGCAGCAGCGGTAGCGGTGTGAGTCCAGACCGACTGGGAGCAGAGCATCCTCGTCCTGCGTGCCACCTACAATGGCGTGCGTTGTCCGAACGTCGCCCACGTCAAACGAGTTCAGCGTGTTGGCGACATCTCCCTGCACCCAAGTCTCTGAGTCCTCGTTCGTCTGCGCTCGCGCTGACTTGCGGAAGACTGCCGGCGCACCTGCGCTGTGCGCCATTGACTGCGCCTGACCCTCCGTCACATTGGCGTTGCTGCCAAAGCGTGAAGGGAAAGACAGGATTGACTCCGTAGCCACTGCTTGCCTGTCCACACCGGTCAGCGTGTAGGAGATGTCCTCTGTGCTGAGTCCAAAACCGTTTTGGCCCTTGTGCGCCATCTCTCGGCTGTCTTGAATGACCGCCTGGACCGTCAACGGCAAAGTGTCTCGGCGGCCGCCGCCAGTTGGCGAAGTCAAGGTAGAGGCCACCAGGAACCCCTCCTGCCCAATGTCTTGATTGGCTACTCCTGCTTTCCAGTCTCTGGCTTGGAGACTTCGGTGCGTCTCCGCGCCGAAGGTGTCCACTCCTTGCTGATTGTCCAGCCGTCTGGCCAGCCCATCAGCCGTTCGCACTCCGTCGGCGTCAGCCGTCGCACCGATTGTCCTGCCATCCTCTCCGACGACGCGGAAGTGTCCCTGAAGGAACTCTTGCACTCCATCTGGGAATCCGTGGACTCCTGCTGGGAGTGCGCCAACGACTCCAGAGCCGTCTCTAACGCCGCTGGCAACACCTTGCTTCTGCGGTTGGCGCGGCGAAGGATGCCGCCCGCAGCCTTCGCACTCAAGGAGAACCTCGCCGGCGCGGTCGGATTCAAGACTTGCGACAAGGAACACTCTACGGCGTCGCTGGGCGACTCCGAAGTAGCGAGCGTCCAGAGTTCGCCACGAAACGCCATACCCGAGTTGTTCCATTTCATAGAGAAGCCGTCCGAAGTCAGCCCCTTTGTTGGAACTGAATAGCCCAGGGACGTTCTCCAGCACGAGCCACCGAGGTCGTCGCTGCTCCACAAGGTCGAGGAAGGTGAAGGCGAGACTGCTGCGCTTGCCTGCGAATCCAGCTCGCTTGCCAGCGACGCTGAGGTCTTGGCAGGGGAATCCTCCTGACCAGATGTCTGCTTCTGGGATTGCATTTGCTTCCACCTCCGTGATGCTTCCCAGATTCGGAGCGTCTGGGAATCGCTCTGCCAACACCGCGTTGGCGTATGGGTCAATCTCGCTGACGCTGACCGTCTCAATGCCAGCACGCTCAAAGCCGAGGTCAAGACCACCGACTCCGCTGAAGAACGATGCGTGCTTCACTTGCCCTCCTTCTTTGCTCTGTCCTTCTTGGCGAATCCCTCGCCCTTGTAAACCACCGCTGCCGGTGAATAGACCATCCGCATCCAGCGGCCGCACTTCTCGCAGCGCGGGTTGTAGACGTTCTGGATTGAGTGCGTGTGTTCCTCTCGGTGTCCGCAGTCGCCGCAGCGGTACTCGTAGGTCGGCATCAGCCCAGAACCGCCAACAGGAACACCAAGAACGCAAAGCCCCAGATGCCGATTGCCAAGTCCATCCATCCTTGTGCGCGGCGCTGCTCATCAGCGATGCGGTCAGCCTTGATTGCGATGCGCGTGTAGGTCTTCGGTGAGTTTCTGTAATCAAGTTTCATGACATGCTCCCCAGCGCCAAGAGCAGCACCATTCCTACGATAAATGTTGCGACTGCGAGTGAGTCCAAGATGATGGTTCTCATCACTTTCCGCTCGCTTCCAAGACCGCTTCAACGAAGAACTCGTCGGCGAGGAACTCAAACTCTGTCCCCTTGAACGCCGTCTGCGCGCACTCAATGAAGAGTCGCTCTGCATCGCGGTTGTCGTTGAGGAATCGCGCAGCGGCTCCGTCGCCGATGCCTTGACACTCCACCCAGCCGACCTTCTTGCTGTTCAAGTAGAGGTCTGCCTCGTATGCAACGCCACGGCGATGCGAGAGCGAGCGATAGTTCTTGACCGACCAGCCGACTGACTTCGCAACCGCTGCTGCCTCGGTCGTTGCCTTTGTTGCCTCTGCGAGTCCGTTCATCGTTTCCTCCTACTTATCGGCCCTGCCGTCTGGCTGGGTTCCTCCCGATGTCACGATGGTAGAGCGTGACGTCACGGCTTGTCAAGCCCCTAGTTTCAGGAGGGTAGTCCCCCTGGCTGGAGGAGGTCAGCCAGGGGGTTCGCTGGCAGGGCCAGCGTAGTCATCGTCCTCGTCCTCCAGCAGCTCCAGCACGACCTCGATGCAGTAGCCGCAGATAGCATAGGACAGGACTGCCGAATAATCGGGCGTCAGGGAGACCTCCTGCTCGGCAAACTTCCAGACGCGGCGCTTCTCCCCACATGGGGTGCAGATGCCGTATTTGTCTGGCGTTGGAGCAGGAGGCCCCGACAGGAATGGCACTAGCGGAGCCTGACGAGGTACTCCGCTGAGACTTCTCCTTCAGCATCAAAGAACTGGAGCCACTGCCCTGGTTCGCCGGACGCGCCGACCACCTCCTGAGCGAAGCGGTTGCTCGACTCAAGCGATGGACTGCACCACGTCGTGATTTTGCCGTCGGCAAGCACGAGGCGCGCTGGCTGATGCCAGTGTCCAAACCAGAGATAGTCAAACGGCGCGACGCTCAAGCGCCAGCCGCTCGCCTTCTTTGCGACTCCATACCACGGCATACCAAGTCCGCCTCGGAACTGGTCGCCGTGGACAATCATGCCGACCTTGCCGCCTGGCAGTTCCAGCGTGTCGTACCAGTGACGACCACCGAGGGTCATGCTCTCCTTCCACTGCACGCGCTTCTCGCTCGCCACGAGTTGGCGCGCAATGTTGTAGAGAATCGCGTCGCTGTTGCTTTCTGGCGAGTGGTCCGAATAGCGCCCCAGCCTGCCGTGATTGCCGATGGCGCCGTAAACCTCGACCTCTGGGAAGAGCGCGGCCATCGCTCGCACAAACTGCGCGAGCATCTCCGCTCCCTTGAAGATTTGGACGTACAGACCACCAGCCTCAACCTCGTAGGCTTGCCCAGGGAAGATGTTGCCATCCGACTCCACGAGGTCGCCGGTCAAGAGAATCTTAAGCGTGTCCACAGGGTGGTCCAGCCGCTGAATCTCCACGACCCGCTTGACCTTCTGAGCCAGCAGCTCGATGCGCCGCTGCGCCACGTCAATGTCATAGTCAGCACTCTTCTTGCCCAACTGCCAGTCGCTTAGTTGCACGATGGCAACCTCGCGCTTGCCCTTGCGCTTGTCCGGCTTCGGCGCTGGAACGGCTGGAATCTTCATCCCGACCGCCGCATCCTTAGCCGCCCGATAGACCGCCTCGACAAGTTCTTGGGTCTGCCGGTCTTTCTTGGCGAGTGTCCTCAGCGCCCGATTGTGCGCCGCCTTGAGTTCGCTCAGTTCGTCCTGCTCGTTGAACTCCTTGAAGTCGCTCATGATTCCCTCCTGCAATAACACTCGCCTCTGCGGTGCCGCTTCACGGTCTCAATGCCAACGTTGGCACCCTTCTTCTCAAGCCATCGCCAGATTGACGAGGTGGCTACTTCAGGTGCCTTGAGAGCAGCACGCAACTGCTCTAGGTCCTCCGCAGATAGCGGAGGCGCGAACATCGCGCAGCGCGGACCCCTTCTGACTTTCTCCATAATCCTCCCCCTAAGTGGCGCAGCTACACACCACGCATCCAGAGTGAGCGAGGCTCAGACTATTGTCAAGCCCCTAACTTCGCGCGATAGACGGCGGCTTCTACGGCGTTGCCGATGGCCTCCTCGTCCAACTTGATGCCACGCTTGGCGCACTCACTTCGGACGAGCGCCAACGCAGCCTGCTTCTTCTCTTCGCCAGCCTTGCTTGCGAGCGTCTGGTTGATGCTCGCCACGGTTGCGGCGGCAATCTTCTCCAGCATGGCGTACTGCTCACGGCTGACGTTCGCCTGAATCAACTTGATGACCTCGTTGGCGAGGTAGCCGAGCGCGCCGATGACCACCGGCACGAGTCCGACGATGAGTGCGTTCAGAAGGTCGTTGATGATTGGGTCCATCTTGCTCCTACTTTCTGTGAATCAGAATCATTGCAGGCGGGGTCGGGAACCCAGCCTCGCCCTTCGAGTCTCGGAGGGTCTTGACCTCAGCAGGCGTTGCTGACCGCCCTAGCTTGCCTTCCTGCATGGTCGGACAAGCATAGACCCAGCCATCATTCTCCCAGACCAGCACGACGTAGTGGCCGTAGGTGGCAAGTGGCTGCTTCTTCCAGTAGTCGCGCTGCCACTTGGAGCGTAGGTGGTCAGGCACGCTCTTCTGGCTGGCTTGGATGTTCAGAATCAGCGCGGCGCCGTTCTTGACCTGATTGCTCACCTCGCTCCAGTCATACGCCACGCGGGAGTGCAAGCCGAGAATCTTGCCTGCCTTAGCCAGTTGCACCGCGCTCGTTCCCTCTGCGCCGGTCGGCGTGTCTACGCGCCCAGCCTCAGCGCACGCCTTGTGCGCCTGCTTCGTGGTGGTCGGGATTCCAAGCCAAGTGGCGCAGGTGGCGAGTGAGGCAGGACCACAGTCATCCATCGCCTTCACGCCGAGGCGCTCAGCGAGTCCGAGCTGCGAGCGGACGATGAGGCTCATCGCTGCCCTTGCAGCCAGGCGAGCAAGCCGCCGAGACCAGAGACTCCTAGCAGCGCAATGATGAACTTGGCGAGTCTGAAGGCGCCACGAGTCTCAGCCAGTTCCATTTTGATGGTGCCAAGGTCCTTCTCGATGCGGTCAAGTCGGACGAGAATCTCGTTGTTCTGGCTTCTTGCTGGCATCAGATTTCAGGCTCCGGCTCGGGCAGCAACTCTGGCTGCGGTTCGCCAAGCATAGCAACTGGCTCCTCAATCACCTCGCTCGTGCTGTCAATAATCTCAGGCTGAAGTGGTGGATTGAATACGCCGCCAGCGTAGATGCCTCCAATCCAGACTGGTGTGTCTGCATCCACCTCAATGATGGCCAC
>Ga0315906_10008512_pt1 | contig 12299 bp, 7 predicted proteins | sample LakEriMetagenome_4_FD_203526 | JGI IMG/M metagenome (GOLD analysis project Ga0315906, IMG submission 203526) | Freshwater fungal communities from buoy surface, Lake Erie, Ohio, United States - Buoy 2 MA122 | ecosystem: Environmental > Aquatic > Freshwater > Lake > Lake biofilm | place: USA: Lake... | reverse complement strand
GGAACAGGTCCCTTCAGCTATAGCTGGTCTCCTGTAACAGGTTTGTCCGGTTCCACGGAAGCGTCTGTCAAAGTTTCTCCTGCTACTACAACCACTTATCAAGTCACGGTTACAGACGGGGTAGGGGCGAGCGCCACCGCCTCCGTAACCGTAACAGTCAAACAGGCTACGACAGGAACTCAGACGCTGTTTGCCTGCAGCCATTCGCTGCCTTTGAACTGGAACGGACAGTCATTAAGCGCTTCCGGATCGTACACTGCATTGTTGACCAATAGTGCGGGTTGTGATTCCCTGGTGACACTCTCTTTTACCGTTAATGATCCTGTTACGGATACGGTTTCCATTTCCGCTTGCGGCACCTATACCTTGCCTTGGGGAAATACCGTCAGTATTTCAGGAACCTATTCCCATACCTACTCAGGTGCTGCTGCCAGCGGTTGCGATTCAATATTGACTTATGTGCTGACTATTCATCAGGGAAGTTATCAGGATACAGTAGCCTCGGTTTGCGGTAGCTTCAGTTGGAGAGGTAACACCTACACCGCAGGAGGTACTTACGTATATGAATACACGAACATTTATGGATGTGCTTCCGCCGATACCCTGAAGTTGACCGTTTATCAGGGTACGGTTGATTTGTTCAGATATACTTCCTGCGGAAGCTATGTTTGGAATGGCGTCACCTACAATGAAAGCGGAACCTACACTCATGCCTATATCAATTTGAATGGTTGTCACTCTGTTGATACGCTTGAACTGACCGTTCATCAGGGCAGTTTCAACAAGTATGTGCAAGCCGCTTGCGAAAGCTATAGCTGGAATGGTGTAGTGTATACCTCCGGCGGCACTTATGTCCATAATTATTTGAATATCCAGGGTTGCGCTTCCTCGGATACGCTATCTCTTTCCATTTCCGAGCAACCTGTAGCCGGGTCGTTGGTGGCGGACGGATCTCTCTGTATCGGTGCCGTGGATACAATTTCAGGTATTCAGACATCGGGCGGTAGCTGGTTCAGTGCCAATACTTCCGCTATTACCGTGGATAATTCGGGAATCCTGACAGCAATTGCTGCAGGATCTTCTACGATAAGCTATATTGTCGAAGGCGGAGTATGCCCGGATGATACTGCTGAAATAAATGTTCAGGTGAACTCCTGCAATGCAATAGTAAATCTGAAACTCTTCATCCAGGGTTATTACCTTGGCTCAGGTCAGATGAATCCGGTGTTGCTTAATTCAGGTATAGGATTGTCTACCTTCGAATCGGACTCCATCATCATTGAATTGCGAGATCCGTTGAGCGGAGAACCGGTGATTGCACCAGTGACAACCCTCCTGAATACGGATGGTTCCATTACCTTTCAGTCACCTGCTCTCAGCGGATCATATTACATTGCCATCAGGCATCGGAATGCCATTGAGACCTGGTCTGCCAATCCGGTGGCCTGGTCGGCTTCGGTCAATTATGATTTCAGCACTTCCGCTTCTCAGGCATATGGCGACAACATGGCGCACATGGGTGGGGGAGTATATGCGTTATTTAATGGAGATCTTAATCAGGATGGAATGATCGAATCATCGGATTATCTGGCAATGGAAAATGACATCCTCCAGATTCTCTTCGGGTATTATCACTCAGACCTTACCGGTGACGGTGTGGTGGAGTCTTCCGATTACCTGCTGATGGATGCGAATGTGTTGTCAATCATTTTTGCCGCTAAGCCTTTCTGAAATAAATAAGTCAAGGCAAACAATATTCCCGGCATTCCTGCGTTGAAGCAGGTATGAAAACGGGAAATAATCAATCGTCATTATGCTCCGGTGAGGGGCATCCGGAATACAGTCTTTTAATACTGTTATTGAAAAATTACTTCGAGGTAAAAAACGGGAATGATTTTGCCGCAAAGAAGAAATTCTCTTCCCTCGATTACGGGAAATTACTGCAATTATTAAACGGGAAAATCAATTGAATTCAAAATAACCCGGTACTATCACAATAAGTGGTATTTACCGGCGTTCTTATACTGACTATGTTATAGTATGATGAACACCTGCAGGCTCCCCTTCGTTGGGGAGTTTGCGCTTTTGTGAGGTCAGATCAGCAGTTTCCCTGCCATCAATACAATTTCCATGATCTTGTCATGATCCCCATCTTTTCCTGACATTCCCTCTTTGGCCATCTCTCCCAGCTGCTTCAATGTCATGAAATCCTCTTTCAGGGCTTTTAAACCCCTGTCCATGTCAATACTCAATTGGCTTGCTCTTAGCTCAAGTTCCCGAATGCTCAGTTCCAGTTCCCGGTTATTTCTTATTGTCTTCATCGCTTGAGGAAAGTTGTCTAAGAATGGAATTCATGATGGGTATACGCAGCAGGCTTTCTCTTTTTTTCCAGACAATGATAGCGGCAATAAGGAATAGGACAGACATGATCAGAAATCCGGAATATAAGGGGCCCAGCCAGGCCGAAATAGCCAGGGAGGCTGCGATGCCGGCAAAGCATAGGAAAAGCATCATGATGAAACTCACCATGAGCATGGCCACCAGGTTGGAAAGTACCTTCGAAGTGCTTGCCGCTGTCTGAAGCTTGATGATCTCAATCCGAACATTGATATATTCCTTTATCTGGCCTATAAAACTTTCTATTCTTTCAAATGCTGACATGTGAAGGATTTTACGGGCTAAAGATAATAGGTTTGATTCATCGGATCATGATCTGGGTCAGTTCCCGACTTGACAGGTGCTTGAAATTTTGGCGCTGCATTGGGGAGGTACTCTTGAAATTTACCCTTCTTTGGACGATTTGGAGGGTGTCAGCTTTTCAAAAACAGGGATACTTGAAGTCCGCTGTTTTTCTGAATGACAATACTGTTGTTGACACGGGCTCCCTGGGTAAGAATTTGCAGGAAATACCCGGCTTCCAGTGTGAGGTTTCGATTGAGATTGTATCCTGCAAGCAGGCAACTGCGATTTTGGTCGAAAATGTTGGCTCCGATGTTCCTGCCAAATCCGATAAAAACCTCATTGAATCCTCCTCCATAAAATGTTCTTCGGTTGAGCGTAAACAAAGGATGCTCTACCTTGATCTGGTATCTTGCCCGGTTAAGGTAGGTCCATTTTTCCAGTTGATGGGGGGCCATGGCATTTCGCTTTCCGAGCCAGCGCTGTTCAAGTCTGAAGCGATGCTGCATGGAGAGCTTGCCCAGCTTTTGATTGCTGTTGAACTGTTCATAAGTCCTGTGTTCAGGGAAAGACATGTCGTAGGCAGCGATCGGATAATCTCCGTAAGGATAGGTTTCAATAAATCCGTATCCTACATGTATCATGTGGTTGGCATCAGGCTTGTAATTTAATCCGACCCTGATCAGCAATTGCATGGGTGCGACACCGGGAAGCAGCCTTCTGAATTGTATTTCTGAGTGAACGGATGTTTTTGTACCAGTCCCTATCGTAGCGAAGATATTTCCCCAGGCGATACCGTTCCGATCAGTGATTCTGTTTTCCTGTGCTTCTGAGCGGAAGTGTAACGTCAGAATGATTAATGCAAATCCGGCAAATGTGAACCTTGATTTTGCGGTCATCGGTTTTAGTGTTTGAAGACCTTGGTATCTTCAAAAAAATCAACCATGCCGGTACTGATGTCATGCATGCCTCCGATGATGCCGATCTGACCGGCATCAATCATGTCCTTCAGAATGGTGCTTCTTTCTAGAATCGAGTGTACCGTTCTTCTCACATTGATGGAGGCGACTTTTTCGACGAAGTCTGTATTCGATGAATTGCGATTATCCCTGGTAGTCAGCTCATCATCCACAGCCGGCCTTATTTTGGAGAGTAGTCCTGTCAGATTTCCCATCTCCACATGATCGCAGGCGCCCTTTACGGCTCCGCATCGGGTATGTCCCAATACCACGATTATTTTGGCACCTGCCACCTTACAGCCGAACTCCATGCTTCCTAAAATATCCTCATTAATGACATTTCCTGCGATTCTTACACTGAATACATCACCCAGTCCCTGGTCAAAAATCAATTCAGCGGAGGTTCTTGAGTCGATACAGCTTAGTATCACTGCAAACGGATGCTGTCCGTCAGAGGTTTCGTTGGCCTGTTGCAGCAGATTCCTGTTAATTTTAAGATTGCTAACAAATCGTTTATTGCCGTCTTTCAGCAACTGGAGGGCTGCTTCAGGATTTAATGATTCCTGCATGTCTTTGGTCAGGGTTTTCATCTTTGATTTATTTGGGTTCATTAAATGAGATTGTTTCAACTTCTATGTTTTTGCTTTCTGCGTTTCTTTTGAAATCCATGATGATTTCCACTACATCGTATGCGATGGATTTGGAGCGGGAACAATCTATGATCACTTTGCTGTTGGACGGAACTTCATTGAGTGCCTGCAGGACGCTTGCTTTATTGAAGAATGACACTTCTTCTGCCAGTACAAATTGATGGATGGGTTTGCCGCTCTCCGCACTGATGCTGTCTTTCATGTGATGGGAATTGCGATAGCTGTGTCTTAAGGTATAAAAAATTCCGACCAGCATTCCGAAGGTGATGCCCTTCAAAAGATCTGTAAGCAGTATGGCAATGATAGTAGCCATGAAAGGAACAAATTGCTCCCATCCGAGCTTAAACATTTGACGGAAAAGGGAAGGTTTAGCCAATTTGAAACCAACCACCAGCAGTATTGCTGCCAGGCTGGCAAGCGGAATCATGTTCATGACCGAGGCTATGGTAATGGCGGAAATCAGGAGGAAAATACCGTGAAGTATGGCAGATAACTTTGTCTTACCTCCGAAATTGATGTTGGCGGAGCTGCGAACAATTACCTGGGTAATCGGTAAGCCTCCGATCAAGCCCGATATGATATTGCCAAAGCCCTGCGCTTTGAGTTCCTTATTGGTAGGAGTGACGCGCTTTTGGGGATCCAGCTTGTCGGTGGCTTCCACGCTCAGCAAGGTTTCCAGACTTGCAATCACTGCCAGAACGACCGCGACGCTGTAAACTTTGGGATTGAACAGCTGTGACCAGTCCGGAGAGGAGAAAAATCCTGTGAATTCAGTCAGGCTGGCTGCAACCGGTAGTTTGACCAATTGGTCCTGATTAAGACTGAAGGGTAGTAATCCTGATTGAAAGGCGCTGAAGAAGAAGATGCCGAGTCCAACTACTACAATAGGTCCTTGCAATAATTGGAAAATCTTATGCTTTTTGCTAAGAACATTGTCCCAGAGTATCAGGATGGCAAGTGAGACCGCTGCTATCAGAATAGCTCCCGGAGTGACGTGCTCAAGCGAGTTCAAAATGGAGGAGAAAGTATTTTCACCACCTGCCTGCTGGAAGGCATCGTTTCCTTCCAGGTCTTTGTCATAACCGACCGCATGCGGAATTTGTTTGAGTATGATCAACAGACCTATGCCGGTAAGCATGCCTTTGATGACTGAAGAGGGGAAGAAGTAGGCAATAAAGCCTGCCTTCAGGAATCCGAATACGAGTTGAAGGATGCCGGCAAAAACAACCGCCAATAAAAAGATCTGAAAGGACCCAAGGTCTGCAATGGCATTTAATACGATTACTGCCAGGCCGGCTGCTGGGCCGCTCACGCCCAAAGGGGAGGAGCTTGCCATTCCTACCACAATGCCTCCGACGATTCCGGCAATGATACCTGAAAAAAGTGGCGCTCCCGATGCCAGTGCGATACCGAGGCAAAGGGGAACTGCAACAAAGAATACGACAATGCTTGCGGGAAGGTCACTTTTCCAATTGGCAAATATTCTTGATATGGCAGCCATCGAATGAATTGTTTATACGAAATTAGGGCTTTTTTTCTCTGATAGTAATACTATTATAGAAGATTGTAAAACTTTTAATATTTTTGCTTTCTGAAACCGATAATTATGGATTTTCAACTGAAAATCAAGCTGAATGACAAGTTATTCATACGAGATCCGGAGGGGACGGAATTGGGCCGTAAAATCATCAAGCATAGTATCCGTATGATGTACAAGCACGGCTTTGAAAGTTTCACTTTCAAGAAGCTTGCGGAAGAGATTGGTACGACAGAGGCCAGTGTTTATCGTTATTTCGAGAATAAACACAGACTGCTGTTATATTTGAGTGCCTGGTACTGGAGTTGGCTGCAATTCAGGATTTCATTCATGATCAATAATATGGAAGATCCGGGACAGCGTCTAAAGGCTATTATCCGCGAGTTGGCCTCCAAGGTCCGGGATGATAAGAGCACAGGGCATATTCAGGAGCACCTGTTACATCAGGTCATCATTCAGGAAGGCTCCAAAGCTTATTTGACAAGGCATGTCAATGCTGATAATAAAGAACATTTTTTTAAACCTTATAAAGATCTGGTGGCCTACATAGCGAATATCATCCTGGAGCTGAATCCTGATTATGCCTTTCCCCGCTCACTGGCAAGCACAATTATTGAGATGGCCCATCATCAGAACTTTTTCAGACAGCACTTGCCTTCCCTCACAGATTTCGGAAGATCCATAAAGGATGAACAAAAACTGGTCAACTACCTGGAGAGCCTGGTCTTCAGTCCTATGGCAATCAAATCATGATTCCCCTTTGCATTAAATAATATCTGAATGTTTGCGCGGTAAAACTGCAGAATTAGGCCATTTTTTCCAGGTTGAATTCCAATACCTAAAAATAAGTACATTTATTGGCTCAAATCTCGTTGTCTTGTGCAACGAAATTCAATTTGAAAGGGTCTCATAATATTGACTACTGATAATGTTTGAAGGTAGCACCGAAGGATATTGAATGAAGTGTAGGCATTTGATCATAATTGCTTTAAGTGTTGCCATTTGCATGGCATCTTTATTTGATGCAAATGCTTCTGAATCATCTTTGAAAAGATCAGAATCATTATCACATTCCCTCTTTCATTTACGTGCTGAAATGCCGCCTCCCTGTAACAACAAGGATACGGTAGTCAATGCTTGCGACAGTTTTATCTGGCACAATATGGTGCTGAGAAATTCGGTGGATACTTTTTATACTTATGTCAATAGTTCCGGCTGTACGGTGACTGATACGCTCAGGCTCACCATTTATGTTTATATGCCGGGATCCATCGAGAAATCCTTCTGCGGATCATTCACCTGGAACGGGCAGACTTATACCCAGGCTGGCCAATATCTTACCACTTCGGTTAAAGGTCCGGCCGGATGCGTTGTAATGGATACTTTGAAATTATCTTATGCCAGCAGTCTTTATACCTATTTACCGGCCTGGACAATTTGTTACAGATTTCTTCCGTTTAACTGGCGCGGAAAAAAAATTACCGGCGCGGGACTTTACTATGATACACTCAGGACCAAAAACGGGGCCTGTGATTCGATTCTCGTACAGGAAGTAAAGGTGCTCACGCCGCAGCCTCCTGACTTGGATTCTCCACTTTACATCTGCCAATTTTCTCCTGTGGTTTCTTTATTACCCTATGGGGGAGATAGCGTTCGTTGGTTCAACAGTCTTACTCAGAATTGGTTTATGGGAAATGCAACGGCTCCGGCTCCTCAGACCAGCGATACAGGAACCAGGATTTATTATGTCAGTAAAAAATCCGGTTCAAATTTCTTTTGTGAGAGCAGGAAAATGACGGTGGTAGTCAAGGTGGTTCCAAACCCGGAACTCGGCCCCCCTAAGGACTTGCTGATATGTGACGGGGCTTCGGCTGATCTGAGGGGAGTATATTCAGGAGACTATTCCGGTAATTGGATTTACTCGGGAGCAGCTGTAACTGATCCTTCTAAAGTGAAATTACCGGGTGATTATTTATTCTGCCTGACAGATAGTTTTGGCTGCAAGGACACAGGGCTTCTCCGATTGTCTATGCGTCCTCCCGTGCCGGCCTATGCGGGTCCGGATGACAGTGTCAAATTTGAAGAGCCCTATCAGTTGGATGGCAGCGGTGGTATAAAATATTTATGGTCGCCGGGTTATCCTGAATTGAATGATCCCACTTTGGAAAATCCAACAGCCATAATCGATAAGGATACACGCTTCATCATGATGGCCGAAGATGTAAATCAGTGCAGAGGATATGATACAGTTCAGTTGAATGTCATATATCCCGAGGAAGTTCGCTTTCCGACGGCATTCACTCCTAATGGAGATGGCTTGAATGATATATTTCAACCGGTGCCTTGGGCAGGTGTGAAGCAGGTAGATTTTTTCAGAGTCTATGACCGTTTTGGCAGATTGATTTTTGATGCCGGAGATAGTAAAATCGGCTGGAATGGAAGATTCAAAGGAGTCATTCAGAATCAAGGGTATTACATATGGCATTTTAATGGAATAAATCAAAGAGGAAAAAGGCTCAAGGAAAAGGGCAATGTTTTGCTAATCAGGTAGTTAGAATTTTTTCCCCAATATCATATCTTTATATTATTTGCTGATTTTTAACAACTTCAGTAACTTCAAGACTGTTCCTTTCACTAAAAATGCAGGCTTGAGGTATTTTTTATCTCTTTTTTTGTTTTTTTTCATTCCAATTTTTAAAGGGAATGTTTATGCGCAGGCTCCTGCAAATGATGATCCCTGTAATGCAATTACTCTTAACCCCGGATCAAGCTGCACTTTTAATAATTATTCCAACGAAAATGCAACAGGCAGTGCCGGAGTGCCGGCTCCCGGTTGTGCGTTTTATAGTGGGGGAGATGTGTGGTTTAAGATTACCGTTCCTGCATCAGGCGTATTGACAATTGATTCCAAAGAGGGATTGATAACAGACGGAGGTATGGCTATTTACAGGGGCACCTGCAATGCGCTTACCTTGATTACTTGTAATGATGATGGTAGTACAAATGTGTTGATGCCATTGATCAATGCTACCGGTCTGACTCCGGGTGAAACTATTTTCGTAAGGTTTTGGTCTTATGGTAATAACGATCAGGGTAGTTTCAGCCTTTGTGTTTACACTCCTCCACCACTTACGAATGATGATCCCTGCAATGCGATTCAACTGACAAATGGAGTCTCTTGCAATCAGAATATTTTCGCTAATTACAACGCTACGGCCTCTGCCGGAGTGCCGGCTCCTGGTTGTGCAAGCTATGTAACCGGAGATGTCTGGTTCAAAGTAACTGTGCCGCCAAGCGGCAAATTACTGGTAAACACAGAGTCCGGTACTATCACCGATGCAGGAATGGCCATTTATAGAGGCACATGTAATGCATTGACCCTTATTGAATGCGATGATAATGATGGTCCGGGATCTATGCCGTTAATTTCAAATACAGCGCTGATTCCCGGCGAAACCGTTTATATCCGCATTTGGGAATTCGGAGGTAACCTCACGGGAAGTTTTAAAGTCTGCAGCCAGGATCTATCCTGCAATAGTTCTAATACCAACAGCACTTGTTCTGCAGCTGATCCATTTTGCACGGGTCAGTCATACAGCTATTGCAATACAACGGGCGTTGCTTCCATAGGAAGCAGGGGACCTTTTGGTTGTCTTGCCAGTACTCCCAATCCTTCTTTTTTCTTTTTCAATGTAGCTACTTCAGGTCCCATCGACATTGCCATGTCACAATTTTCTTTTACCGGAGCTCCCCTTGACGTGGATTTTGTTCTTTGGGGGCCTTTTGCTACGCAGGCGGAAATGTGCTCCCGCTACTCCTCTCAAAATATTGTTGATTGCAGCTATTCAACAGCAGCACAGGAAACAGCCAACATACCCAATGCGATTGCCGGTCAATGGTACCTTTTACTCATCACCAACTATTCCAATCAGTCAGGAATTTTTAATTTCAGTCAATCCAATGCTTCAGCAGGCGGATCAGGGTCAACTAATTGTAATATCCTTACTGCCAATCCGGGAGCATGTTCCAATGGGTTGTTCAATCTAAGTGGTACGCTCACCGTCACGAATGCGCCGACTTCAGGAACTCTGACCATTTCAAATTCATGCGGAGGGTCAACAACCTATAATGCTCCCTTCACTTTTCCCATTGCCTATTCCATACCCAACGCTTGTGCAACCGGTACCAATTGCTCGGTAACTGCCACCTTCTCCGCAGCAAATGCACCTTCGATTCTGCCGGCTACTTACATTGCTCCCATTTGTAACACGTTGGTGGTAACCCCTGGCGCCTGCGTCGCCGGTAATTATGTCTTATCAGGAACCCTTAATATAGGCTGTCCTCCGGTTGCAGGAACATTGACGATTACCAATTCCTGCGGCGGAAGTGTTACCTACAATGCGCCATTTTCCAAACCGATCAATTGGAGTTTACCTGCGAGTCTAGGCAGCGGTGGAAATTGTTCTGTTTCGGCAGTTTTCTCAGATCCGGCGGCTCCTGTAATAACACCGGTTAACTTTACGGCTCCAAGTTGCTGCATTGCCACCGTCCCTGTTTTTGATACAATACTTCCTTTATGTTTTGGACAGACGGCACCAACCCTTCCCCTCGTATCAAACAATGGTATTTCAGGAACATGGAATCCCTCGGTGATCAGTAATATTCAGACCGCTTCTTACACTTTCATTCCAACAGCCCAGGCAGGCGTTTGCGCATCGCCGATTACCAAGCAGGTCATCGTTTCTCCTCAAATCACTCCTAATGTGACAGCAAGAGATCCTAATTGTCTGAATGCATGTGACGGATCGGCTCAAGTAACGGTTTTTGGTGGAACGGCGCCCTACACCTATTCCTGGAACAACGGTTCCAATGCAAGTTCCATTGCTAACTTATGTGCAGGCGGGTATACTATCACAGTCAGGGATTTTTATAATTGCTCCTCAAGCCCTATTTCCGTTACTCTGAATATTCCCCAGCCCAAGACCGGGGATACTACCGTGAGCGCTTGTGATAACTTCACCTGGCATGGGATAAATTATACATCAACGCCGCAGGTAGCGCCAACTCATGTTTACAGATCCGTTACCGGAAATTGTGACAGCACCGTTACATTGAACTTGACCATCTCAAATGGAACCTATTCCTCTACATCCGTTACCGTATGTGATGAGTATACCTGGGCCATCAATGGTAATACTTATACCCAGTCAGGTACTTATCTGAATTCCTACAAGAACAATCAGAACTGTCCCTCTGCCGATACGTTGAAGCTGGTTGTCAGCACCCGGCCTGTGCTTTATGCCCATGGGATGAATTCAATTTGTGCAACTCCCTGCACCGGCACTGCAACTGTTGATGTGGTAGGAGGGACGGCGCCTTACACTTATTCGTGGAGTAACGGTGGTAATACCCAGTCAATTTCTAATTTATGTGCAGGAAAATATACTGTAGTTGTAAATGATGCCAACAACTGTTCATCAAGCTCCCAATTCCAAACCATAAGTGGGTGTTTTCAGATTCAAAGTATTTTAATCAATGCATGTAATCCCAACATAAATGAAAATTTAGCTGAAATGGTCTTTTTCCAAACAGGACCAACTTCCCTCAATTCAGGAAATCTCTCAGTAAAATGGCCCAATGCTAATTTATGGAGAGGGCAGTGCTTGAATCAGACCTTCATCAATAATGTAAATGCAACCATCACCAATGGAGGGAAACTGATTCCCGTTCCCCTGAATGGTAGTATTCCTCCAAATGCCAATGTTGTATTGATATCCGGCGTCGCTACCACCAGTGATATGAGTTTTGCTAATTTATCGGACACCTTATACGTGATTTTTCAGTGTAACGGGAATACAGGAGGGCATTTTGCGAATAATGATGCCGCAGGAATAAGTAGAACATTTTCTATGAATTTTGGCGCATCCTGCACTGATACCGTTTCTTATTTTCCTGCCTCCACCTCAAATACTGATGGAGACTATGTAAATTTTTCGGCTTCAGGGACAACGTCTTACCTTAATAATAATTGTTCCATTCCTTATAGTATTCAAAGCGATTCTGTAATACTTGTTTCTCCTTTGCCTTTAACAGGCGATACCGCGGCATCTGCCTGCGGTAGTTTTACCTGGAATGGGATTACTTATTCCTCTACTCCGGCAATTGCTCCAACATATAATTATACTTCTATCAATGGTTGCGATAGTACCGTTACGTTAAATCTTACCATTATTCCGCAACCTGTGCAGCCTACACTTGCTTGTTATGAGACTGCGACCTGGAATGCTGTTACTTGTGTATGGGATGTGACGGGCACTCAACCGCCTGCACCAACCGGTCTTGCTTGTTATGAGACTTCTTCCTGGAATGCTGTCACTTGTGTATGGGATGTGACGGGTACTCAACCGCCTGCACCAACAGGGCTTGCCTGTTATGAGACTTCTACCTGGAATGCTGTTACCAGTGTATGGGATG
>Ga0315906_10008511_pt1 | contig 12301 bp, 9 predicted proteins | sample LakEriMetagenome_4_FD_203526 | JGI IMG/M metagenome (GOLD analysis project Ga0315906, IMG submission 203526) | Freshwater fungal communities from buoy surface, Lake Erie, Ohio, United States - Buoy 2 MA122 | ecosystem: Environmental > Aquatic > Freshwater > Lake > Lake biofilm | place: USA: Lake... | reverse complement strand
GAAGACCCCAGGGTCAGTCACGACCTGCTTCTGTCCGGGGCCCTCCGGGCCGGTCTGCTCGCAGGCACAGCACAGACGCATCCTGCGCGGTGGGGCCCTGTACGGGCTTACAGCCCGCAGTATGTGGAGGCCGCCGATATTGCACTGGCGCTGTGGCTCGGACGGGCGGCGCTCTGGGAGCCCCTGTCCGTCGACGAGAAGGCTCAGGTCGCCCGTTGGCTGAGCGAGTCCCTGGCGCATCTGCCTCATGACGGCAACTGGATGGTGTTTCCCTTGCTCGTCCATCGCAGCCTGCAGGCCCTGGGCGTGGATGTCAGTCGATTTGATGCGCGCATGCAAACCCACTGGGAGCGTCTGTTGCACCTGCACCGAGGCCGAGGCTGGTTTCATGACCCGCCCCACGGATTCGACTATTACAACGCCTGGGGCATTCACACCGCCTTTTACTGGCTGCGGCGGATCGACCCGTCCTTCGGGGGTTCATTCGTGAGTGAGATTCAAGGAGAGTTCGCGAGTTTTCTTCGCCATCTGATCAGCCCCCATGGCCATCCACCCCTCGGGCGCAGCACCTGCTATCGGATGGCATTGTCGGCGCCACTGCTTGGCTCCCTGCGGGTTGCACCGGGTGCCCTGCCTCCCGGGCAGGCCGTGCGGGCGCTCGATCTGAGTTGGGGTTGGTTCATCGGGCACGGTGCCCTGCAGGCTGGCGCCGTCACGGCCGGTCTGTGTCAGGCGGATCCGGCGCTGCAATCGCACTACAGCGGACCCGCGAGTTGCCTGTGGGCCTTGCGCTCACTCACGATCGCCCTCGACCTTGATCACCTGAGCGGCCTGCTCGATGCCCCCCGAGAACCCCTGCCCGTGGAACAGGAGGCCTTCGTACTGCACCATGCCATTACCGGATGGCGGGTCCAAGGCGACCTGGCCACCGGGCATGTGTCGCTTTATCCGAACGGCGCGCAGCCAGCGCAGACGCCGCTGAGGCTTCAGGAGTACAGCCCCGGGCGGCGCAGCCTCGAATGGCTGTTGCACAAGCCCGGGCGTCCTGACAATCGGGCTGCGCTGTATGAGCGCTCACGTTACGGGACCGACGACGACATCGCGCAGCGATGTGCCCATGCAACAGCGCCCACCGGACATCTGCTCCGGTCGACCGTTGATCGTTAAACAGGCGATCACAGCTTGACAATGACGCCCAGCTTGGCTGCCAGCCGTCCCGGGTTTTCGTCCGACTATCCCTGCGACCCCTTCGTTCGCCCGACCCCTTCATTAGCGTGCCGTCAAGGGCTGCAACCGCATGTCCCTTACGCCCCGCAACCTGGACTCAGGTCAGGTGGTCCTGCATTGACCGCCCGACCCGACCCGAGAAGCGGTTCTCGACCGGCGCTTGCGAATCCAACGGGTCCGCCTTGCGCCGAACGCCTGGATGGACGTTCGACATGCCTCAACCACACGCTTTTTCCAACCCTGCCAGCCCTTCGCGCTGGCCACGCACCTTGATCGCCTCAGCGCTGTTCGCCGCACTCGCCGGCTGCGGTGGCGCAGACACCGCCAACACCACACTGCAATCCGTGGCCAATGCGCTGAACAGCGCAGCGACCGCCCTGGCCGCCAACGGCACCTCAAGCACCCCGCCACCCGAACCCATTGCAGGCGGTACGACCGGAACCACCTCGGGAACCACCTCGGGAACCACCTCGGGAACCACCTCGGGAACCACCTCGGGAACCACGTCGGGCACTACGTCCGGCTCCACGTCGGGCACTACGTCCGGCTCCACGTCGGGGACGACTTCAGGCTCGACCTCGGGCGGCACCGCGACGGCACCCGCGCCTGCGAGTACCACCGTGAACACCATCGATACCCTGATCGGTGACATGACCCTCGCCCACGAGGGCACCCCGATCGCCTTCGCAGGGTGGGGCACGCTCTCCGGTCCCGGCCTGGACTTTGGCAACAATCCGCCCGTCGAGTGGAGCTATGCCCTGCCCTGGGGGGTGATCTTCGTGGCCCGCGAGGGCAGCCCGGCCACCAACACCCGAGTCCAGGTCCGCAACATGCGCTTTTATGTGTTCAGCAAGAGCACGCGTACCTGGCGCAGCCTGGGCAGCTCGCCCACCGTGGATGGCTCGATGTACAACGAGGACTTCCGTCAGGGCGATGATGTCCTGCCCGCCTCGGTGCGTGCCGAGTCAAGCGGCGGGCTGTCGGTCAAGCCGGTCTGGCCGTATGCCTATCACTTCTGGTGCTGCGGCCGCCAGCCGTTTGATCGCGCCGATCTTGGAGGCATCTACGCCACCTTCCAGGCCCGGCTGGTGGTCGATGACCCCGCACGCCCCGACGATCGCTCGAGTGCACGGTTTCTGGGGTACACCGGACTCGACTACTGGCGCGACCAGACCTCAGGATGGGCCCCAGGTCAGCCCAACAATGGCGAGGCGGGTCACGGTCGGATGAAGTATGTGACCAACGAATGGCGGGCGTTCAACCTGACCACGGTCGACGCCACGACCTTGCGCGCCTCACCGCCCCCCCTGGAGTGACGGCGTCGCCTGATGCTCTCGCCAGGCCTGCAGGTCGGCAAACGCCGATTCATGGGCCTGAGCCACGGCATCCCAGCTGAAGAGCCGGGCCACCCGCTCGCGTCCGCGCGCCCCGAGCACCTCCAGTTCATGAGGTGCATCGAGCGCGCGGCGCAGCGCAGCCCGCAGGTCCTTGACGTCACCACGCGCAAAGGTGATCGCGCAGTCATCGACCACATAGCGGTTCTCACGGATATCGCTGCAGATGATGGGCGTCCCCAGCCCCATGTTCTGAAGGATGACTGGCGACAGGCCTTCGATGTCGGAGGGTTGCACATAGGCAAACGCATGGTGCATGAGAGATCGCGCCCGCGCGCCATAGACATACCCGGGAAAGACAATGCGTGGATCCGAGGTCGCACGACAGCGCTGCTCGAAATCAGAGGGGTTGGGTGACCCCCCGACCAGCACCAGGCGCTTGTCGGTCTGCAGGCCCTCAAACGCAGGGATCAGGTACTGCAATCCCTTGTCCGGAATGAAGCGCCCAACGAACAGAAAATAGCTTCCGGGCTGCAAGCCGAGTTCATCGAGTACCGAGTCATCGAGCGTGCCCTGATCCAGGTCTGCACCAAACGGAATGAAGTCATAACGCCGACCAAAGCGGGCTTCGAACGACGATCTCACAAAGACATTGTCGAAGATCACCGCATGAGGAGCGAAGGCGGTCAGCCACTGGGTGAACCACAGATAGGCCCGGGCATGCCAGGGCCACTTGGCGCGCTGCCAGTCCACGCCGTCTTGCGACAGATAGACCCGTTTGCCAGCCAGCCTCAGCAGCAGGGCGAAGGGGGAGTTTCCGCCGTTTTGCAGGTGCACGACATCCGCGCGATCGTGCACGATGATGTCCCAGGTGCAGCGGGCACTGTGCCAGAGCGTGTCAAAGCCCCGCGTGCGCCAGGGCACCCGCACATGACGCAGACTGACCCCCTGCCAGACCCGATCGCGGCCCGACTCGCCCGGGTAGAGGCGGTTGTAGGCCAGCACCCGATGACCGCGCGCAGCAAGCCGGGGCAAGAGTTCAGCCGCAAAGGTATCGGCACCTGCGCAACCATCACGCAACGGAATCGAGCGAAACCCGAAGGCTGCAATCCGCATGGGCTGGGTCATGCCGACACCCGCTCACGCTGAATCGCCCCACTCCAGGCCTCTTCAACATACTCGCGCAGCGAAACGCGCCAGTCGCGCATCAGGTTCAGACCGCGCAAGGCCAGCTTTCGATTGATCAGACGCTCTGAATCCGGGCGTGGCGCGAAGTATTCCTGTCGAAAGTGGGTCGAGTCGACCACGCGGATGCGCACCCGGTCCTGCTCACCCAGCAGCCTGACCAGTTCCTGGGCGACCTCCACCCGACTCGTCGCGCCTTCGCAGACCATGTTGTAGACGCCCCAGAACTCGGTCCCGAGCAAGGCCTTTACATTCTCGGCAAAGTCGAATGTGTAGGTGGGCGTGCCAAGCTTGTCGCCGACGATCGCCAGCTCGGTGCGTCCGGCCTGAATCTGGCGCATCAACTTGGCGATGAATTTCTTGTCCTTGCGAGGGCCGCCCCCCATCATCCAGCCTGCGCGACAGACCATGGGCCGGCGGGCATGCTGCAGCACATGCACTTCGCCTGCGTATTTCGAACGGGCGTAATGACCCAGCGGATTCGGGCGATCCCAGTCGTCGTATTCATGCTGTAGCCCATCGACGATGCCAGCGGTACTGATGTAGAGCAGCGGAATGTCCAGACGATTGGCGATCACCACCGCATTCTCGACCGCCAGCGTGTTGGTGAGATAGGTGTCCTCAACATGACGTTCGCAATATTCAAGGTCGGTATGCGCTCCGAGATGAAAAAGCGCATCCGGCCGAAAGTCTTCAACATCCTTGCGGTAGTGATCAAAGTCCCGGAAATCCAGGGGCTCGAGCCAGGTCTCATTGACATCCTTGTCGGTGCAGCGCAACTCCGCCTCACGCGAGAACACCTTCTGAAAGGCCTGCCCCAGCATGCCGCCACAACCCGCGATGTAGATCTTCTTCAAGATGCCTCCTTCGGCCGTCTGGTCTGAGGACTCAGTGTCGCGATCCTCCGCAAGCCAGACCATCCGCAAGCGACGCGCCGCAGCGCAAGACAGCAACGACGGCTGTGCTTCCAATTCGCCGATTCCGGTTGTGCGGATTCAGGCCGCCAAGCCAAGCGTCTGATAGAGCGCGCGCATGCGGGCGAGGTATCGGTCCCAACCATGCTCGGTCAGCGCGAACTCCCGTGCGGCGCGACCCACCTCGCTGACCTGGTCATCAGGCAAGGACTGAACCGCAGCAAGCATGCCAGCCAGCGCATCGGGCTGCGCGACCGGAACCAGCCAACCCGTCTTGCCATGAGTCACCATCTCCGGCAGGCCACCCATCTGGGTGGCGATCACCGGCTTGGCGGCTGCAAAGGCCTCGAGTACGGAAAGCGGCGCATTCTCGTACCACTGTGAAGGCACAACGACAGCCCGCGCACTGCGCAGCAGTTCCTGCACCCGATCAGCCTCAAGCCGACCCAGCCAACGGATCCGTCCCTGCGAAGCCGCAACCGCCTGGCTCATCAAGTCACCCAAGGGGCCTTCGCCTGCAACCGTCAGCGACACACCACTTCGGCGAACCGCTTCGATCAGGCAATCCAGACCCTTTTCGACCGATAGTCTGCCGATATAGACAAAGTCCTTTCCGGGTGCAGGTTGTGGCGCGATGCGTGTGGCATCCACCGGGTTGCGGATGAGCACGAAGCGCCTGGCGTCGAATCCCCACGAGACCATCTTGTCGATCACAAACTGGCTGGGGGCCACGATCAGATCGGGGCCTCGATGCCAGCTGCGCAGGCTGCGGTGAACCAGCGCCTCCACGCTCACCAGCGCGCTGGCGAGTACGGAGTCGCGCACGCACCGATGCACCAATGCATTGGCAACATTGCCCCCCCGGCAGCGCTCGCAGACCTGGCCTTGCGTGTACATGCGGTAGTTGGGACAGGCGATCTTGAAGTCATGGGCAGTCATCACGGTTGGAATACCCGCTTCACGCAGCGTGGCCAGAATGGATGGCGACAAGTGGTGATAGATGTTGTGCAGATGGGCAACATCGGGCTTGAACTGCCTCACCAGCGCCTTCAGGCGTTGCTGCGCCTGGATCGACCAGATGCTCGCGGCCGCCTTGCCGATGCGCTCCACGGGTGAATAGGCATGACCGAATTCGATTTCTTCGGGGAAGTACTCGGACCACGGGGTGGGCCGATTGCGCGGATGCTTCATCGAGAACCAGGCATGACGCCAGCCCAGCGTCTCAAAGGCTGCGCCATGCGCCAGATACATTGCATCGGCCCCACCGCGCGGATAGTGGTAGTTGTTGACCGACAGCAGGGCTGGGCCCGCACCGCTGAGGTCACCTTGTGCAACCCCTGAGTTCAAGAGATCCGAGACATCCATGACATTCTCCGGGCAGGAATCAGGGGCAGAGGCACGCGATGCAGCAACCAGGCCGCCGTGACCACCACGAGTAGATCGACCGCAGCTGCCGCGATCACTGCCGCATGGGGGACGGGCCAGCCTCGCAGGGCGAGGCTCACCGCAGGGGGCCCGGCAAGACAGAGCAGGCTGGCGATCGCAAACGCGCCCGAAGCGCCGGCGAGGTAGGCGATCAACTCCAGCACCCGACGCAGGGTATGGCCAATGAGCAGCAGGACCAGACAAGCGAGCAAGCCCGGCAGCACGGGCACTCGCGAGGCCGACAGCCAAGCGAGCACTGCATCACCGGCTGCCAGAGTCAGCAACAGAATGACGAGCACGGCACCCAGGTTGGCCGCCACCATGCGCCAGGCGTCGCGAAGCAGAACCTGCGGATCGCGACCCGCCGCCTGATGGCGGGCGATGACAGCCGGGCGCACCGCGCCCCAGAAAAGATCCACGGGCAGGTACCGTCGAATCACTTCGAGCCAGCGCACCGCGAAGCCGAATGCCGCCGTGGCTTCAGGGCCCAGATGCCTGGCGACCTGAGTGATGAGCAGGTCGGTCCCCAGAAGCAGCATCATGAGGATGCTGAACCAGGCATGAAACGCGAAACGCCAGGCCGGCCACCCCAGCCAGCCCCTCACCGAACCCGACATCGGCTCGCGCGGTCGATCCCGCCACAACCGCCAGGCCAGCAGACTAAGCACCGAGGCGAGCGTGACGGTGCTGGCGAGCACTTCGATCAGGAGCACTTCGTCGGCCGTGATTGGGCGCCCCGAACCGACTGTCGAACTTGCCAACGAGAAAGCAGCGACCGGAATCAGCAGACCCAGCACGCGAATGACCGTGCACCACTGAGCCTGAGCCTGCATCATCAGGATGGGCATGAAACTGTCACGGAGCAGGCGCACCGGGCCCTCCAGTGCAATCACGTATCCCGCCAGCAGCACCTGCCCCGGGCTCACGACCCCGCCAAGCCAGGCCGAAAGGGGCTGTGCAACCGCCGCCACGAGCCCTCCCGCGAGCGCCTGTATCGTCACAGGCAGACCAATGAAGAGCAGACGCACCCGCTGCAGCTGGCGTGCATTGCCCTCGGCCTGAACCGTCACCGAGGTGGTCTGCATCAGCCACTCCAGGCCCAGTCCACCTACCACGATCGTCATCTCGACCACGGCCATGCAGGTCAGCCATGCCGCGTATTCACTTGCCGGCAGCACACGGGCCAGCAGAACCAGCGTGATCAGAGAGAGAGGTGCACTGAGCAGTTTGCCCAGCGCGTAGTGAACAAACCCGCTGCGTATTCGTGCGTTGGTCTGCTGCCAGTCGAGGCTCACCGCGTCGTGCGCTCCTGCATGCGTCGTTGCGCATGACGGCTCTGACACGCCTGCAGATCACTCGCCACCTGGGCACCGATCGACTGATAGTCGCGATGCCGACGAACCCATTCCCGGGCCATGCGGCTGCGCTCCAGCCAATGGCCAGCCTCGATCTCGCGCAGCGTGCGCACCACGCCCTGGGCAAATCCTGCGGCACTGAGATCCACCACATGCCCCCCCTGACTGCTGCGAATCACCGCCGCCTGATCGGGCTGGTCGTTACAGACCACCGGAATGCCACAGGCGAGGGCTTCGATGGCCTTGGTGGGCGAGCCCACTTCGGTCAGCGGCGTACGAGGCACAGGCGACAGGGCCAAGGTGCAGCGGCGCACCCACGACAGGGCACGCGCACGGGGCATGCGGCCGGCAAAGTGCACCCAGGGCAAGGCACCACGCTGTCGCGCAAACTCGTGCAAGGCGCCAACATCACGCGGCTCATCGGCCTCACCGATCACGAGGAGGCGAAAGTCAGGTCGCTGGCGAACCACCCGCAGCGTCGCATCAATCAGGACTTCCAGCCCGCGGGCCCGATCAAGCGTGCCGAGATAGACCCCAACCGAGCGACCGTGCAAGGCCGGGGGCCAGTCGTTTGCAGGAGGAGGCAGTGCGGCCACATCGACTCCCATCGGCACCACGCTGACCCGATCCTGAGGCAGACCCAGCGGGCGCAGGCTGTCAAGCATGGCCTGCGACTGCACAAACAGCCAATCGCTGCGAGGCACCAGCACATGATCGAGGCCGTATTGTCCGAGGAGGCCTCTCATCGCCATCCAGGCCCGGCGGGTCAGGGGCAGATCGGTTCGACGCGCCAGCCAGCGGTGATGGGCCGGCAGGGGGTAGGACATCCAGTAGGCGAAAGGAATGCCGGCCTGCCGCGCCGCCGCCCAACCGATCAGGCCAAGGACAGGCTTGTCTCGCACCACCAGGAGATCCATCCCCCGCAGCGCGTTGCCCAGCAGACTCGCCTGCAACCTGAGATCGCTCGCGAGGACGGCGCTTGCCCCGCGCCGCCTGGGCTGGCGCGCATGCAACACCCCTCCCGGCCAGGGGGCCGTCACCGGTCCAGGCGTCACGGCCAGCAGATCCACCTGGATCCCGCTGGCAGGCAGCGCCTGGCCAAACAGCACCTGCACATCCGGACGGTCCGTCGGATGAGACTCTGCAGTGGCGAGCAAAATTCGCATCGCTTCAGGCTGCCTGCCGAGCACGCCAGGCGGTGAGTCCCAGAATGAGGGCCAACAGCACCTGCAGACTCGGAGCCAGCACCCAGGCCTCGAGCATGAGCCAGATCGGAACGAGCAATGCCGCGCCGGCCGCCAGCGTGCGGCACAGCGCACGGTCAAGACCTTCACGGGCCCGCCCGACCAGACGGCTGGCGCAGCGCCAGGCCCCGATGACCGAGCCCCCCAGCAGGGCCGCACCCACGAGGCCCTGCTCCCACAGATGAACCGAGACGGCCGTCAGGCCAATGGCATAGCCCGGGTACTGTCGGTCCATATGGCCCAGCCGCTCCGTACCCCTCGAACCATGCGCCGATCCGATGCCATGGCCGAACAGCGTACCGGGCAGATCGGCTTCACCGTGACGGCTCCACCAGAAGCCCACCACATTGCTGCGATTCAGGCTTGCCCCTCCGTAGTAGCCCCGGCTGCCGAGGTTGTATTCGAGGTTCTGTTCGATGCGAGCCTGCAGGCTCATCCCTGAGCGGTCTTCGTCGACCTGGAGCGCAACATAGTTGTAGAGCAGCGCAAGGCAGATCGCAAGGGTGACCAGGGCACCCAACAAGAAGCGCCCCGGGTGCGCCCGCATCAGGTCGGCATGGACCACGGCCAGAGCAATCGGCAGGAGCACGATCACCATCTTGGTCTCCCCCAGCAGGAGCGGCGCAGCCAGCCACAGGACGAGCGGCCAGAACAGCCCAGGCCGGATCAGCCCTTCACGACGGACGGCGGTCAGGGCGGCCAGCATCAGCACGAGGAAGAAGGCCATCACATTGTTGTTGGCCCCCCCGGTGAGACTGCCCTCGAAGCTGCCTGCCACGATATCCACCGGTACGACACCGTCAGGCAGATTGAGTCTGCGAGGCATGAGGACGAGTCGCTGGTAGACCGCCAGCGGCAACTGCAACAGACCGATCATCAGCAGGGTCCAACCCAGCCGGCGAACCTGCAGCCAGGGCAGCGGCAGGATGAGCCAGACCAGCAGTACGCCCCAGAAGGCGTACTGACGCTTGAGCCCGGCAATCCCCTGCTCCAGGCTGCCGCTGCCAAGCATCGCGCCCAGCACGGCGAGCACCAGGCTGGCCACCGCCGCGACGGCGAAGCCAGGCCACGGCCTACGCTGCTGCGTGGGTTGATTAGACAGAGCCCCATGCAGGACGGCAGTGAGCATGAGCAAGACGCCGAGCAAGGACAGCATCCAGGGCAGCCGAGCGGCCTGCGGCCAGTGCATCACGACCGGCCCGGCCAGGGCCAGGGTGGCGACCACGACGAGACTCAGCGTCGTCATGGGTCTTTCGATCAGGACCAGGCCCACCAGAGCCCCCAGGATCAGACCCATGAGGATGATCTCGCCGCTGGCCAGCGCCAGGGCTGCGAGTCCTGCGACAAGCAGAAACGCAAACTGCAAAGCCAGGGAACGGTCTTGCAGACCCAGGCGACTCATCTCAGGCAGCATCGTTGAGGGTCGTGCCCAGGAGCTCGACGCCCACCTGTTGCAGCAGCCTGGCCAAGCCCTGGAGATCGCTGCTTCGCGTGCGACCGCTGCGGGCCAAAAGCAAGGCGCCACGCGCGGCCTGCGCAATCAGCGGCGCCTCAGGGGCGGTCTGTGCCGCGGGGGTATCCACCAGGATCACATCGTGGCTGAGCGCCAGTTCATCCATCAACCGAACCAGACGCGCCCCTCCGAAACACTCCTGGGGTTCGGGCGGCTCAGCACCGGCAATCAGGACCGACAACCGCGGCACAGCGGGCACGGGCAGACATTCAACATGGTCGTCCAGACCCGCCAGTACATGACCCAGGCCACGCCGTGCAGGCAGGTTGAACAGATGCTGCTGCGCCGGCATGCGCAGGTCGGCATCGATCACCAGCGTCTGCCGACCCGCGCGAGCGAACTCGACGGCGAGCGCCGCCGTCAGCAGGCTGCGTCCATCGCCCGGATCCACGCTGCTGATCGCCAGTGCCGCGCGACCTGGCGTGCCATCGAACCAACGCGATCGCAACTGCATTGCAAGGGCGCGAATGCTCTCCACATAGCCCGATCGCGAGGCGATGGCGCGTTGCAAGGTGACAGAGACCCGCGGCCCAGCTACGACCGGCGCGAAGGCGCGGGTCCTAAACGTCAGTGCAGGGTTCGAGGACATACAGGGTCTCCAGCGGACGAAAGGGGCAGCACAGCGACAAACGAGCGTCTTTCAGGAACCGATCAACCGTTGCGAGGCCTGGGTGCCAAGTTCTGGCAACCGGGCCAGCACAGTCAGGCCTGTGGCCAAGCGGGCGTCCTCGGCATCGCGAACCGGGCGCTGGCTCGACTCCAGCGCCAGAGCCGCCATCAGGCCAATCCCCAGGCCGGCAATCACGCCCAGGACAGCATTGAGCAGCGGCTGAGGACGCGAAGGTTGAGACGGTGCAACGGCCGGCGTGATCACGCTGGCATTCGAATGCCGAGCCTGACTCTCCAGTCGGGTTTCCGTCAGACGCTGGCTGACCAGTTCGAGTGCGCGCTGAGCGCTTTGCACCTCACGTTCAAGCACATGCAACTGATCACGCGCGCCCTTGAGACCGACCACGCGCGAACGCTGGCCCTCGAGTGCCTCACGCAAGCGTGCCTCACGGGCGACATTGACCTGATGACTGGCCTGCAGACTGGCGCTCACCCGGCCCGTCTCGCTGGCCAGGCGTGTCCGCAACTGAGCCGCCTGAGCCTGCTCCGCCACGACCTCCGGATGCGCCGGCCCAAGACGCGAACCCATCTGCTGCAGGCGCGCCTCGACGCGGCCCAGATCAGCGCTCAGGGTCTGCAACAGGGGATGAGACACCACCTCGGGCATGCTTGCCCCGGAGCGCGCTGCATCGACACGCGCCCGGCTCTCTGCAAGAGCCGCCTGACTGGTCTGCCATTGACTGGAGATTTCATTCAGGCGCAGGGTCTCGACATCGAGTCGCTCGTCGTCGGCCAGAATGCCACTGGCCCGCTGCGCCGCGCTCAGTCTGCGCTGCGCGGTTTCCAGGCGATCCCGGTACTCACGGGTCTGGGTTTCAAACCACGCACTGAAGTCGCCTGCCGGGCCCGTGCGCAGATCGCGGGCGGTTTCGAGATAGGCCTGCGTCAAGGCGTTGACGACCTGCGCGCTCAACTCAGCCTGAGGGCCTTCATAAGTCACGCTCAGTGTGCTGCCCTCGCGGGATGCATCGACCTGGATCCGACGCTCGAAATGTCGGATCAGGCGTCGACGCGGATCGGTCTCCTGAGGGGCGTCGGCCTGCGCTGCACGGGCCAGAACTTCGTTGTTCGTGAGATCCAGGGTATCGATCATGCGCTGCATCACGCGCTCACTGCGCACGATTTCGGTCTGCGTCACCAGGTAGCCCTGCAAGGTCTGGGGCATGGCCACTGCCCCCCCCAGCACCGGATCCGTCCCCTTGAGTTCAACCACGAGAAGACTGCTCGACCGATACTTGGGCGACATCCAGGCACTGGCAGCCACCGCCACAGCCAGACTCACCGCCATGGTGAGGATCAGCAGCGCCCATCGGGCACGCACTACGGCCAGGAGCCTGCGCACAACCATCGGTTCATCCTTGCGAACGGGAATGAACCCATCATCCGCTGCACGATGTTCGGGCGCATCGGGCAAGGCATGGATGCGCGCGTGAGC
>Ga0315906_10008507_pt1 | contig 12305 bp, 8 predicted proteins | sample LakEriMetagenome_4_FD_203526 | JGI IMG/M metagenome (GOLD analysis project Ga0315906, IMG submission 203526) | Freshwater fungal communities from buoy surface, Lake Erie, Ohio, United States - Buoy 2 MA122 | ecosystem: Environmental > Aquatic > Freshwater > Lake > Lake biofilm | place: USA: Lake... | reverse complement strand
AGCGTGCTGATTGGCAACGGGGTGCAAGCATCGTTTCTCGATGTCGCGATGCCGTTGGCGATGTACGAGCAGGGCCACGGAGCCGATGATCATCACGAGGTCGATTTGACTCACGGGCATGCGTCCAGCAAGCTGCTGGCTCCCGTGGAATGGCGAACCGACAAGGCGATCTTTTCGGCGATCGTCTTTGGGTTGCTTTTGCTGGGTCTGTACTTCGCTGCTTGGAAGAAAATCCAAGCAGCCCTCACAGCTCGGGAAGAGAAGATCGACAAGCAAATTCGGGACGCCCAGTATGCATCGGAAGAGGCTCAGAGGAAGCTGGCCGAGTACCAGCAGAAGCTCGACGCCGCCGCTCTGCAGGCTCAGGAGATGCTGGTTCAAGCCAAGCGGGATGCCGAGGCATCGGGTCAGCGCATTGTCTCGGAGGCTCAAGCCGAAGCCCAGCGGCAACGGGACAACGCTTTGGCGGAAATCGATGCGGCCAAGGTCGCAGCGATTGGCGAGCTGGGAAAGAAGAGCACCGACCTTGCTTTCTCACTCGCCCGGAGCATTGTGGGACGCGAAGTGAAGGCCGAAGACCATCAGCAGTTGATTCAAGAAGCGCTGCGGAAACTGCCCAGCGCCAATTGATCACGTTGTCTACCTAATCCTTGAACACCCGGACGGCGTTCGAGGAAGGTGGATCGGAGGGGATTGTCGGGAATTTCCCTGGCGATCGAATCGATTACCTCAGTTCACAGTGGTGACCGTTTGAAGCGGTGGCCATGGAGTCGACCCGATGGCGGACGCTCAACCTATCGAAACCGTCTTTGACGATCAGGACCAAGTGATCGGCGAGATGTATGGCAAGGCCCTTCTGGGTGCTCTCGGGCCCAAGGCGGGGACTGGAGTCGAACAGCTGGAGTCGCTGGTGGCTGATGTGTTGAAGAAACTTCCAGCATTCGACGCAGCCTTGGTCAGTCCAAGTGTTCCGATGGAACGCAAGATGGAGTGGATTGACCGTGCGCTTCGGGGGAGGGTGGACGACGTACTGTTGCGGTTTCTGAAGGTGGTTTGTCGCCGCGGGCGTTTCGGATCGCTTCGCAGCATCGCGGCCAGCACGCGAAAAATTTTCGATGCCTCCCAGGGTCGCCAAGCGGTCACTATCACCACGGCTGCGCCCATGACGGAGGGCCAGAGAGAACAGATTCGAAACGTGCTGAAAAATCGCTTTCAGGCCGACGTCGTATTGGAGGAGAGGGTCGATCCTTCGATCCTGGGCGGTCTGTTGATCCGCCAAGGCGACACCGTCCTTGACGGTAGCGTGGTAGGTCGGCTTCGCAGCAGTCAGAAGAACACGGTGGAGAAGACCGAGCAGACGCTTCGGCAACAGCAGTCTCGCTTGGTGCGTTGAATCGGCAAGGCGTTCCGCTGGGGACGCTGAGCCAAGTCGAAATAGATGGCTACAGGATCCTTTTTCCTTTCATAGTTTTCGGTCAGTCAGCACCGATTGAGGTGAGGCATGAAGTTTAACTCGGACGAAATCGCTTCGGTCATCCAGAAAGAGATCGAGCAGTTTGAAAGCCAGATGGACGTCCGCGAGGTCGGCACGGTGCTGGAGGTGGGGGACGGGATCGCTCGCGTCTACGGTCTCTCCAACGTGATGAGCGGAGAGATGGTGGAGTTCCCCAGCGGCGTCACGGGACTGGCGTTCAATCTCGAAGAGAAAAGCGTCGGGGTGATCATCCTGGGTGATTACCTGTCGATTAAAGAAGGTGACGAAGTCAAAGCGTTGGGTCGACTCCTTTCGGTTCCCGTAGGAGACGCCGTGATCGGCCGAGTGCTCGATCCACTAGGCAATCCGCTCGATGGCAAAGGCCCCGTCAATACCGATCTGAAGCGACCTGTCGAACTGATCGCCACCGGCGTTGCCGAACGCCATCCGGTGCATGAGCCGATGCAGACGGGGATCAAGGCGATCGATGCGATGACGCCGATCGGGCGAGGCCAGCGCGAATTGGTGATCGGTGACCGCAAGACCGGCAAGACCGCAGTCGCGATCGATGCGATCATCAATCAGAAGAACACCGGCGTCAAATGCTTCTACGTCGCTGTCGGCCAGAAAGACTCCTCGGTCGCTTTGGTGATCGAAGCGCTCAAGAAGCATGGCGCTATGGACTACACGACGGTGATTGTCGCCGGTGCCAGCGAACCTGCGCCGCTTCAGTACATCGCTCCCTACGCCGGCACGGCGATGGCCGAACACTTCATGTTCAACGGCGGTCATGCATTGATCGTCTACGACGACTTGAGCAAACAGGCTGTGGCATACCGTCAATTGAGCCTTCTGATGCGTCGTCCTCCCGGACGCGAAGCGTTCCCAGGGGACGTGTTCTACTGCCACAGTCGGTTGCTGGAGCGGTCGGCCAAGCTGTCGAAGGATTTGGGTGGTGGGTCGCTGACCAGCCTCCCCATCATCGAGACGCTGGAAGGGGAAGTCTCCGCGTACATTCCCACCAACGTGATTTCGATTACCGACGGCCAGATTTATCTTCAGCCCGACCTTTTCTTCTCTGGGATTCGTCCCGCGATGAACGTCGGTATTTCGGTTTCGCGCGTCGGTGGTGCTGCACAGATCAAGGCGATGAAGAAGGTCGCCGGTGGGTTGCGTTTGGACTTGGCATCCTTTCGCGAACTGGAGGCCTTCGCACAACTGGGCACCGAACTGGACCCCGCCACCCAGGCTCGTTTGGATCGCGGCTATCGGATGGTGGAACTGCTCAAGCAGGCTCAGTACCAGCCGATGAGCGTTGCGGAGCAGGTGGTCAGCATCTATGCGGGGACCCGTGGTCATCTCGATGACGTGCCGGTCGCCAAGGTGCGGGAGTTTGAGCAGGGGCTGCTGGATTTCATCCGCAATCGGTCCCCGGAACTGCTCGAGAAGATCGTTCAGATCGGAGACCTGACACCGGAGATCGAAGAAGCGATCAAGGGAGCCATCAGCGGCTTCAAGGCGACTTTCCGAGCGTAGCTTGTTGAGGCGAACGCTCGCCACACCGACAGTGGCCGACCGATTGGTTTCGGTCGGCCCATACCAACCCCACCGGACAGCTGGATCGAAAGATGGCCAATCTTCGGGCTCTCGACAAACGACGCAAGTCGATCAAGAACATCCGCAAGATCACGCGGACGATGGAACTGATCGCGACGGCGCGCTTCAAGAAGGCGATGGATCGTGCGGCAGCGGCGACCGATTACACCGATCGCATCACCGCCATCGTTCGCGACCTATCGCGTTCCGGTGCCAGCGTCTCCCATCCCCTTTTGGAAGTCCGCGATAAACCCACCAGCGCCGAACTGATGGTGCTGACCAGCAATCGGGGACTGTGCGGAGGCTACAACGGATCGGTGGTTCGTGTCGCGTTACAGCGACGCCAAGAACTAGCCGACCTGACCGGCAAATCATCGCTTCAAGTCAGTGGTAAGCGAGGCATTGCGGCGCTCAAGTTCCGTGGGGTCGACATCGAGAACACGTACACCCAATTCGAAGATCAGCCGTCCTTTGATGCTGTGTCCAAGATCGCCGACGACCTGATCCAGCGATTTGTCACCCGTCAGATCGATCGCGTTGACGTCGCCTACACGCGATTCCAGAGTATTTCCAAACAGCAGGCGGTGGTCGAGACGTTGCTTCCGTTCACCCAACCATCCACCGAGACGGTTTCTGGCGGTTCGAAGGAAGATTATGAATTCCTCCCTAGTGCCGCAAGCATTCTCGAGGAGGTGGTTCCGGCCAGTTTTCGAGTGCGCCTTTTCAAGTGCTTTCTCGATGCGGCCGTCAGTGAACAGATTGCGCGGATGGTGGCGATGAAAAGCGCTACCGAGAACGCAGGAGACATGATCAAGCAATTGTCGCGCACCTTCAACCGAGCTCGGCAAGCCAAGATCACAGGCGAAATCATGGAGATCATCGGGGGCGTTGAGGCGCTCGGATAAGAGACAGGCATACCATCAGGAATTCAGTGGCCCGCTTTGCTACATGCAAGCAGACCACGTCACCAGACGCTCATTCATCAATCGGGAATTGCTAACATGGCCACAGCCACGCAAAAGAATGTCGGACGCATCACTCAGGTCATCGGCTCCACCTTCGACGCAGAGTTTCCTGCGTCGGGTCTCCCTCCGATTTATAATGCGGTGCTGGTCCAAGGGGAGAAGAAAGGGGTCAAGTTGCGACTGACCGGGGAAGTGCAGCAGCACTTGGGTGGCGGTCGCGTTCGATGCGTTGCGCTTGGGTCTACCGATGGTCTGATGCGGGGGCAAGAATGCGTCGATACGGGACGACCAGTGTCGGTGCCCGTCGGCGAAGGAACGCTAGGTCGCGTCTTCAACGTGCTTGGGGAGCCGATCGACAAACGGGGTGATGTGAAGTCGGACGATTACTGGCCGATCCACCGCAAGGCGCCCAGCGTATCCGAGCTTTCGACCAACACGGAAGTCTTCGAGACAGGGATCAAAGTGATCGACCTGCTGACCCCATTCGTTCGCGGTGGAAAGGCAGGTCTGTTCGGTGGTGCAGGACTAGGCAAGACCGTTATTCTCACCGAGTTGATCGCTCGTATCGCCAGCTCCCACGGGGGCTATTCTGTCTTCGCCGGGGTTGGGGAGCGGACCCGCGAAGGAACCGACTTGTGGCTGGAAATGCAGGAGACAGAAATCGGAAAAACGGGTCGTAAAGTGATCGAACAGACCTGTATGGTTTTCGGTCAGATGAACGAACCACCTGGATCCCGTCTTCGCGTTGCTCTTTCCGCCCTGACGATGGCCGAGTACTTCCGGGATACCACCGGAAAGGACACGCTGCTGTTCGTCGACAACATCTTCCGATTCTCCCAGGCAGGTAGCGAAGTTTCGGCGCTTTTGGGGCGTATGCCTTCGGCAGTGGGTTATCAACCTACCCTGGCGACCGAGATGGGGGCTCTTCAAGAGCGAATTACCTCCACCAAGAAGGGTGCGATCACCTCCGTGCAGGCAGTTTACGTCCCCGCCGACGACCCCACTGACCCTGCACCAGCAACCGCCTTCGGCCAGTTGGATGCGTTTATTTACCTGGAGCGAGCGATCTCCGAGAAGGGGATCTATCCGGCGATCGATCCGCTGGCCTCCAACAGCCGAATTCTCGATCCCCAGTATGTCGGTGATCACCACTACAAAATCGCTCGCCGAGTTCAGACCATCCTTCAGCGGTATCGCGAACTGCAGGACATCATCGCGATTCTTGGTGTCGACGAACTGAGCGAAGAAGACAAGATGGTGGTGCATCGGGCACGTCGCATCGAACGCTTCTTGTCGCAGCCATTCCTTGTGGCCGAAGTCTTCACCGGCAAGCCAGGGGAAATCACCAAGCTGGAAGATACCATCCGCAGCTTCGAAGGAATCTGCGAAGGGAAGTACGATCACCTGCCCGAGCAGGCGTTTATGTATGTCGGACCGATTGAGCAAGCCGAAGAGCAAGCCAAGAAGATGGCACAGCAAGGGAAGAAGTAATTGTGGCCACGATCGAATGCACGGTGGTGACACCAGAGAAAACCGAACTGACCACTCAGGCTGACTCGATCATCGTTCCGATGTTCGATGGGCTCCTGGGAATTCTTCCAGGCCGAAGTCCGATGATCGGTCGGTTGGGCTTCGGGTTGCTGAAGGTCAAATCGGGAGGCGCGGAGTCGACCTATTATGTCGATGGTGGTTTTGTGCAGGTGAACCGCCAAGGTGTCTGCATCCTCACCGATCGCATGTTGAGGCCCGAGTCGATCGATGGCACTGCGGCCGCCGAAGAGCTCCGCGTGGCTCTTGCCATGCCAGCCGATTCACCTGAAAAACAGGCGATTCGCGACCGCGCCGTGGCGCAGGCCCGTGCGAAAGCCGCCATCGCCGGCAAGCGGTAACCCCCACTCGCGAAAGACTGGATCGCTTGCGAGTCGGAGTCGGGGAGGGTGGCGATGGAAACTCCAAGCCATCCGATATCGAATGACCGAGCGATGTCGCTAGAGCGGCGGTTGCTTTGGGGCTCTGGCGTGGCGACACTGGCCGTCTGGCTGGGCTGCCTGTATCCGTCTTGGTACCAGGGACTTGTACCTGGCTTCCGCGACACACTGAACTTCTATTTTCCCATGTGGTCCTCTTTGGATCATCTGTCAGGTATCGATCGATGGTTGCCTCGTTGGTGCCATCTCGACGGCACGGGGAACAATCTAATTGGCGAAGGGACTTCGCTAAGCTTCTATCCGCTGCGATGGGTGCTCCTGTTGCCATGGGGAACCGTCGCGCAGCGGACGGGGATGTTCCTGGTGCTGCATGGCATGTTGGCGTGGGCTACGATGGCATGGTCGGTCCAAAAAGTGGGTGCCAGTTGCGGTGTTGCTGCCATGGCAGCGATGAGCTACTCCCTATCGGGACCGATTTTCTTTCAAATCTACAATCCGCCCTTCCTCATATCGGCTGCTTGGCTGCCCCTTCTTCTGGGATCGCTGGTCAGCGCGTTGGCAGGCAACTCTGGCGGTTTGAATCGTCAGACCAACATCGCCGCATCACTGGCCGTGTCGATGATGATCTTGGGGGGCGATCCCCAGTCGGTTGTGCATGGCATGCTGCTAGGAGCCACTGCCGCTCTTGCTCTCTCGATTCGCTTCATCAGAAATCGATTGGCCACAAGCTGCACCATCCAGCCGAGTCTCTCCGAGTTACGACGGCATCCATTGGTTGCTTGCTTTGCATTCCTGGTATTTGGTATCGCGATAGCTGCCATCCAGTGGATCCCCACAGCCTTCTGGGTGGCGCAGTCCGATCGAGCGGGAGATCATCGGTCGGTGATCTATCAATTTTCTGTGGCGCCCTGGCACTGGGCAAGTCTACTGGTACCCGGACTGGGTGGCAGTTATGTGGGCGGACATACGCGCTGGTTGGCGGGGCTATCCGCCGAGGGAAGGATGTGGGTCCCCTCGCTGCATATCGCGTTGCCGATCTGGATAGGACTGCTCTGCTTGGCCTGGTCTCCGAAAAGGCGAGGTCCTGCCTTCCGATGGATCGTCGCCTTTGGAGCCATTGCAGCTTGGAGCGCCATGGGGGATTATGCGCCAGGTTGGTATCTCAACCAATGGCTCTCTCTATTTCGCAATCAGCCGACTCGATGGTTGCCTGACGCATGGGGTGGCCTGCAGTGGCTATGGGTTGAAGTGATTCCCGGTTACGGCCACTTTCGATACCCGGCTAAATGGCTGCCGGTGACCCTCTGGAGTCTCTCACTGCTGGGTGGTCAAGGGCTTTGGATGGCCATCGAACAGCAGGACCGAAGGCTGCGGAACATGCTGGGCCGAACGGCGGCTGTCCTGGCGATTGCGGCGGCAATCCTATCGATCTTCATGAGGACGCCAGTTTCCAAGCGGCTATGGGAGGAGTGGTCGATTTGGGTCGAATCCGATGCGATGATCGGCTCCTTTCAGGGCACCAAATCGTACCAAATGCTCGAGTGGCAGTTGGTGATCTTCGCAGCGATCTGCTTTTCGATAGCGATCCTCTGGGCCATGCACCCCGGCTCGACCGCGAAAGGACGTGGGGGGCTGGCAGCTAGCCTTCTTCTCCTGATGACGCTGCAGTTGGCGTGGAGTGCACGGCAAGAGTGCGCGTTCCGGGATTCCCGAGAATTGGCGCAAGAGATGGTCGATCGTTTGGAAGCGGGCGAGTCGGCAGAAGCAACTGGAAAGCTGCATTGGCTGGTGGAGAGGCGGAATTTGGAGGCAGATTTTACGTCACGGCCCAAGCCACTGAAGGAGCAGCTCCAGAAGGTTGACCATCGACTTTGGCTAGGCCACGGAACTCAGGTCAATCAAGCCCTTCGCATGACTTGGGTGGAAGAGACGATGCAGGGGGATCCTCGCGAAACCTCAAAGGAGGATAAAAATTCTGCGAGCGAGGGTAGGGGGGGCTACCGATCGAGGTCCTGGCAGGAAGCTTGGTTGATGAACCAGGGAGACGAAATGCAGGTGCTGCTCAGATCGCAGATCGACCGCAGCGATCGAGTGGATGTGTTGGATCTTGTGGGGCCCTTTACAACCGACATCGAATGGGAGATGGAGCCCACCTCGAAGGGCTTGGCGTTCCTGCCGCTCTACCAAGATGGTGGATGGAGTGGCAGGGTGTCGGTGGCAGACGAGGAAAGCGGGAAGGCTTTGGACTTAAGGAAAGCCGACGGCGTCGGCATGGCGATGGAGGTTCCGAAGGGGGCGGTGCGATTGGTGCTAAGCTATCAGACACCGGGACTGGACCTGGGAGTGCTGGTCAGTTGTCTGGGCGCAGCATGCCTGCTCGCAACGTCTCTGAATGCCCGGAAGCTGCGGTTGTAGGTTGTCCGTGTGGATGGAGTTACCTACTGACTTACCGTCTCTGGCGTCACGGCAAGACGCTGATCGAGGGTCGAAGCGATTGCCGAGGAAGAATTTCGCGAACGATGATGGGGCGACGGCCGACGCTACGAGGCGACCATAGAAGGATTTGCTGCCGATTTGTCCTCAAATACCTTCGGTCTGGTGGCTTAGTAACCGGCCGCTTCGATCGTGAAAGGAATCGCTTTTTCATCCCCTTCGATCTCTACCATGGCAGCGATGATTTTGGTGATCTTTCGATCTGCGGGGAGGGGTGGGAAGGTGAACTGAAGTGTGGAGAAGGAGGGAGCCGGAGTGTTGTTGGTCTGGTTTTGTACCTTGCCGTTGACGCTGAAACTCTGAGAGCTTCCCGAGCTGCCTCCGGCTGAGGTTTTCCCAGTGGGAAGGTATTGGTTGCCTTGATCGTCTTCCAGGCTCAGTTCGTAGTTCGGCACCGATGCAGTGAATGCCTGGAATTTACTGAAAAAGTCGTTCGCCTGCTGGATTGCTTTGGTCTCAGGAAAGGTGATCTGGATTTGAATGCCTTCGGTTGACTTCTGAAAACCTTCCAGGCGAAAGATGGCTCCATCTGCTTTCTTCTGTTGCTTGGCGCTGCTGGTGAACACCACTTCGACCCTTCGTCCTGGGGTCACCAACAGTTCCCCTTCGATCTTTTGAATCGATGTCTCCATCGCTTTCGGTAGGTAGATATAGGCAGCATGGGTGGTGTCGAACTGCTTGAGGAATTGAGGGTAAGAGATGCGCAAGGGTCCAGTGTCTTCCGACTGGCTGACTTGCCCCGCCAGATCGGTCACCTTGAGCTTTGGAGCCACGCGCATCAGGACGGAGTTTTTTCGACCTTTTGGGTTCTCCGGTTCGATCTGAAATGCAATGCCAACGTTGGGTTTGAGGCCACCACCACTGAACGTAGCTCCACCCCCTCCGGCGAATGTTTTGCCTCCGCCTCCTGCGGACAAATTACCGAATCCACCGGCGGCCGCACCTCCATTTTGGTTGTTGAAGACCTGGCCGTCGGCAAACTGTTTGTTGTTGAAGTCACCAAAGGTCTGATTTTGACCTTGGATTTCGATCTTGGGACGAAAATCGAGCAGCGATTTCATATCGCCAAGGGGGCCAATGTCTGCTGCCCGGACGCGGTACCCATCGGCTCGCGCTACCTGCAGTTCCTTGAGTGATTGCTGCGCTGCCGTCAGATCGGATGCGGCTCCATCTCCCGCCGGAGGCGACTTGGGAGGATCGGCCAGAGGCATCGTGAAGGCAAGCAGTCCAATGCAGACGAGAATGGATCCAAGCATATTCGAAGTTCCTTAGCGGGTTGGAGTACCGACATTCTCTTCCGTAGGCTGTTCGGATGGAAGGACAACCAATTTCGTCACTGGAGAGGGCAAGATTTACTATGGGATGCTGTCCTAGTGGGTCCCCTGGGTCCGAAGCGATGACTTGGATGCTCAAATGGGAAGATTGGAGCCGGAGAGATTCCAACCAGAAATGAAAGATAGCAATTAAACCAGCAGGCGTCATCGAAGGGTCATAGAGTTCCGGGAAAGGAGGGACGGATCTGCGGTAGACGCTGTATCCCAATTCCTGGATGGTGGCTGAAGCCTATTCCGGCCGTGTTATGGAACGGGCTACTTAAAATAGCAGGCTTCAATAAGTGCCACCCACCTTTCGTGCAGGCAATTCATGCTTAGCTAGCCTTCCAGAGCCTGGCTTCAATAAGTGCCACCCACCTTTCGCGATCGGTGCCACCCACCTTTCGTGCAGGCAATTCATGCTTAGCTTGCCTTCCAGAGGGACCATCGAGCATTCAATCGGTGCCACCCACCTTTCGCGATCGGTGCCACCCACCTTTAGTGCAGGCAATTCATGCTTAGCTTGCCTTCCAGAGGGACCATTGCGTTTCGAATCGATGCATGCGTGGCCGGGACGGCCATGCCACGAGCTGACGGAAATAGCAGCATTCAATCGGTGCCACCCACCTTTTGCGATGGGTGGGTGGCACCGATTGAGGAGATTGCGAGCTATTCGGTTGGGGCTTCGATGAAGATTCGGGGGGGCTACGAGATGTCTGTGATAGACAGCACTGACAATCTGTCTGGGTCGGGGAGGTCGAGTCAAGTTTTCTGGTCCCGAAGATTTTTCCGAAAAAGCTGATTCTCCGGTGCAGGGCAGGTCGATGAGAGAGACAGAGAAGCCATCGAATCGGCGCGATGGCAAGCGGGTGGGCGATGGCCCTTTCCGCACCCAAACTGCTTAGCCCCTGCATGGATTGGATCAGCCGTGAACCGAATGACTGCCTCCCTGACGCTCGCCCTCTTCACCGCGACCGGATGGGCGTTCGCTCAACAGCCTCCCACCACCAAATCAGCCCGAACGGCAGCCGCCCCGACTAAGAGTGTCGCTACCCGCGGGAGCGGACAAGGTCCTCGGGTCGCCAGTGGCAAGCCGACTGGAAACGTTCGTCCTGCTGGTCAGCCGGTTCGACGCGCTTCGGCCATGCAGGAAGTCATCCAGGAAGGTGTTGTACATGAAGGCCCCATCTCGGATGGGATCGTTCATGAGGGAACTTCGCTCCATGGTCACTCCTACGAACATGGCGAGGTCGTTTACGACGAAGGAAGCATTCTCCACAGCGGTCCAATCACATTGGGCGGTGGCTGTTCGGATGGTTCCTGTGGTGATTGCAGTTCCTGCAGCGTCGGCACTGGTATCGACTGCGGAATCGGCCCCTGCACGACGTGCCTTCAGCCAACGCGGCTTTGTATCTGCCTGCCTGCTCACGGATGGGTCCAACTGGATTACCTCATGTGGTGGCAGAACGGCGCCTACCTACCTCCCATGGCCGTCACTGGTTCCGGGACTGGGATTCCCAACCTAGCGACCGGTTCGGTGCTCTATGGAGACGGAGCCAACACCGATGACGATACGATGTTCAATGAACGCCGCAGTGGTGGAAGACTGCGATTCGGATGGGGACTGGCTCGCTTTCCCGGCATCGGCATCCAGGGTGAGTACATTGGTCTGGCGGATAACACCGAGCTGTTTGAAGAGATTTCCAACGGTAGCCCCACGCTGGGTGTTCCCTACCTGAACGCCACCACTGGCAACGAACAGATGCTGGGCATCGCATTTCGGCCGGCCAATGCCCAGCTCCCCCACGTCGGTTCTATTCGCGTCGATGGTACCAGCAGCTTCGAAGGTGGATCGTTCCACTTCAATCGGTTGCTCTGCTGCAACACCTCATGTGCACCCGCTTGGTGGGGATGCGAATCGGTTCCGGTCCAAAGCAAATGGCTTGGACTGATCGGTTACCGCTACCTTCAATTGGACGAGAGCCTGTCGATGCAGTTTAATGTCAACTCCCCAGCCTCTCCAAACGGCCTGAACTTCTCGCAGACCACACTCGATCAATTCACCACACGCAATCAGTTCAACGGTCCTGATTGGGGAATCCAGTGGAGCGGTCGGAGGGGCTACTGGTCGATGGATCTACTGATGCGAACTGCCATGGGTGTGAATCGGCAGGTGGTATCGATCGATGGCAGCAGCACCCACATCAGCAATGGTCCACCTGCGGTCACCACCAATTACGACAGCGGGCTATTTGCCACCACCACCAATGAGGGCAACTACAGCCGCAGCCGCTTTGCCGTGATCCCCGAAATGGGCATGACGGTTGGCTACCAGCTGACCGAAAGGTGCCGATTCAATGTCGGCTACACCTTCATCTACTGGAGCAGCATCGTGCGACCGGGGGATCAGATCGACCGCGAGCTGAACCCGGCAAATATCCCCGCGATTATCAACAGAAACGTCACAACCCCCACCAACCCACGAAAACCGAATTTCGACTTTGTGGAATCCGATTACTGGGTGCAGGGGCTGAGT
>Ga0315906_10008501_pt1 | contig 12308 bp, 9 predicted proteins | sample LakEriMetagenome_4_FD_203526 | JGI IMG/M metagenome (GOLD analysis project Ga0315906, IMG submission 203526) | Freshwater fungal communities from buoy surface, Lake Erie, Ohio, United States - Buoy 2 MA122 | ecosystem: Environmental > Aquatic > Freshwater > Lake > Lake biofilm | place: USA: Lake... | reverse complement strand
CACCATGGCCGCAGCACCCGTAGAAGCCTCCCATGCATCCGGCACCCACACCTCAGACGCAGTGGCCACGCCCTGGATCGCGCCGCAGGCAAGCGAGTCGCCCTTGCCCGGACAACACATCCCCTATGTCGAATACCTCGGCATTCGGGTCGCCCCCGACCCCCATCAGCCGACCTTCCGCCTGCCCTTTCAACAGAAACTGATCGGCAACCCCCATCTGCCCGCGCTGCATGGCGGCGTGGTGGCTGGTTTCGCGGAAACGTCGGCCATCCTGCATCTGATGCAATCGCTGCAAGGGGTCAAGCAACCCAAGGGCATCGACTTCTCCATCGACTATCTGCGCAGCGGTCGACCGGAGGAATGCTTTGCCCGCTGCGAAGTGGTCCGGCTGGGCGGGCGCGTCGCGCTGGTCACCGTGCGCGTGTGGCAGCGCAGCCCTGATGTGCCGATTGCGGTCGCACGAGGACATTTTCTGCTCGCAGCGAAGGACTGAACACCGCCATGAGCCGGCCCGCCCCGCATGCCTCGGAGCCCACACATGACCCGAGCATCGAAGCCCCCGAAACCCTGCCCATTGCCAGGCGACTGGCTCAGGCGGCCGGCGCGCGAGGGTTCCCCTTGCGTTGGAACCGCCGCAGCGAGCAGGCCCCACGCATGCCGATGGTGGGCTGGTTCGATCCGGGGCAACTGATCCGCACAGGGTTTCGATCTGCGGTCTCGGTCATCGTGGGCGAGCAATCCGATCGCCGGGTCATTCAGGCCTTGGGGCCTCGCCATGTCGATGTGCACGACTACAGCACGATCGAAGATCCGCTGATCGGCCCGCATCCGCGCGACGGCTTGTGGCTCGATTACCTTGCCGACACCGGCGACGGCTTCAATCCCACCTACGCCTGCGCCTGGCTGCTGTCCCAGCCTCGTCTGGAGGTCGCTGGCCCCGATGGGCAGTCTCACCAGTTGCCCCGTGCGGGCGTCCTGGTGCTGGGCGGCGATCAGGTCTATCCGGACCCCTCACGCGAGGCCTACCAGAGCAGGCTGGTCGCCCCGTTCGAAACAGCCAGCAGGTGGATCGATCCGGCGCAGACCGCCGATGTGTTTGCCGTGCCCGGCAATCACGACTGGTACGACGGTCTGTCGGCCTTTCTGCGTCTTTTTTGCTCGGATGTGGGCGGGCGCCAACTGGGTGCCTGGCTGACCCGCCAGACGCGCAGCTATTTCACGCTCAAGCTGCCGGGCAGGTGGTGGCTGATCGGTGCAGACAGTCAGTTGCAGGCCGATCTCGACGTGCCCCAGATTGGCTACTTCGAATCGGTTGCACAGCGCATGAGCCCGGGCGACCGTCTGATCATTTGTCTGTCCACACCGGTCTGGGTCCATGCGCACAAGTATCGGCAGATGGGCGAGGTCATGGATGAGACCGACCTGATCTACCTGCGTGACCATGTCTTTGCCCCCCGTGGCGTGACCATGAGCGTGCACCTGTCGGGCGATCTTCACCATTACCGACGCCATCAGGAACTCGACCCGGACGAGCCCCTGGCACCCGTGCAGAAGATCACGGCGGGAGGGGGCGGTGCGTTCCTGCACCCCACACATGATGAAGATGTGTCGCTGATCGAGGACCACGAGGAAAACGACGATGGCAGCATCCGTCGCACGCGCCGCTTTGGGTTGAAGTCGTGCTATCCGAGCATGCGCCAGTCATGGTGGATGAGCTTTGGCAACCTCGCATTTGGCTTCATCAATCCGCGCTTTGGGATTGTCCCGGCGCTGATCTACCTGATGACCGCCTGGCTGGTCAGCGCCGCGGTGGGCTATCGGCAGGCAGACAACCCCTTGCAGGCACTGAGCCTGACGATTGCGGCGTTTGCCAACGAGCCAGGCCTCACGCTGTGGGTCATTGCGGTGGTTGCGGCCTTCGTGGGGTTCAATGTCACCCGATCGGTCTGGCATCGCTGGGCGGGCGGCATCGCGCACGCAGCAGCACACTGGGTGGCCATGTTCTACATCGGCTGGGGCGCCCGACTGGTCGTCGAATATTTCCTGCCAGGAGAGCGTCCCTTCGGTCTGCTGCTGTCAGCAGGGCTGGTTTTTGCAGGCGGTTGGGTGGTGGGATCGATCATCATGGGGCTGTATCTGCTGATTTCGCTCAATGTCTTTGGACGCCACAGCGAAGAAGCCTTTTCGGCACTGCGCATTCAGGACTACAAGAATTTTCTGCGCCTGCACGTTGCCTCGGACGGCACGCTCACGATCTACCCGCTTGCGGTCGATCGGGTACCGCGCCGCTGGCGCGATGCCACGGATCAGGATGCGCACAGCCCCTCTGCATTGATGCCCGCTGAACCGCTGCAGGCGCGGCTGATCGAGGCACCGATCGTTCTGCGCCCAGGGCAGACCTGAAGTCCGCTCAAAGCCTCGGATGACCGAAGCGTTGCATATACAACCCTCTCTGATATACTTGCATATACAGCTTTTTGACCTAAAGCGCTCATGACTGCTCTCTCCCGTTCCTGGCTGCCACTGGTCATTGGCGCAGCCGCCCTCATGGCCGTCGTCATGGGCGTGCGCCAATCCCTGTCGCTGTTTCTGAGCACGCTCAACACCAAGACCGGTCTGGGGATTGCCGCAGTCAGCCTCGCCTTCGCCGTGGGTCAGCTCATGTGGGGGCTTACGCAACCGGTTGCCGGTGCACTGAGCGAGCGCTATGGCAGTGCACGGGTCATGCTGGCTGGCGGCCTCATGATTGCCATCGGTACTGCGCTCATCCCCTTTGCAGACTCCCTGACCATGCTCATCCTGACCGTGGGCGTTCTGGGCGCGGGCGGGGCGGGTGCATTCGGCCTGGGCGTGCTGATGGGCACCATCGCACCACGTGTGGATGCAGCGCGTCGCGGCCTGGCCAGCGGCATCGTCAATGCGGGCGGCTCGTTCGGGCAATTCAGCGTCGTGCCCCTCACGCAGGCGATCATCACCAGCAGCGGATGGACCGTTGCCTTGTGGGGCCTGTCGCTACTCACGCTGCTCAGCCTGCCGCTGCTGTTCATGTTCAGGTCCAATTCAACCGCCCACGCTGCCCCCACTACGGGCGCTTCCAGCCTGTCTGAAGCGGTGTCAGGCGCCATCCGTGATCCCAGCTTCCTCATGCTGGGCGCAGGCTTTTTCGTCTGCGGCTTTCACGTTGGTTTCATTGCCACCCACATGCCGGGCGTGGTCGCGGCATGCGGGCTGACCCCCACTGTCGGCGCCTGGGCGCTTGCCACGATCGGGCTCTTCAACATCGTCGGCAGCTTCGCCGTGGGCTGGATGGTCGACAAGGTGCGCATGAAAATGCTGTTGTCCGCGCTCTACGCGACGCGTGGGCTGGCCGTTCTGTGCTTTTTGCTCGCCCCGAAAAACGAATGGGTGGTGATGGTGTTCGCAGCGGTCATCGGTGTCACCTATCTGTCGACGGTGCCGCCCACGGTCGGTCTGATCGCCAAGCTGCACGGCACCCGCTTCATGGCCACCTTGTTCGGCCTGGTGATCGTGAGCCATCAGGTGGGCGGGTTCCTCGGTGCCTGGCTGGGCGGACGTGCCTTTGAATCCAGCGGCTCCTACGACTGGGTCTGGTACGTCGACATCCTGCTCGCCCTGGGCGCAGCGCTGGTGCATCTGCCGATTCGCGAAGCGCGCAAGGTTCCCTCCCCCGGCGGCGCAGCAGCCACCTGAGTGCCGCGGCAAGCGGGCTGTCAGGGCGCCCACGTCACGTTGCTGGCGTAAAGCATGTGACGGACTCTCCTCGTGACATAAGCTCACGCCGTGAGCCACCTGCAGTCGACACTGTCTGCTTTCCTTTGAGACCGTGTTAATGGCTTATGCAGCGTTCGACCCTCGCCTCACACCGATTCGCCTTTGTCGACCTTGAAACCTCAGGTATTTCACCCGCGGTCGACCGCATCACCGAAATCGGCATAGTCCTGGTCGACGACGATCAGGTGATCGAGGAGTGGTCATCGCTCGTCCATCCTGGATGCGCGATTGCCCCCGACATCCAGGCGCTGACCGGCATCACCAACGCCATGGTTCGAGACGCCCCGCCATTTGAAACCCTCTTGCCCAGCGTCCTGCAACGCTTGGACAACCGCCTGATCGTGGCGCACAACGCCCGATTCGATTACGGATTCCTGAAAGCTGAATGCCGCCGGGTTGGCGTACGCTTTAACGCAGACGTTCTGTGCACGGTGCGTTTATCAAGAAAACTGTACCCACAGTTCAAGGCGCACAGCCTGGACGCCCTGATCGAACGCCACGCCTTGCATGCCCGTGAACGGCATCGCGCACTCGCAGACGCAAGGCTGATCACCCAATTCGTCGCCCATGTGCGGCAGCAGTTCAACCCCGCCGCAGTGCAGCACGCGATCCAGGAATTACTCAAGCTGCCCGCCCTCCCCACTCACCTGGATGAGGCATCGATCGCACTTTTTCGCACCCTGCCTGAATCGCCCGGCGTCTATACATTCCTGGGCATCCAGGGTCAGCCGCTCTACATCGGCAAAGCGCGCAATCTGCGCGAGCGCGTCCGCGCACACTTTTACGCTGATAGCCGTCACAGCAACGATGCTCGCCTCGCCACCGAGACGCACGCGCTGCAGATCGAGCCAACCGGCGGCGAATTCACCGCCCTATTGAGGGAAATGCAGGCGATCAAGACCTGTGCGCCCTTGCATAACGTGGCACTGCGCAAGCGCGCCTCGGTGTGCTTCATCGAAGCCGATATTCCAGGCCACACGCCACGTATCGTGACATTGGAACGTCTGGAGCCAGCGCATCCGTCGTCAGAGGGTCGGATCCGCTACGGCCCCTTTGGCAGTCGTAGTGGGGCACGCGCCGTCCTGGCGCAATTGGGCCGCACACATCGGCTGTGTGATGCAGCGCTCGGGCTGAAGCAAGGCAGCGGTCCGTGCTTTTCCCGACAGATTCACCGATGCGAAGGCCTGTGCGACGGTGCCGAAACCCCACAGACGCACCATGCCCGCCTCCTTAGCGCGCTCGAACCGTGGGCATTGCCACCGTGGCCTTACGCGGGGCCGGTTGCACTGCAAGAACACGACCCCGAATCAGGCCTCACCCAGACCGTGGTCTTCGACCAGTGGTGTGCCTGGCACGGCGGGCAGACCCAGCCTTTTGATGTCGATGTCTTTCGTCTGCTGCGCCGCCACATCGCGCGTCAGCCAAGACGATTTTCTCCAATCAAACCAAGCCTGGGCTTGACCAGCGGCGCAAATGCCGTGCTAGATTCCGCCCCGGAGACGGACCATAACTAACGAGAACAACTTGCAGTTCCTACAACTGGTCATCAGCGGCATCGCCCAGGGTTGCATCTACGGGCTGATCGCATTGGGCTTCGTGCTCATTTACAAGGCAACCGAAACCGTCAGCTTCGTGCAGGGCGACCTCATGATGATGGGGGGGTTTGTCGGTCTGGCTGCCATGACGATGCTCGGCTTTCCGTACTGGCTGTCCATTCTGGCCGCCATCATCGCCATGGGTCTGTTCGGGCTCTTCATCGAGCGGCTGGTCATTCGCCCCATCCTGGGCCAACCGCAATTCACCATCGTCATGCTCACCATCGGCATCGGCTACATCGTGCGCGGTCTGATCACCATGATTCCGGCCATCGGCACCGAGACTCACGTGCTGCCGGTGCCTTTCAAAGACCAGGTGATTCAGGCGGGCGGCTTGCTGTTTTCTGTCGAGCAACTGGTCATCATCGGCGCCACGGCGCTGCTGTGCGCGGTGCTCTTTGCGGTGTTTCGTTACACCACTGTCGGCATCGCGATGCAAGCGTCATCTCAAAACCAGCTCGCCGCCTACTACATGGGCATCCCTGTGCAAAGGCTGAACGGGCTGGTATGGGCACTGGCGGCCGCCATGGCTGCAGTGGCCGGACTGCTGCTTGCGCCGATCACCTTCGTTCACGTGAACATGGGGTTCATCGGGCTGAAGGCTTTTCCTGCCGCCGTAGTCGGCGGATTCGGCAGCCTGCCCGGGGCGATTGTGGGCGGTCTGATCATCGGGATCGTCGAGTCGCTGTCGGGCTTTTACCTGCCCACAGGCTTCAAGGACATCGCCCCCTACATCGTCGTGCTGCTGATGCTCTGGTTCAAACCGAACGGGCTCTTCGGCGAAAAACTGCGCAAGAAGGTCTGATCCGATGCGTTTCGTCTTCAAGACCTCCTACGAACAGGACGTCGCTCTCGCCAAGCACGAGGGGCACCGCCTTTGGTACGGTGCGCTCATTGTGCTGCTGCTTCTCGCTCCGATCCTCTTCTCGGAGTACTGGCTGGCGCAGCTCAGTTTTGTGCTGATTTACTCGATCGTCGGCCTGGGGCTGATGCTGCTGGCGGGTTACACAGGTCAGGTTTCCATCGGTCATGCAGCGTTCATGGGCGTGGGCGCCTATGCGCAGGCCTATCTCACCAATCATGGCTGGCCCTTCCCGCTGGCGCTCACGGTCGGTATTGCGTTATCAGCCATCGCCGGCATCATCGTGGGTACACCGGCGTTGCGGGTCAAAGGCATTTACCTGGGCATTGCCACACTCGCCTTTGGCTTCATCGTCGAAGAAATCTTTGCCCGCTGGGAAGACGTGACCGGCGGCAATGCGGGCCTGGCTGTCAAACCACCTGAAATGCTGGGCTTCAAGTTCGACAGCGACACCTCGTTCTATTACCTCTGCCTGGTCATGTGCGTCCTGTGCACGCTTGCGGTGCTCAACCTGCTGCGGGCCCCTACGGGGCGTGCCTTCGTGGCCATACGCGACTCCGAGATTTCGGCGCAGAGCATGGGCATCAACCTCGCCTGGTACAAGGGTCTGGCGTTCGCCATCTCGGCAGCCATGGCGGGCATCGCCGGGGCACTGTATGCCCACAAGATGCGCTTCATTTCGCCCGACCAGTTCAGCCTCATTCAGTCGGTCGACCTGCTCCTGCTGGTAGTGGTCGGCGGCCTGGGCTTCGTGCACGGCGCCTTTCTGGGCGCGATTTTCCTGATCACCATGCCGCAGCTCATCGCCCTGGGCAAAGACTATCTGCCCGAGTCGATCGGCGGTGCTGCCGGGCTTCAGGCCGTCATCTACGGCATCGTGCTGGTGGCTTTCGTCTTGTTCGAACCCATGGGCCTGTACGGCCGCTGGCTCAAGATCCGCACCTGGTTCCAGATGTTCCCGTTCTACCGCAAAGGCATGTTCAAGCGGCAGAAGAGCTTCACGAAGTCGGACCGCCTGAAATGAACTCGACCACACCCTTGCTCAGTGCCCGCGAGCTCCAGGTCCGCTTCGGCGGTGTGCTCGCGGTCAACAACGTGAGCTTCGACGTTCAGCGCGGTGAAGTCTTCACCCTGATCGGCCCGAACGGCGCAGGTAAGACTACCGTCTTCAACCTGATCAGCCGGATCTACACGCCCACGGCAGGCACCCTTCAATTCGAAGGACAGCAGCTCGACACCGTGCCGCCGCATCGGATCGCCGAGCTGGGTATTGCCCGCACCTTCCAGAACATCGAGCTCTTCGAATTTGCGACGGTGCTGCAAAACATGCTGATCGGCGGACACGTGCACCGCAAAACCGGCTTCGTGAGCGAACTCTTCTTCACCGGCGCCGCACGCAAGGCTGAAGTCCAGGCGCGCGAAGACGCCGAGCGGGTGATTGAATTTCTCGACCTGCAGCGCTACCGCGACACCTTGGTGGCTGGTCTGCCCTATGGCGTTCGCAAAGTGGTCGAACTCGCACGAGCCCTCTGCACGCGCCCCAAGCTGCTGCTGCTGGACGAACCCTCGTCGGGCCTGAACGTCGAAGAAACCGATGGCATGGCTTTCTGGATTCAGGACATCAAGAATGTGCTGGGCATCACTGTGCTGATGGTCGAGCACGACATGACCCTGGTGTCCAAGGTATCCGACCGGGTCCTCGCCATGAATCAGGGAGAAACGCTGGCCCTGGGCACGCCTCGCGAGGTGCAATCCGATCCGCGTGTGATCGAGGCCTATCTGGGCTCTGCCGAGGACATGTCTTTCCTGCGCCGCCCTGAACCCTTCGTGCGGGAGCGCAGCCGATGAGTGCAGCCACGTTGCTCAAGCTCGCCAACGTTGAAAGCGCCTACGGGCCCATCCGGGCCATCCGAGGCGTGAGCCTGGAAGTGGCCAAGGGCGAAATTGCCACGGTGCTGGGGTCCAATGGCGCGGGCAAGACGACCATCCTCAAGACCATCTCGGGCATCATCGACCCCCGGCGCGGCAGCATCGAATTCAACGGTCAATCCATCACCGCCCAGGACCCCTCGCTCATTGTTCAAAAGGGCCTGTCCCACGTCCCCGAAGGTCGTGAGGTGTTTCCGCTGCTGTCGGTGCGCGACAACCTGATCATGGGCGCCTACACCCGCAAAGATCGTGATGCGGTCGCCCGCGACATCGAGACCGTCTTTGGCTACTTCCCCATCCTCAAGGAACGGGCCTCGCAAGACGCGGGTCTCCTGTCAGGCGGACAGCAGCAGATGCTCTCCATTTCGCGCGCCATCATGGCCGATCCGACCCTGATCCTGCTGGATGAGCCGAGCCTTGGACTGTCGCCCCGATTGACCAAGGAAATCTTCGAAATCATCGTACGCATCAACCGCGAGCGCGGCACCTCCATGCTCCTGGTGGAGCAAAACGCCAACATGGCGCTCAATGCGGCCGATTACGGCTACGTGCTCGAGAACGGCCGTATCGTGATGGAAGACACCTGCGCGGTACTGCGCGAGAAAGACGACATCAAAGAGTTCTATCTCGGCATGAAGGAAACCGGTGTTCGCGGTGAACGCCGCTGGAAAAAGAAGAAGACCTGGCGATGAGCACGACCACTCTCGATCCGCATCGCATCGTTCGCGGCGACGATTTCGGCTGGAAAGCCGAGACGCTGCCCTTCGACACCATTCCGAAGATGTTCCGGCAACGCGTCGCTGAATTGGGCGACAAGCCGATGATGCGCCAGAAAGACCTGGGTATCTGGCGTGCCTACAGCTGGAATGACGTGGCACGTATTTCGGAAGAGATCGGCGCAGGCCTGGTGAGCATGGGTTTTGAGCCCGGCGAGGTCGCCAGCGTACTGGCCAACACCTGTCGTGAGTGGGTCTGGTGCGACCTGGCGGTCCAGTCGATGGGGGGCGTGTGCAATGGCATCTACCCGACCGACGCAGCCCCGCAGGTGCAGTACCTGTGCGAAGACTCGCGCAGCGTCTTCCTGTTTCTGGAAAACGACGAGCAGCTCGACAAGTTCCTCGAAATCGGCGAAGCGCTGCCGGACATCCGCAAGGTCATCGTCTTCGACATGGAAGGCCTGGGTAGTCTGGACGATCCTCGCGTGATGTCACTCGATCAACTGAGGGCTGCCGGACGGTCCCACCTGGAGTCGCACCCGGGTCTGCTCGAGCAGCGTCTGGCCAGCAGAACCGGCGTCGATCTGGCCATCCTGGTCTACACCTCGGGCACCACGGGGCGCCCCAAAGGCGCGATGATCAGCCACGAAAACCTGTGCTCGACGCTGGCAGGCGCGTCCACCGGCATGTTCGAAGGCATTCCCGAGGGCGGAGAGCGCATCGCCTTCCTGCCGCTGTGCCACATCGCCGAGCGCATGATCGGCGAGTACGTACCGATGCTGCGCAAGCAGGTGGTCAACTTCGTCGAAAACCCCGAGACGGTTTTCGAAGACCTGCGTGAAGTCCAGCCGCATGTGTTCTTCGCAGTGCCGCGTGTCTGGGAAAAGATCTATTCCCAGGTCATGATCACCCTGAGCGAAGCGGGCGACATGCAAAAGGCTGCCTACGCCTGGGCACTTGAAGCCAATGCGCAAGACTCCAGGGCTCGCTCGGCCGGCGAGGCGGTTGGAGGCTGGACCGCCCTGAAGGCACGTATTGCCCGCACCCTCGTCATCAACAACGTTCGCAGGATGCTTGGCCTGGATCGAGTGCAACTGGCGCTCACAGGTGCAGCCCCGATCTCGGCCGATCTGATCCGCTGGTACCAGGGCCTGGGCATTCCCCTGCGTGAGGGCTGGGGCATGACCGAAACCTGTGGCGGTGGCTCAATCAATCCGCGCAGGGCTTCCAAGCCTGGCAGTGTGGGGATCCCCGGACCGGGTATCGAAATGCGCATCGCGCCGGATACCAACGAGATTTTGCTGCGCGGTCGCAATGTCATCATGGGCTATTTGAATCAGCCCGAAAAAACAGCCGAAACCATCGATTCCGAAGGCTGGCTGCACACCGGCGACGTCGGCCGCGTGGACGATGAAGGCTACTTCTACATCACCGACCGCATGAAGGACATCATCATCACGGCCGGAGGAAAGAACGTCACGCCCAGCGAGTGGGAGAACGAGCTGAAGTTCTCGCCGTATGTGACCGACGCGGTCGTGATCGGAGACAAGAGAGCCTACTTGACTGCGATCATCATGATCGACCAGGAAAACGTAGAGAAATACGCTCAGGACCATGACGTCCCGTTCTCCAACTACGCCAGCCTGACGCGGGCCAAGGAGGTCCAGGATCTGATCCAGGGCGAGATCGACAAGGCTAACGCCAAGTTCGCACGGGTGGAGCAGGTCAAGAAATTCCAGCTGCTGCAAACCCAGCTGACCGCCGAGGATGAAGAACTGACGCCCACCATGAAGCTCAAGCGTCAGTTCGTACAGAAGAAGTACGCCGACATGATTGAAGGCATGTACCGCGATTGACGTCGCATATCTCAAGCAAGGAGAGCACCATGAACCGTTCCTTCAAGACCGCCGTAGCCATCAGTGCGATCACCCTCGCACTGGGCTCGGCACACGCCCAGACCGCCACACAGGGCATCAGCAAGGGCGAAATCCTGATCGGCACCATTCTCGATATCTCGGGGCCGATTGCTGCGTTCGGAAAGCAGTCACGCGGGGGCATGCAACTGCGCGTCGAAGAGATCAACGAGCAGGGCGGCATCAATGGCCGCAAGCTCAAGCTGCTGGTTGAAGACGACGCCTACGACCCGAAAAAGGCAGTGCTCGTCACTCAGAAACTGGTGAATCAGGACAAGGTGTTTGCCGTGGTAGGCCACACCGGCACGGCGCATAACAACGCCTCCATGCCTATCCAGTTTGAAAAGAACGTCATCAACTTTCTGCCGATCACGGCGGCTCGCGAGATGTACGAGCCCTTTCACCGGCTGAAGTTCTCGTTTGCCGCCACCTACTACGACCAGATGCGAGGCGGTCTGCCTGAGCTGTTCAAGCGCAAGCAATACGCCAAGCCCTGCGTCATTTATCAGGACGATGAATTCGGCCTGGAAGTGCTCCGGGGTGCGGAATGGGCCATGAAGTCGATGGGCAAGGAGTTCGCGGAAAAGACCAGCTACAAGCGCGGGGCCACCGACTTTTCCTCGCAGGTTGCCCGCATGAAGGCAGCAGGCTGTGATCTGGTCGTGATGGGCACCATCATCCGGGAAACCATCGGCACGATCGGCGAATCGCGCAAAACCGGCTTCTCGCCCGACTTCTTCGGCTCGAGTGCGTCTTACACCGATCTGATCCATAAGCTCGGCGGCAAGGCGATGGATGGTCTGTATGCGATGCACACGGCTGAGCAGCCCTACCCCGACTCCAGCGACGAAAAGATCCGGTTCTGGGCAGCCAAGTACCGCACCAAGTTCAACGAAGAGCCCACAGTGTTCTCGGCCTATGGCTACATGATCATCGATACCTTTGCCGTGGCTGCACGCAACGCCGGTCCTAATCTGACGGTCGATTCCTTCATCAAGTCGATGGAAAGCACCAAGTTCCCGGCCGACATGTTCGGCAGCCCACCTTTCGCCTTCAAATCTGACTTCCGTCTGGGCAACGATCAGAGCCGGATGTCTCAGATCCAGAATGGACGCTGGACCAAGGTCACCGACTACCTGCCGGTGCCCAAGGCTAAGTAAGCCAGTCGTTTGAGGGCCGTGGTGCCCGTCTCACCAGGCCGCCTGCAGGCGGCCTTTTTCTTTCCACAGCCTGAGCAACTGGAACCAGTAGTAGCCCGCAGACGACTAAAATAGACGAGCCACGCTGTGACGCGCAGGCAGACATCAGATAACAATTCAGGGAGACCCACATGAAGCGAATCACGGCCACATTGGCCGGTTCAGCGCTGATCTGCGCACTGACCGCATGCGCAAATGCCCCGACTGCCATGACCGGGCCTGGGACATCCCCTCTTGCCGCAGGCGGTGTCAAGGCAGCCACGCCTGAAGAAGTGGGCCTGTCGTCTGCACGACTGGCGCGT
>Ga0315906_10008499_pt1 | contig 12310 bp, 6 predicted proteins | sample LakEriMetagenome_4_FD_203526 | JGI IMG/M metagenome (GOLD analysis project Ga0315906, IMG submission 203526) | Freshwater fungal communities from buoy surface, Lake Erie, Ohio, United States - Buoy 2 MA122 | ecosystem: Environmental > Aquatic > Freshwater > Lake > Lake biofilm | place: USA: Lake... | reverse complement strand
CTAAAACCTAAACCCTAAACCCTAAACCTAAAACCTAAACCCTAAACCCTAAAACCCCCCATTCTCACCATACTGTTGAATTGGCCATCCTCTTCTGAGCGCTGTCATCCAGGTGCTCAACGACGGCCCGGGCGCCAACCGCCTGCTCAAACGCGTCGTGACTGCGGCCGGTGTCGACATGGCCGCGTTCGTTCCGGCAAGCGGCACTGAAGACGCGACGGAGGCGGAGCGCGCTTGACGCCCCTACCCACCCCTACTTCCGCCTGCCCCTTGTTCTTTCACCCCCCTACTAATCAACACGCGAAACACGGACGGACGAGTCAGGGAATCTTTTCCTTCCCTGCCCCATCACTAACTTCGGAACTCCGGAATTGTCGCGCCCTGGCCAAGCACACCGCCCCCATCGTCCCTCTCGCGCGGCACGCCGTGATCGCGAGCCAAGCTGGCAAAATGCGCCCCGCCCAACAAATTTCTTGTAGAAATGGAAAAGGTGCACGTTGTTTTGCCAATGAAGTAACGTCTTATTGCTGCGAGAGAAACGCTAGTTCTATTGACTCGGCCAATGCGATTCCGCCCCGCTTGTACGGCTCAAGGCTGAATAAGCGGTCTGCGTAGGCATCGATTCTTCCCCCAAATATGCTGCCACGTGAGCCAACGCGATAATCGTACACAACGCGAGGCAGCAATTCCAATCGATGTCCAGAAGTCACCAATCGGGAGAGAAACTCATAGTCGAGATGTGCCACGCCTGGTTTTGTGACGTGATAACCACCAACCCTCCGGGCGGCTTCCGTAAGAATCAATGCACTCCCTCCGCCATACGCGTTTCCAAACATACCGAGGGCAGCAGATGCCCCGGCGCCAGCCCAAATGTGCCGAGTCGCGCTGGGATGTATTGATATTTCAGCCGACGGATTCTCGAATGCCTCGACCCATCCGACGACAACATGCGCATGTAATCGTTCTGCCGTCGCCACCATCAGAAAAATTGCATCTGGACGGAGGAAGTCGTCGTCGTCGAACATCAGCACGTATTTCCCCCTCGCGTTGTCAATCGCAAGATTGCGCGCGGCCGATGCATACTTGTGATGCTGCCGCAGGACCATCCATCCTGGTCCCCGTGCACGAAAATCGGCTTCCAATTTCGATAGATAAGAAACATCGCGCATTGATGCGCTACCATCATCGACGACAATTATCTCAAAGTTGGGATAGTTGCTTGCAAGCACAGACGCAATTGTCGCCTCAAGGTAGTCGGACCGATTATATGTTGGAATGCAAACCGTCACAAGTGGTGCATCGGAGGGTTGGAATGGCGACAGACGTCCAGGAAGCAGACGTTTGCGTGTAAGCACCAGCTCGGTCACGTAGAGCAGAGGGTCGTGGCTGAAATATGACCGCGCGTATGGCAATGCAGGCTTGGTTGGCGCTACATCTGCAACGTTGGCATGCAAAGTGACGCCACGCTCACCTACAATGCGACTGAAAACTTGTGACAAACCTTGTATGCTGTCTTCGTAGCCAGTAACGCAAGAATCGTTAGCAAGCGAGATCGGTAGAGCGCCGTGTGGGGCGATCGTTAGTAAACCCGCTTCAATAGCCTTGGCGACGTAGAATGATCCACCGGAAGAACCGTCTAAGATCCAAGTCAATCGATCGTTTGCCTTTTGCGCATATGCCAGCACGTCAGAAATCGACGCAGGGCCTTTCCTTAGATCAAATATATGTAACCCGATTCCTGCTTCTACGGTAGCCCGCAAAATGGTTGAAGCGAATCCGGAACGATCATGATCGCTCGTGTCCGGAGTAATGACGACAACGATTTGACGGACTGAACTCAGTTGCCCACAACTATATCGACTAGACAAAGCAATCTCGTCGCTCGTTGCGTAGAATTTGTGCACCGCAACGTCATGATTCCATCGCCGTGTTGCGTGCTCTTGCCAAACCGCTGCATTTCCAAATGCTAGAGCGTCCGCCATATTAATCGATACTTGCTCAAAGAATGAGTGCTCGATCTCGCGGAAACCAAGGTATTTGTGATGCTTTCGGGTCATCGGTACCGTCAAGCGTCCAACTCTTGCGGCAAAAATGGTTTTTCTCGCCATTATGCCTATTCTGTGTGCCCTCAATACGAATGCCATCGGGCTCTTCCATGCCGAGTAGTATACCACATCGAAACCTTCAGCACCTGACTTTTCCAGGTTCAGCCACCACGCATGTAAGTCCAGGCTTCGCCGCATAAGTGAAGATGATGGTGTCGATGTCATGCGTTTTGTGTCATCGCTTTCAATAACCTTAAGGATTAGATTAGTAGGGAGGGTCGCAGCACCGAATAAAGCACCAGATGATTTGAGCAATCTGGCAAGCGTGTCACGATTTGGTGTCACCTCATCTTCAAGAGGATTACCCTTGAAGCTGATCAGCGTGACCGGGAAACCGGCGCGAGCAAGCGTCCATGCTTCATGTACAAGTCCGCGAACCTCTCCAGACGCGCGTATGTCATCGAGGGTGCCAGTAACCACGTATGCTACCTGTCTACTGGCATCTGGCCTTAGCTCGACATCAACAGCCCGCATTTCCCATATGATAGGCATTGCCTCAATGTTTCGGTTGAAGACAAGCCGAATGCCGCGCATCCTTGTTGCCGGGCAGACAAAGCTGACATTGGTCGCCATGAACGCACTTTTAGCATTTTTCATCGACGCCACATGGCAGTCCGTTTCCTGCCAAGTCATACCGTCCATGGAAACTTCAAAGCCAACTGCAGCCACATGTTTTTGCATGTTCCAAATGACGTTGAAGCCAGAGATGACTCGTGGCGTTAGAAGATCGAGAGCTAGGTAGTCGCCAGCCTGGGTACTCCGATTCGCCACCCACGCCGTGCGATCATCGCCGTCGACCGCAGCGTAATACGTCGTAGAGTTGGTAATCGGTGCAATGCGCCCTTTGATAGTCCTTTCCTCGAGATCGGTCTCAGCATTGAAAGGAATCAGTGACACGTCAGGCCATGTGTGTATGTTGGTCAAGAAGATGCATGAATCGTCCAAGCACGCACATTTTATGTCGCGCTCTTTGTGGTATACCGATTTTTTTCGCTGGAATATGCCATCGCTTTTGTTATGAGCCAGGTCGCGGACGAGCACGCGCACGGCCTTGCGAAAAGCTTCAAGATTTCTTTCTCGATTGCTCTTGCAGTCAGAGCAAGAAAATGCATGTGTTTGCTCCAAGTCGGTCGTATTTAGAGGCACAGGTAGCACGACTGGCAATTGGTTTTGCCAGACCGAAAAGTACAAGTCAGCAAGGTGTCGGTCCTCACGTTCAAGGCCTGCGGCATCTAACTGACGCAAAAAGTCTCGAATCAGGTTCTTGTGCACGAATGCGCCCGTTCCAAGCCAAGTAAAGCCGGCATGAAGCCCGATTGATTGATTGAAAAACGTCCACTTTTGATTAATGAGCGTCGTGTCCATGTCTGTAGTTGCGTGTATTAGGTGTGGTGACGATCGAAAGCTTGCATACAAAGCATTCAGGCAAGACGGGTAAAAATCGTCGTCTTGGATGTAGCAGATGTCATGGCGGCCGGCCAAGCATGCTTGATACTTTGCCTCCGTAAACATGTTTACGTGAGAGTTGACAAGTCTTATCGGCCATGGGCTGTGGAGCTCATTAGGATCGATTGCAACGTCGACGTTGTTGTTCCAGATGACAAAATCACCTGACACGGAAAAAAATTCGGTGATATGCGTGATAATCTTTTGGATATTTTCCGGGCGCTTGAAGCTCGTCAAAACAACAGTAACGAGTTCCGTATATATGTATGGATCCACGAGCAATGCGGCATCCAAGTCTTGCGAAGACTCCAGCACTATACCGGAGGTGAGCCCTATGTGACCCTTGATGGCGATGTCGAAGCGACCTGTGCTGTCTTTCACAACGCCACCCATTGGAATGTGCAACGCAAGGCTGACAGGAATCGTGGACGGTGAAGGGTTTAGCGTGCGCGACATGCCGCTCTGAATCTCCCGTGTACTGCGAGCACGAGACCATATCCGAACTTCCTGCAATGAGCCCTCCAGATTACCGGAGGCAGAGCCAGTCCCTGGCCCGAGGGCCCCGACAGTAATGAAAGAATGCTCGTGCCTTCCACATGCAGGTAGCAACGACGGGCGTCGCAATGCTATTCGTCCATTTACGTACAGGCAACACGTTTTACCATCATAAACAGCCGCCAAATGGCTATATCGATTTGCTGAGAGTCGGCGCTGATATTGAAGCCGAACATTTCCGCAGTCCACGCGCGCCTGGCCGTGGTCAATGCCAAGCCTTACCTGCCCAATGGACACTATCGACTGATACCATACTCGAGATGCAGGTCGGTACCATGCCTCAACAGTAAACGGATTGCATGGCGAGAAACGTGTTGCTGATGATGTCTTTCGCTCGCTCAGCTCCAGCCGGCCGACTTCGGGAAATTCAAAAAGACTGGCACCACCGACCTGCAAAGATGGGGCAGCAGTTATGTCAAACATTGGTATGCCGACGGTTGTGTGATAGTCGTGCCCGTCGTGGGGAGACAAGGAAACGTACTTTTGAGCGTAACTCTGGGAAGTATCTCGACTGTATGCCACACTATTCCATTGTAGAGGCACGCCGCCAAAACGATCTGCCAAGTCCTCCATGCATTTGTGGCGACTTACTGTCCATCCACTACCGTGTGCTAGGCCACCATCGCGCTTCACAACGTAATCAGTAACAAGTGCGCGCACGAGCACAGGTGGCCGGCTCGCCGCCTTTGCAATGACGAAATTCAGAAGCAAATCGTCGCAGTTGAAGACCGCGTCGACGTATTGCCGCAAATGGGTGTTGTCTGGTGACCAGTATAGATCCATGTACTTGACGCTGAAGAACGATGCCCCGGCCAGAATGATCGAGTACCTGCCGTCTTCAGCAGGCAGGTAAGAATACGAAATGGGTCTTCCGTTAATGGCCGGCACGTGTGCTCGAGGCAACATGCCGACGAGCTGACTCGCGTGACGCGTCCAAATTTCAAAACCAAAGTCGACGTCCGCCGGGTCTACGAACAAATCATCGTCGATTAAAAACACAGCATCTGTCGTGATGATTCCTGGCCTTGGCCTAAAACGATTATTCATGCTGTTTACGTCTTCGGGTATCACTGTTATGGGAATCCACGTGTCGTTACGTTTTTGAATGGTGTATGATGGTCGTTTGTTATAAACGGGATGGTCTGGGTGGTTGTCGATGATCACGATTGCAGAGAGATGGCGGCAGTTCGCATAATGCTCAAGCATGCGAGGCAGAAGAAACGTGCGGTCATACGTCTGTGTTACGAGAGTGAATCCTTGCGAGTGGCTGGTGGCTTCAATCTGCACGCTCTGCAAAGAGACGCGATTAGCATACATGAACCAGATTGACCACATCACGACCGCACACAAAAATGCGGCGTTTATGTTGAAATGCCATTGTTGCCTGTGCTTTGCGCGCAAGTCATTGGTGGGTGGCGGTTTACATTTCAGCCACATCTTGGTTTCATGTTTTTGCATTAGATCAATGCACAGTTCGGACTAGTTGTATTGGCAAATGTCGGATAGAGCCGGGTGCCGGCGGTTGCACTGTGATTTTTTTGCCCAAACTAGCTCGTTGTTACATCGGCAAAGCCTTGGTCGATCTAGCCTTTCGGGATCCAACGAAAAAATCTGAAATTGTTTCTCATCCACGAATTTGCACGCTGAGATCCAGGCAACCCGAAAAAAATCCTGTGTCTTTTCAATCGCTTTGCACATAACTGATACACACAGACCTCATGGCTGCAGCCAAGGTCGTTATCACATGACACGCCAATGGGTGCCTGCTGGCAATTGTCGGTATGCATACCGTATGCGTCCCGGGTTTTAACAATCGCCTTCAAACCATGCCGTGTCGACCGCATCCTCGAGGCAAATCACAGAGCAAATATTTAAATCGCAAGATTTTTATTTTGCCACTGATATCTAGCGTCCAGCCGCTACGCATATTTCTTGAAATAGCACCATGCTTTACCGAGCCATTGCACTTGTGAAATAACTCGAAACATGTGTTCGAAGCTAGCAGATAAGATACGATGCTACGCATTATGCGCAACCGCGTTGTTTTCTTTCATGTTTCTCACGTTTACTGGTCTCGGCAGCACGCTGTTGGGCGCATATGCAAGAAAGAATGTCAGCTTGATGCCGCGCGGCACAAACTGCACTCAGACAAGATTTGCAGAGTATCATAACTTTACATCAGAATGGTTCTTAAATCGCCAGAGACATTGGCGGGAGCCTGTCGATGATTGCTTTTTCACGTCTTCTGCCATCAAAAACCTGCCAAAATGGCGCCCTAACTGCACGACGAACAATTTCAATGCAGTAATTTGGTCTGTTCCAAAATTTAGTAATGCGGCCGAATGGGCAAAGGGTGATTTGCGCCGAATGCCGGACAGCATGGTTGAATATGGAGAGGCCGTCAAGCGATACCTACCCGAGCGGGTTAAGAACTTTACAGCGGGGCCATATGGTTACGTGCCAAACAATACATATTTCTTCCCTCCTGCCCCGACATTTACGGCAAATGCTTGCAAAGGCAAGCACATTACTGTAGCGATGGTGACGAACGGAAATGCACTGGCAGATAAGGCTGATTTCATCGTCGTGGATTACCCATTTTCGATGAAGCAGGGACGCAAAATGTTGCCTCGTTTGAAGCCTTGGCAGCATGCGATTCTTTCTTACAGTGGCGAAAGCATTTTCTATTATCCATGGGTTGCTTCTTCCGAGTTTCAGAATTATTTTACACTGACTGTCGGCATCCCCGGAAATAAATTCGACTACCGCGCGAAGAATTGGTATGTACCCCCAGTTGATCTCCTTATAAACTCACGCAAATACAGTCGATCTACACGCGCAGTAATCGCGAGAAAGAATTCTATTGCCATGATGGTGTCTAACTGTGAGCCTGCTCTTCGAAAAACATATCTCACCGATCTCATGAGCAAGATCCCGGTTGATTCATACGGCGGCTGTCTTCGCAATGCACAACTACCTGCAGAACTTGTAATCAAGCACGGAGGCGATCCGCGCGGTTCACACTTTCGAGGAGACTATAGAGCCATCAAGCATGAAGTGTTTGCTTCCTACCCATTTGTTCTGGCTTTCGAGAATAGGAATTGCTACGATTATATTACGGAAAAGGTATACGACGCCTTACTGTCTGGATCCGTTCCCATTTACATGGGAGCGTCCAATATTGCCGACTACTTGCCACCAAAATCATACATCGATGCCGCATGGTTTACTGGACCCGGTGAGCTTGCGGCTTACGTTGAATACTTGTTAAAATATCCATCGGAGTACGATAAATACCATCGCTGGAGAGAGGAAAATGCCAGTGACTGGAAGCATATCTACGAGACCGCTCAGGGACTAACCTGGTGTCAAGCTTTAGAGAAAGAGTACTTGACCACGTGCTGGCGTTAAACAAACACCTGAACATGGTTCAAAGCGAAATAGTAAATTGGGGCATATGCCGACGAAATAGACATGGCAAGCTTCTAAATAGAGAATTTTTTTCGATTTCCATGAGATTTAAGGCATCGGCTCGAAGTCGAGGGAGCTGGTATTTCTGTAACCGCGAATTTCCGGTGTTTTGATTCCCACAAACTTGCAACAGGACCCAAACAAATGACAATGGCCTTAGTTCCACCGACTCCTGGGGCATCGGCGTCACACCCAGAAAAACGCGTCGCCCTTTTGACAGGGGTCACAGGTCAAGATGGCAGCTACCTTGTCGAGTTGCTGCTGTCGATGGGCTATGAGGTCCACGGCATCAAGCGCCGCGCGAGCAGTTACAATCACCCTCGCCTGGAGCACATTTTGAGCCCGACGTACCCCAACCGCAAAAACTTTCACCTGCATTTTGGTGACGTGCTTGAGTTTGCCATGCTCGTGTCATTAATTGCGTAAGTTGTACATAAAAAACGTTTGTGTGTGCCCCAAGGCGCTTAACCTCCCACCTGCCGCCGGCGCCAGAGCCAAGACGTGTTTTGGTTTAAAGCTTAATGCGGTATGATGAACGTCTTGTTAAAAGCCGACGCAACACAACCCCACCCCATCCATAAAAACATTGCACTTCGGCAGAAAAATTAGACCTCATGAGCTTTACAACCTCGCTGCACAGAGTCACGTCAAAGTTTCTTTTCAGCTGCCCCAGTACACTGGCGAGGTGGATGGTCTAGTGAGTCGAATCTTATCACAATGCCGGTGGGTTCGGGGGGCGATTCCAGATCAATACCGACCGCCCTCCTCTCATAATATGCGAGTTTATACCACGAATGTCCGCTGATTCGCCCGTAAGCCTAATGTACATCCTCGTCGAATGTATAAAACTGCATTAATCAACAGGGTGTCCTCAATATCCTCGAGGCAGTGCGGGTGTCTGGATTGGAAAAACATACCAAAATCTACCAAGCTTCCACATCAGAGCTCTACGGGCTCGTGCATGAAGTGCCGCAAAATGAAGTTACCCCCTTTCACCCACGCTCACCCTATGGCGTCGCCAAGCTGTACGGATTCTGGATCATTAAAAACTACCGCGAGTCATACGACATGTTTGCGTGCAATGGCATCCTGTTCAACCACGAGTCCCCAAGGCGCGGCGAGAACTTTGTGACGCGCAAGATTACGATGGCAGTTGCGCGCATCAAGCTTGGGATGCAAGATTGCTTGACGTTGGGAAACCTGAGCGCTCAACGTGATTGGGGCCACGCGCGCGACTATGTGCGGTGCATGTGGCTGATGCTGCAGCGCGAAACGCCCGATGATTATGTGGTGGCGTCTGGGATCACGACGACGGTCCGTAGGTTCTGCGAGCTTGCGTTCGCTGCCGCTGGACTGACCGTTGAGTTCAAAGGTGAGGGCTTGGACGAAATTGGCATCGTTACCTCGGGCGGCCCGCTTAACGGCAAGGTGGTCGTGAAGGTGGACGAAAACTTTTTCCGGCCAGCCGAGGTAGATTTGCTGCTGGGGGATCCAAGCAAAGCTCGTAAAGAGCTTGGGTGGGACCCGTCTACGTGCAGCGTAAAAGAGCTTGTGAAAGAGATGGTCCTCGCAGACATTGACATGGCCCGCGACCCCACTGCCTATTTGCGGTACTAAACGTCACGGGCGCCGACGCATTTTCCGTGGTGCCGCACACCAAGTCGATCTAGCTGATACGATGCCACGCATTTCACAAGCAAACAAGCTGTTACAGCCAACCAACTATCCATGCATTACTCCATGCCCAAATTGTGGCAGGATGTTGACTTTTGTTGTAACCCCAAGATTCAAGATTTATCAGCAACGGAGAAAATGTCCCTATGGCTCATTGCATGGTGTTGCCCTGCGTACCAGTTGACTGTTTCAGCGATTGCCTCTTGAAGTGGAGTAGCAGCAAACTCAGGAAGCAGTTGCCGGAAACGAGATGTATCTGCTGTCCGCCGGAGTGGACCATCTGGGATAGTCACATCGTACCTTAAGCACGATGCATCCACACCCGTCGCTTGACACGCCATTTCGGCCAAATCGCGTACCGACACCTCTTCCTCTCCAGCCACGAACAACGGCAGCGCGTCGTCATAGTTGTCCAATGCCCAGACCAGTATCCGAGCAAGATCACGCGCGTACAGCATTTGTCGTAGTGGAGCCCCAGTCCCCATGACGACAATATTCTGTCCACTCTCTCGAGCCGCCACGGCTTTGGCGATTAGCGCGTTGAGAAGCGGCGCGTTCTTTGAGTCAAATGCGCCATGTGGCCCAAAAATGTTGCTCGGGAGAATACAAGAAAACTTGCATGCGTACTGTTCGCGATACCATTGCGAGAGATGCGCCAAAGCACGCTTGGCGAACCCATACGCGTGTGAGATGGCATGAAGTTGGCCGCCAAATATGTCTTCAGGCGTTCCCTGTACCGGAAAAGTGGCGTCTTTTGAAAGCATGACTGTCGACAAGATAGACACAACACGGGCATTGCACGTATGTGCAGCGCGCAGGACGTTGTTGTTGATTTGCACGTTGTCCATCCAAAATTCGACAGGATGTGCGGTCATGTCTGACGCAGAAGATAAGCGTGCGGCACAATGCAGAACATGTGTTGGCCGATGCAAATTGAATACTTTATTAACTGCTTCCCAATTGCGCAGGTCTGCGTCGTCGGCACTAATAAAGACCCATTTGCGTTCGTGCGGGGCTAGTTTCTTCGATTCAAGATACTCTCGGACGCAACTGCCAACCATGCCATTGGCACCGGTGACAAGGACGGCGTCCATTTGATTTGGTCGTTCAAGTGAGCGTGCAGAAAGGGCTTCGCGCAATACGGGTTTTTTATGATGACGACATATTCGCGGCTACAAACCCCTCTGTTACAACCATTTGTTTATTCCTCCATATTGCTTGAATAGTACCCAACAAACATGGACGATATCAATAGAAATGAGCAAGACACACATGCCAAGAACAACGCGTTGGTCCCCTGGCAGCAGGCAGTTGCGAAGGAATGGACGACTCGGCAAGCAAACGAGCCTCCTTCTGATGTCTCGTTTCCGTTGGCGGCAAATCCTTTCGGGCCCGAAGAAATTCTTGCCATGACGGATGTCTTGCTCAGCGGCAGGCTAACGATGGGAGAACACGTTGATCGCGCCGAGCGAGCCTTTGCCAAGGCAGTCGGCAGCCCTTACGCGGTCATGGTAAACAGCGGGAGCTCCGCCAATCTGCTGGCTGTCGCTGCCATGGTTAACAGGTTGCGCACTGCAGGCCCATACCTACGCCCCGGGGACTCGGTGCTTGTGCCCGCCGTTTGCTGGTCAACTAGCGTCTTTCCTCTCATTCAGATGGGCATGAAGCCCGTTTTCGTTGACGTCGACCCGCTTACTTTCAACACGTGCGTTGCCGAGATGGAGGCTTGCATGAGCCCATCGGTCAAGGCAATCATGGCGGTTCACGTTTTGGGCAATGCAACTAACATGTCGGAGCTGTTGGCATTCGCCAAGCGCCACGCGCTTGTGCTGATTGAGGACACGTGCGAGGCACTCGGTTCTTACTATATTGACGACAAAACTCGCCGGATGCTCGGCACTTGCGGCGACTTTGGCACATACTCCTTTTACTTTTCTCACCACATTACGAGCGGGGAGGGCGGAATGGTCGTGTGCAAAACGGAGGAAGACATGAATCTGCTTCGCTGCCTTCGCGCGCATGGCTGGACCCGGCACTTGACCAACCGTGACGAGGTTGAGAAGCAGCACCCCGTCGTTGACTCGCGCTTTCTTTTCATCAACGTTGGCTTCAACGTGCGCCCACTCGAAGTTCAGGCAGCCATGTTGAATGTGCAATTGCAAAAGTTGGACGAATTCAATGGCTGCAGGCGCTCAAACTTGAGGAGATTTGTAGAGGCGCTAGAGTCTGATGGGCGCCTCAAGGATACCTTGACGCTGATGACGCCGTCCGAGAATGTGGATCCCGCTTGGTTTGGCATTGGAGCGGTGCTCGCCGAGAGATATGCGCACCAGCTGCGCGATTACTTGCAATACCTGCACGTCAACGGTGTTGAAAATCGGCCTATCATTAGTGGCAACTTTGTGCGGCAGCCGTGCATTCAAGCTTTTGTCGAAGACGTTCGCCCGCCCTCAGCATTTCCAGGGGCAGAGATTTTGCACACTCGGGGATTTTTCATCGGAATGCATCAGCTCTATGTCTCTGATGAAGCTTTCTCCCAGCTGATCGATATCATGGCGAGCTTTTCATTTTCGGCGTAACCGTCTCGCCTTTTTACGGCATGTATCCGACCCTGCGTCGAACGTCACCCACAATACTATTACCGTAATTTAGGGTAAATCCGTGCCATGTTGCTTAGAACATCTTTCGGTCGGCACAAAACCATAGCCAGTTGTTTCGTGGAGACTACAAAGTCGATGATAGGTGAGAATCTTACATTGGCTACCGTGACCGGCGCGGTGATTTACAGTGTGTCCGGCACGCTACTAACGCTGGTCAACAAGATTGCTATACGTATTTTCCCTCAAGCATGCTTGCTGATCATCATACAAAATGGGATGACCATCGTGTTGCTGCTACTGACAATGACCTTTTATTCACATGCATTTGGCAGCGTGCCAGAGTTTTCATCAACGCTCATGGTGCGATGGGCACCCCTGTCGTGTTTGTTCGTGACGATGCTTGTGTCAAGCCTGCTGGCCCTCATGCACATTAGCGCAGTGTCGTTGGTAGTCTTGCGC
>Ga0315906_10008493_pt1 | contig 12316 bp, 10 predicted proteins | sample LakEriMetagenome_4_FD_203526 | JGI IMG/M metagenome (GOLD analysis project Ga0315906, IMG submission 203526) | Freshwater fungal communities from buoy surface, Lake Erie, Ohio, United States - Buoy 2 MA122 | ecosystem: Environmental > Aquatic > Freshwater > Lake > Lake biofilm | place: USA... | reverse complement strand
AAGGTTGATCTTGCCGCCGCCAAGGGCGCTTGGTACCGCGAAGTGGGCCAAGGCATGGGCCCGGCGCTCAACACGGCGTCGGGCATGGGGGCCTACATCCTCGCCGATCGCGGCACATGGCTCAATTTCCGCAACCGCGGCGATCTCGCCATCCTCGTCGAGGGCGATGCGCAGCTCTTCAACCAGTACGGTGTGATCCTCGTCAATCCCGCCCGCCATCCGACGGTCAAGCAGGAGCTTGGCCGCACCTTCATCGAATGGCTGGCCGGCCCCAAGGGCCAGGCGACGATCGCCGACTACAAGATCGGCGGCGAACAGCTGTTCTTCCCGAACGCCGAAACGCCGCGGCCGCGCTCGTGAGGCGCGCAGTTCTGGCCGCATTGATCGCGATGCTGGCCGTGCCCGCCGCAGCCCAGGAACCCGTCCGCCTTTATGCGGCGGGTTCGCTGCGCAGCGCTTTGACGCAGGTCGCCGAGCTTTACGAAAAGCAGACGGGCGGCAAGGTCGCGGGCACTTTCGGCGCGTCGGGGCTCTTGCGCGAACGTATTGCGGGCGGCGAGGCGGCGGAGATTTTCGCTTCCGCCAACATGACCCATCCGCAGAGCCTGTCGGCCAGCGGGCAGGCTGGGCCGACTGTGCTGTTTGCGCGCAATCGGCTGTGCGCGCTCGTGCGGCCGGGGCTTGCCGCGACGTCGCAGAACCTGCTCGCCACGCTGCTCGACCCGGCAATACGTGTGGGCACGTCGACGCCGGTCGCCGATCCGGCGGGCGACTATGCGTGGGCGCTGTTCGCCAAGGCCGAGCGCGTGCAGACCGGTGCGCGCGCAAGGCTCGAGGCCAAGGCGCTGAAGCTTACCGGCGGGCCCGGTGCCCCGCCGCCGCCGGTCGGGCGCAGCGTCTATGCGGCGAACATTGCCGACGGCAACGCGGACGTCTTCCTGGCCTATTGCACGGCGGCTGAAGAAGCCAAGCGCGAAATCCCAAGCCTGCAAATCGTGGCGATCCCGGCAGAGCTTGCAGTCGGCGCCGATTACGGGCTTGCGTTGCTGCGCGGGGCGCGTGCTGAGGCCGCGAATTTCGCGATGTTCATCTTGTCGCCTGCGGCCCAAGCCGTGCTGAAGCGCAATGGCTTCGACGCCCCGGGCTTGCCGCAGGAGGAGAGCGTTCCATGAAACTCAGTGCCCGCAACATGCTGCCCGGCAAGGTACAGGAGATCGTGCGCGGCCAGACCACGTCGCACGTGAAGATCAAAATTGCGGCCGGCATCGTCGTGACGGCTTCGATCACAAATGAGGCCGTGGACGAGCTCGCCCTCAAGAAGGGCGACAAAGTCTCGGCCATCGTCAAAGCCTCAGACGTGATCGTGGGGAAGTAGGCCGTGCGCATCTCGCGTCGTAAGGCGCTTGCGGGATTGGGTGCGGCATTCGCGATGCCGAATCCGCTCGGCGCGCAAGCCCGGACGCGCGAAGTCGTCGATTCGGCCGGTCGGCGCGTGCGCGTACCCGCGCGCGTTTCGCGCGTCTATGCGGCAGGTCCCCCGGCAAGCGTGCTGCTCTATGCGCTGGCCCCCGACACTCTCGTGGGCTGGACCTCTGCCTTCCGAGCGGCCGAGCGACCTTTCGTGCCGCAGCGTTATGCCGATCTGCCGGTGCTTGGGCGGCTGACTGGGCGCGGCAACACCGCCAATCCAGAGACGGTTCTGGCCCAGCGTCCCGATCTGATTTTCGACTACGGCACGATCAACGACACATACGTTTCGCTCGCCGACCGTGTGCAGACGCAGACCGGCGTTCCATATCTGCTGGTCGATGGTGCATTCGGGAAAATGCCGGACGCGTTTGCGCTGCTTGGCGACATACTGGGCGAGTCGGCGCGCGGGGCCCAGTTTGCGGCCTTTGCGCGCGAAACGCTGGCCGACATCGACGCGCGCGTGGCACGACGACCCATGGCCCAGCGCCCGCGCCTCTATTTTGCGCGTGGGCCCCAGGGATTGGAAACCGGACTTGCGGGCTCGATCAATGTCGAGGCTATCGAGCAGATGGGGGCGACCAACGTCGCGGCATCGTTGGGTCGCGGCGGGCTTGCGCAAGTCTCGATCGAACAGGTGTTGCTGTTCGATCCCGACACGATCGTCGCCGTCGATCCCAATTTTTATGCCGGGGTCTTCGCCAATCCTTTGTGGGCGTCGGTTGCTGCCGTGCGGCATCGGCGCGTGTTCCTGGCGCCGAACGTGCCGTTCGGCTGGGTCGATTTCCCGCCCTCGGTCAATCGGCTGCTGGGTCTGCGCTGGCTCGGGCGCGTGCTGTATCCGGACCTCTTCCCCGAACCGCTCGGCCCCATCGTCGCGGCGTTTTTCGAGATGTTCTACCATCGCCGCCCGTCCGACGCCGAGATCGCACCCTTCGTGCGCGCGAGCGAGCCTGCGTGAGAACGCGCGCGGCCTACGCATTTGCGATCCTGCTGCTGGTCGCCGCCGTGCTGATGGCGTTTTCCGTCGGGCGGTTTCCGATCCCGGCAGCGCAAGTGCTCGAAGCCGCTTTCGCGCGCCTCACCGGCACGCCCTCGGGTCTCGATCCGGCCGTCGAGACAGTGCTTTTTTCGGTACGGGGACCGCGCGTGCTCGCGGCCTTGCTTGTCGGCAGCGCGCTCGCCGCCGCCGGTGCTGCCTATCAGGGGTTGTTCCGCAATCCGCTCGTCTCGCCCGATATCCTGGGCGTGTCGTCGGGGGCGGCCCTTGGGGCTGTCCTCGGCATCTATCTGTCGCTCGACGTGCTGACGATCCAGGCAATGGCTTTTGCTGGAGGGCTTGGTGCGGTTGCGGCCGTCTATCTTCTCGCCTCGCGCGTCGGCGGGCACGATCCGGTTTTGGTGCTTGTGCTCGCAGGCGTCGCGTTGGGCGCCCTGCTGGGGGCGGGCGTGTCGCTGCTCAAATATCTGGCCGACCCCTACAATCAATTGCCGGCCATCACCTTCTGGCTGCTGGGCAGCCTCGCTGCGGTCGATCGCAGCGACATGCAGGTTCTGGCGCTGCTGGTCGTTATCTCCTTGGTGCCGCTGTGGGCGCTGCGCTGGCGCATCAATCTCTTGTCGTTGGGCGACGATGAGGCGCGGGCACTCGGCGTCGAGACGGGCCGCCTACGTCTCGCCATCGTGGTCTGTGCCACGTTGGCGACGGCCAGCGTCGTTTCGGTCGCGGGCATCGTCGGCTGGGTCGGCCTCCTGATCCCGCACGTGGCGCGCCTGCTGGTCGGTCCGGATTTCCGGCGCCTGCTGCCGGTTTCGATTCTGCTCGGCGCCAGCTTTATGCTTGGGGTCGATACGGTGGCGCGCACGTTGATACGCACCGAATTGCCGCTCGGCGTATTGACGGCAGCCCTCGGCACGCCGGTGTTCGTGTGGCTTTTGGCCGCCACGCGCCGGCATTGGCAATAGGGCCGGGGCAATGAGTCTCGCAGCCGAAAATCTGGCCTTCGGTTTCGGCGCGCGGTTTGTTGGTCGCGACGTGACGTTGGCGCTCGCGGAAGGAACGGTCCTGTGCCTGCTCGGCCCCAATGGCGGCGGCAAGACGACTTTGTTCCGCACGCTGCTGGGCCTCATCCCGCCGCTTGCCGGTCGTGTGACACTCGACGGCACGGACATCAAGCGCCTGACGCGCGCCGACATTGCACGCCGCGTGGGCTACGTGCCGCAAGCCCAGCCCGGCTATTTCCCCTACACGGTCGAAGAGATGGTGCTGATGGGGCGCACGGCGCATCTGGGTTTGTTCGCGCGGCCGAGCGAAGCCGACCGGCAGGCTGCGCACGCCGCCTTGACGAGGCTGGGCATCGCCCACTTGGCCGACCGCATCTACACGCAGATCTCCGGCGGCGAACGCCAACTCACTTTGATCGCGCGCGCGCTGGCGCTGTCGCCCCGCCTGCTCGTCATGGACGAACCCACCGCGAGCCTCGATTTCGGCAATCGCGCGCGCGTGCTGGCGCAGATCGATGCACTCAGGGCCTCGGGCGTGGGCATCGTGCTGTCGACGCACGATCCCGACCAGGTCTTCGCGCACGGAACGCACGTGGCCCTGTTGCATGAAGGCCGCCTGCTGGCTTACGGCGCGCCTGACGCCGTCGTGACGGCGGCTTCGTTGCGCCAAGTCTACGGCATCGATGTCGAGATACTGACGGCCGCGCGCGGCGACGGTATTGCCGCCCGCGTGTGTTTGCCGCATGCGGAATCGCCGCTTTAGAAGCGCGCCGTGACGTCGAAATAATAGCGCGTCGGCTTGCGCCCTTCGGCAAGACCGGGTGCCCGCGTCAAGGGCTGGGCCGCTTCGAGCCCGGCGCTGAGCCAGCTTAGCGGCGCAAAGCGCGCACCCACGCCCGCCGAGGTCAGCGTCTGCCATTGCGACAGCGAGCCGCGAATGCCGGTCCCGCTCCACACGCGGCCGTGGTCGTAGAACGTGTAAGGCTGCCAGCCCATCGCATTGAGATCGCCGTAGCGCAGATCGGCCGACATGGCGAGCGCTTGGCGACCGGTGATTTCCGAAGGATCGTAGCCGCGCCCGAAGCGCGAGCCGCCGAGCGAGAATTCTTCGTTGGCGTAGAGCTTGCTTTTGCTGAACTGTCCCGCGCCCACCCATTGCAGCGAGAAATTCTCGGGCAGGATTTGGATGCGGCGCAGCTCGCCCGAGAATTTCGTGAAATTGGCCTGTGCGTCGTTGCGGCTGAGGCCGGCGGCCGCACCCTCGGTGCCGTCGAGGGCGGAGAAGCCGCGCGTCATGCCGCCGGTCAGGATCGTCGCCCCTTGCCAAAAGCCCACTTGCGTGTAGGTCGAGCGGATGTCGTAGGCGAGATATTTTTCGTCCGTCTGGACTTGGTAGGCGTCGGACACGGTCGCGAAGGTGAAGGTGCGCGACACGAAGGCCGACACGTCGACGCTCAGATTCTCGCGCCGCGACCGGATGATCGGATAAGAGGCGCGCGGCCCGTAGCGCAGCGCCTCGGTGTGCACGGCCGTTGCGCGCAGCGTGTGGCCGAGCCAGCCGGCCGAATAGGTCGTGTCCCAGCCGACCGTCAGCCCGTCGCCCCACAGCGGTTGGCTATAGCGAAAGCTGCCCTGGCGCATTTCGCGGCTGTCGCGGTAGGTCGGGATCGTCGTGAAGCCCAGCGTGATCTGCTCGGTCTGGTCGAGAAGGCCATTGAAGTTGACTTCGTTGGCGATCGTCACGGGGCCTTGGAATTTCGAGCCGCGATTGGCGATCGTCACGCTTGCCTGCACCGGCCGTTCCTGGATGCGGATCGACAGGTTGGACGAGCCCGGGACCTGGCCCGGCGCCAGCGTTCCGGCAGCATCGACGCCGGCAAGATCGCCCGCCAAGAGCAGGCCGCGCTCGAGATCGCGCAACTTCGCGGGCCGGCCCTCGAGTGCGCGGCGCAGATAGGCTGCAATGCGCGCCTGCACGCCCGGGCTGCCGCCGTCGAAGATAATGTCGTCGAGATAGCCCTCGACGACCTGGATGCGAAACGTGCCGTCGCCCACGCGCTGGGGCGGCACGAAAACGCGCGTAAGCACGTAGCCGTCGGCGCGGTAGCGATCCTCGATCGCCTCCGCCACGCCCGAGATCGACGAAAGACCGGCTGATTGGCCGATCAGCGGCTGCGTAAAGCGGGCCAGGGTCTGCGCATCGTAGGCAGTCGCACCTTCGACCACGATGCGCTCGATCGAAAAGCGCAGCTCATCGACCGCGCGGCGGTCGGGGGCGCGCGGCTGTGCTGGGATCGTCAGGTCGAGTTCGACCTCCGGCACGCGGATCGGGGCACCCGGCAGGCGCGGCTCGGCCGACGGCGGAATCACAAGCTGAGCGACGGCAACCCCAGGGCCGAATACGGCGAGCGCCGCAAAGGCAGTGAGTACTTTCCTAAGGGCGCGCGAATCGGACATCGGGATAGTTAATTTCAATACACGAATGGTAGAATCGGTACAATCTCCGCCCATTCGTCTACCATATATGCTTCGTCGTGTCGGGCTTGCCGATCCGCCGCAACGGCGGTAATTGATGGGGATGGGGTAAGCAAATGGGAACAAAAATTCAGCGTGATCGTGCGATCGCACGGTTTTTGGTGGTCCTTGGCGCGCTGGCGATTGGGGCCAGCGCCGGTTATGCACAAGCACCCGCCCCCAATCGCCCGACAACGCCGCCTGCGACGGGTGCTCCAGCGACAGCCGAACCGGAATTTCGCCTGACCGGCTTCCGCTCGGCCCTGTTTGGCATGACGCCCGATCAAGTGCGCCAGGCCATCCGGCGCGATTTCTCGATCCCGGCCGACAAGATTGAGACGGCCGAAAACGGGGTCGAGCGCACGCAGATCCTGGCGATCACCGTCCCCGACCTGCTGCCCGGCAGCGGCCCGGTACAGGTCGCCTACGTGATCGGTTTCCGTACGCGTCAACTCGTCCAGGTGACCGTCACGTTCGGCGGGGCCGCCAATCCGCAGCTTGCACCGGCCACAGCCGTCGATCTTGCGCGCATGTTGCAAACCCATCTTGTGTCCGTGGGCTACAAGGCCGATACGGTCGCCGTCAATTTGGCCCAGCCCGACGGCACCGTGCTCGTCTTCCGCGGCGACGATACGCAAGGCCGGCGCGCGATTGCGGCCCTCGCTGGCGTCGCAGCCCCTGAGGGCCAGCGACCGGCGGTGCCGCCGACGCTGCAGATCTCGTATATCCGCGATCCGCAGAACCCGGACGTGTTCCAGATTCGCAAGGGCGATTTCTAGGCGCCATGTTCAAACGCACCTACCCGAAGGCCAAAGTCGTATTCAAAGAGGGCGAAGCCGGGTCGGAAGCGTTTCTGGTCGAAAAAGGCAAAATCCTGATCCTCAAAAAAGGCGTGGATGCCCCGATCATCGTGGCAAGCCTGGGACCGGGTGCCTTGTTCGGGGAGATGGCGATTCTCGACGGCGGCTACCGCATGGCGACGGCGGTCGCTGGCGAAGATACGATCTGCATCGTGATCACCAGCCAGCAGCTTACGCAGCGCCTGATGTCGCTCGACCCCGATCTCGTGCGCCTCATCAACTCGCTGATGGAATATTGCCGCTCGACCGTGCCGTTCGAGTCGCGCGCTAAAGCGGGATTGCCGCTCGACGAAACCGCCGCCGACCGCCATGCGCGCATGATGCTGCCGCCGCCGCATGTGGTCGAATCCTACGGCCTCAAGGATCCGATGATGAAGGCGCTCATGAACATGCTCTGCGACTACACGCGCCGGCGCTTGCCGCCGGCACCGGGCGCATGAAGCCCGTTTGGCGCCTCGCAGTCTGCGGGCTCGCGGTCGCATTGGCCGGCTGCCAGGCCATGGGCGGGGGGCCAAGTCTCGAAACGCCGGTCGGCACCGCCTTGTCGGGCGAGGCGTGTCGGGCGGTGCCCAACCGCGTGCAGCCCGATCTGCGCGAAATCTTTTGCGCCAATAGCCCGCGTGTCTACGGCTCGGCGCAGGCTTTGTCGGAATTGCGCAACGTGCCGCAAGAGCCGGACGCGCGCCGTGCATTCCTGGCGCGCGGGTTCGAGACGAGTGCGCCGATCCGCACGCTCGGTTTGCGCGCGGCATGCAAATCGCCCGAATGGGTCGGTACTGACACGAACCTGATGGTCGCCGCCTGTTCGCTCAAAGACGGCGGTTGGCCGCTCGTTGCGGCGGCGATCGTGTCGGGCAATCGCCTGGCGGTCGCCGAGGGCCAGCCTGCCGCCTTGCCGGCTTTGGTCGAAGCGATGCGCCTGTCGCTGGGGGCCGCGGCACCAGGGCCGTTCGACGTCGCGATCCTCAAAAACCATCTCGAGGCGACGTTTGGTGCAGCGGTTGCCGGCAGCGATTCGGTCGGCGGTTACCAGGATCTCGTCGAGCTTGCGCGGCTCTACAACAGCGTCGGCAACAATGCGGGGGCCGAGGCCGCCTATCGGCGCGCGCTTGCGCTGCAGACGGCAGCGCTCGGCCCCGACCATCCGGGCACGGGCACGACGATTAGCTCGCTGGCGCTCGAAGTTTCGGCGCAAGGCCGCTTCGAGGAGGCCGATGCGCTGTTCCAGCGTGCCGAGGCGCTGATCTTGCGCTCGCCCGATCCCGGCGAGTATCCGCGCCTGCAGACCTTTCTTGCCCTGCACGCCGCCAACCAGCGCCAGTACGAGCGGGCGCTGGCAAGTGCGCGCGACACGATCCAGCGTCGACGTGCTTTGATCGAAACGCTGGGCGGCGGCATTCCGGCGAGCCTCGATGCCGGCGGCGGCGGCTCGATCTTCGGCAGTGCCGTGGTGCTGCAGGCCGAGCTTGCGCACGCGCTTCTGTTTGCCTCGTCGATGGCGCTCGAAACCGGCGACCTTGCGGGTGCCGAGTCCGCCGCCCTCGAAGCGCGCCGCATCATCGACAGCATTCCGGGGCTGCCGCCGTGGTGGCAGCCGCGCGCCTTGTCGCAGTTGGGCCAAGTGCTCGGTGCGCGCGGCGACTTCGTCAATGCCGAGCGCCTGCTTGCGGCTTCAGCGCAGCAGACCTTGCGCGTGTTCGGCGGCGGCTGGCCGGTGGCGCAAAGCCTGATGGCGCTGGCACGCGAGCAGAGCAACGACGGGCGCTATGCGGCCGCGATCGACAATTACCGCGACGCGTTCCGCATCGTGCTGGCGCAAGTGCCGGTGCGCACGCTGAATTTCGCGCAAGTGCGCCCGTTCCTCGAGGCGGCCGATGCGCAAGCCAAGCGCGATCCGGCTGCCGCAGGCGCTTTGCATGCCGAGATGTTTGCGGTCGCCCAATTGATGCGCGACGGTACGGCCGGGCGGGCCGTTGCACGCACGGCGCAGCGCCTGGCGCGCGACGATGCGCGTCTCGCACCCGTCGTGGCTGCGCACGAAGACGCGTTGCGCAGCCGCGACCGTCTGGGCCTCGATCTTGCGGGCGAGCTTGGCAAGCCGACGGCTCTGCGCGATGCTGCACGCGTGGCCAAGCTGCGCGCCGATCTCGCCGCCGCGACGGCCAAAGCTGCCGCACTCGAAGCTGACATCGAGCTTGCGGCCCCCGGCTTCTCCCGCCTCACCTCGCCGCAGCCGGTCGCACCGGACGAGTTGCGCGCCGCTTTGGGGCCGCGCGAAGCACTCGTTTTCTATCTGACCGGGCCGGACGGCGCGTTTGCGTTCCTCGTGCGCCGCGACGGCATCCAAGCCGCTCGCTTGGCGAGCGACGAAGAGCAACTCGCCGACCAGGTGCGCATCTTGCGTAACGCCTTCGAAATTCGCGGCCGCAGCGACGTCGCCCCGTTCGACGTGGCGCTGTCGCATCGGCTCTACCGCACCTTGCTGGGGCCGTTCGAGACGGCCTTGGCGGAGGTCGATCAATTGTTCGTCGTCGCCAACGGCGCCCTTGCGAGCCTGCCTTTCGCCGTGTTGGCGACGCAACCGCCGCAGCAAGCGGCAGTAGCGGCCGGCGATTATCGGCAGACGGCGTGGCTGGCGCGCCGCATTGCGACCGCAAGCCCGCCGAGCGTGCGGGCTTTCCTGAATTTGCGTACGCTGGCCGCTCGCCCGGCGGCACCTGAGCCGTTTTTTGCGCTGGCCAATCCGGATTTCGGCAATCCCAATTCAGGGGGGGCGCCGCAAGGCAGCGGGGCCGCCAACGGGCTCGGTGCGCTCGCCGATGCGTGCCGTTCGGACGGCGCCGTACCCGCCGCAATGATCCGGGCCCTCGCCCCCTTGCCGGAGACCGCCGACGAAGTGCGCCGCGTGGCGGCCTCGCTGAATGCGGGGCCGAACGCTTTTTTGCTGGGTGCCAATGCCACGGCCGCCAATCTGCGCCGCCAGCAGCTCGAGCGCTACCGCGTGCTCTATTTCGCCACGCACGGGCTGCTGCCCGGCGAATTGCGCTGCCAAGCCCAGCCGGGCCTGGCGCTGAGCGCACCGGCCGGCGACGTGGCGGATCCCGCCGAAGACGGGCTCCTCGAGGCAAGCGAGATCGCCGCGATGCGGCTCGATGCCGATCTTGTCGTGCTCTCGGCCTGCAATACGGCGGCCTCGGGCGAACGGCTCGGCGGCGAATCGCTGTCGGGCTTGGCGGAAGCGTTTTTCTTCGCCGGGGCCCGCGGCCTTCTGGTCACGCACTGGCAAGTGCCTTCCCAGCAGACCGTGCAGCTCACCACCGGCATGTTCGACCGGCTCGGCGGCAACACGCGCGGCGGCATTGCGCGCGCCCTTGCGGCCTCGCAGATGGCGCTCGCCGACCAAGCCGCCAGCGCGCATCCGTTTTTCTGGGGTGCATTCGTGCTGCAGGGCGACGGTGCGGCGGCCCCCAGCGCCGAAACATTGCCGGTTGCACGTAATCCAAGCTAAACTCGCGATCATGCGTCGTATCGTTCGATCGCTTAGTGCTGCCATTGCAGTTTTCGTCGGCCTCGCCGGGGCGGCGACGGCGAACGAGCTTGTCGTGGTCGAAGCCAGAGGCATCGAATTGGCGCCCGGCGCCAAGGTCGACGGCACCAAAGTGCTGGTGCTCACGGCCGGCCAACGCCTCACGCTGATCGCATCCGACGGGCGCTCATTGAAGCTGCGCGGCCCCTACGAGGAAGCGCCCGCTCCGGGTCAAGCGGCAACGGGCGGTGCCAATGTCGGCGATGCGCTCAAGAACCTCATGAACCAGCGCGTTGCGGGCACGGCCGCACTCGGTGTCGTGCGCGCGGGCGGCGAAGCGGTCGAACTGCCCGATCCGTGGGTGCTCGATGTGAGCCGCTCAGGCGCACGCTGCCTTGCGGGCGACGCTATTCCGGTGCTGTGGGGGCCGCGTTTTGCCGAGGCGACGGCGCTTGCGATCGAGCCTGCCGACCGCAGCTGGCGCGCGCGCGGCCAGTGGCCGGCGGAAAGCGACCGTTTTGCGCTGCCCGCACGCATCCCGCTTGCCGATGGGCGCGGCTACGTGTTCGACGTCGGCGGCAATGCCGCCAATGTGGTGATCCACCGCATGCCCGCAAGCTTCAGCGATCCGCTGCTGCAGGCGGCATGGATGATCGAAAAAGGCTGCAACGACCAAGCGCGCGCATTGGCGCGCGCCGTTGCTCCGTGAGCCCGCTCAAGCGCGCATGAGCGCCGCCGTCGTCTTGCGCCGCATCGGCGTTTCGTTTGCGATCGCGGTTTTGGCCGCGACGGTCGCGTTCGGTATCTTCCGGCTGTTTCCGTTCGTCGGCACGGCCGAGCGCTGGACGACCGACTATCGTATCGCAACCGTGACGGCGCCCGAGTCGCAGCATCCCGACATCGTGGTGGCGGCCATCAACGAAGAAACGCTGTCGTCGTTTCCGTACCGCTCGCCGATCGACCGCCGGTTTCTCGCCAAGACGATCGAAGCGCTTGTGGCCAAGGGCGCCAAAGCGCTGCTGCTCGACGTGCTGCTCGACCAGGAAACCGAAGAAGACAAGGACGACGAATTGCGCGCGGTCCTGGCCGCCCTAACGATTCCGTTCGCGATCAGCTACAGCGATTCGCCGCTCTACGTGACCGACGAACAGCGCGAGTATCTCGACGAATTCGTCGCCCCCGCATGGCGGGGCTTGGCCGACATTGAGCCCGACATTCGCGACGGCACGATCCGGTTCGTGCCCCAGCCGCGCCAAGGCCACGACGGCACGCGCCTGCCCAACGTCGCGGCACGCCTCGCCGAGCGACTGGGCGTGGCGATCCCGGAATCGCGGCGCATCATCGCCTGGCGCGGCCAGCCCGATGCGCAGACGCCGCCCTTCCGCGTCTTTCCCTCGCACGCCGTGCCGGTGCTGCCCGATGCGTGGATCGCCGGCAAGATCGTGCTGCTTGGCGCCGATCTGTCGCTGACCGACCGCCATCGCACGCCATTTGCCGTGGCCCGCGAAGGGCGCGAGGGGACCATCGCCGGGATCGTGATTCAGGCGCATATTCTGGCGCAGCTGCTCGACGGCCGCGTGGCACCCGAGGATCGCGCCCTCGTCCCGCTTGTTGCGACCCTGGCGCTGTTTGCGTTGATCGGGGCAGCGCTCGGCAATACGGGCGTGCCGATCTGGCTGCGCGCGACCGGTGCGGTCGTCGCGATCGCCGTGCTGTGGGTCGGCGCCTTCTATCTGTTCCGCGACCGGCAATTGCTGCTGCCGCTGATCGAGCCCGTTGTGGCTTTGGGCCTCGCACTTTGGCTGTCGGACGCGTGGTCGGGCCGTGCCGAGCGCCAGCAGAAGAAATTCATCCAAGGCGTGTTCAGCAAATACGTGTCGGGCGAATTGCTGCAGGAGATCGTCAAGGATCCCAAGAAGCTCGACCTCTCGGCAAGCCGCCGTCC
>Ga0315906_10008492_pt1 | contig 12319 bp, 10 predicted proteins | sample LakEriMetagenome_4_FD_203526 | JGI IMG/M metagenome (GOLD analysis project Ga0315906, IMG submission 203526) | Freshwater fungal communities from buoy surface, Lake Erie, Ohio, United States - Buoy 2 MA122 | ecosystem: Environmental > Aquatic > Freshwater > Lake > Lake biofilm | place: USA... | reverse complement strand
TTGAGATCAGCGATAACGGCGAAGGTATCGGGGAAGAACATCTTCCACGAATTTTTGAGAGGTTTTACAGAACTGACTCATCAAGAAGCAGAAGGGAAGGCGGTAGCGGACTCGGACTCTCCATTTGCAAGCATATCATAGAAGCCCATGGCCAGTCTATTCATGTAAGAAGTAAGCTTCAGGTAGGAACCACTTTTGGCTTCACTCTTAAAAAAAGAGGGTGACCGCTCTCACGATCACCCCTCAAATAAGATATTCCGCCGGATTAATTCTTTAGCACTTTTATTTCCACCCTTCGGTTCAATTGTCTACCCTCATCAGTTTTATTGGAAGCAATAGGTTTTGTTTCGCCGCAACCTTTGGCTATCACTCTTGAACGATCTATACCTCTTGAAAAGATATATTCCGTAGCTGCAGTAGCCCTGTCCTTGGACAAGGAGTTGTTATATTCATTACTTCCCACATTATCAGTATGCGCTGATAATTCAATCGTGACAGAAGGGTTATTCTTCAACAACCTGACAGCATTATCCAGTTCATAAAAAGAAACCACTTTAAGAATATCCTTATTGAAATCAAACAGAATATTGTTTAGCGTAATAACCATTCCTACTTCCGGAACTTTATTATCAAGACTGTCTGTAATTTTCCTCGATTCAGGATCGGCACCGGCTTCTAATTGTTTCCTGGCCTCTTCCATTACAGCAAGCTCTTTATCTTTTTCAGCGATCTCCGCCAATTTTGCCTCAGGGAAAAGATAAATGTCTCTGTGAACTTCCCTGTACTTATCTGACTTTTCCAAATCCATGGTATCTGAAAGAGACAGGAATTTATCTGCAGAGGCAGTTATCCTGTGCACACTACCCAGAGGCAATACGATCTTGTAACGCCCGGTGATGGCATCGGAATTCACTTTCCCCTCATTTTTTTCACTAGGCATCAGATCATAGGAAATGTCAGCAGAGAGTGGTTGTCTGGTTAATGCATTGTACACATTGCCATATACCAAAGCCATAGGCTTGGGCCTGTCACTTGAATCAAGTTTCACCGTTGCGATATCAGTTCCGCCGCGTGAATTTTGGGTTGTAGCGATAAAAGCTTTTTCGCCACTCGCGTCAATCGTAAAATAAGCATCCCACTTTGAAGTGTTCACATAATTGACATTCTTCGGCTCGGTCCATAATTTCCAACTATCATCAATGCGTTTGGTAACCCATATATCATGATCGCCCTTGCCTCCGGGTCTGTCACTGGAAAAATATAATGTAATACCATCAGGAGCTAAGCTTGGACTTATTTCATTGTAATCCGCTGAGTTGATGGGGGCAGGAAGCTTCATAGGCTGTGTCCACGTCTTATCCTCGTTGATAAAACTGACATAGATATCATTGATAAAGCTGTTTTTTTCTTCCGAAAAATAAAAGAAAAGGACTTTACCATCGGCTGACAGGCTGGCTCCGGAAAATTCATCAACTGCCATCTTCTCATAATTTTTGACAATCAGACGCTGAGGCCTGGACCAATCCTTTCCGTTGAACTGAGTCATAGAAACTCCTCTACCTAAATAATTACCGTTTTCAAAAGCTCCACGAATCAATAATTTCTTGCCGTCCGGTGAAGTCCAGAAAACAGCATTTGACTTTTGACTATTCAAAGGCGCAGGAGCATGTTTTGCACGACCCCATTTTCCATCTTTTCCTTTTTCAGAATACCATATGTCCTGAGATCGCTTACTCATTTTAGACAAGGTGTTTGCCGGATGACCCTCCACCACGAAATAAAGCGTGCTACCATCAGCTGAAATGGTTGGCCGTACCTCGGAATATTTTGAATTAACCAATGAATCCATGGGAACCAACTCTCCGGGCAGCTGAGCATTCAAATGCAAGGCTGACAGAGAGGAGGCTATCAATAGGAGGAAACTTTTTTTCATGATCAGAGTATGATGTTTTATTGGGGAACGGAATAGTTATTACCAAAAATTATTTTTCTTGTAAAATCTTACTCCGGGAGATGTGTAGCGCTTATAACTGAACATCAGTGCTATTTCCGTCCTTTTGGCTGTATAGGCGTTGAACCTGTCAGAATTCAAAGGAAGTTCATGACTAAATCGAATGGTCGCTACCCGACCTAGGTTAGCATTTAAATACGGCATGAGTGTTCTGAAAGAACGTGAGTAAAACCCGAAGTTTAGATTATAAATTGATTTGGGATCCAACTTGTAAAATTCGACACCTGAATAAAATGCAGTTTTTTGAACCCTGTCGCCATTAAACACACTGCTTCGTAAATAAAGGCCTTCTTCCCAAATAATATTCCTCTGAATCAGTCCGAACTTATTAAATAGTTTTATTCTCAATAAAGAATGACCTGAAATACGGTGTCTTAATTCTGTCTCATTGTCCTTTTCCACTATATAACTATTAGGATAAAACCAATGGTACATTGCCAAACCCGCCTCAAAACTCACAATATCTGATACCATACCAAAATAAGCTCCCATGTTTACATCAAAATATTGGTTCTTATTTACTCTACTTGATGGCCGAATATTTTGATGAGGATATCTGAATCCCCCACCTCCAATTTCAGCATCAAATTTTATTCCTCTATTCTCATCCAACTGACCATTGGCGTAAGCGAACTGAGCACCTACTCCATAAAAAATATTGTTCCCTTTATAAAAATGTCTGGCTATGGTTGCAGACACAAAAGATGCTTGCAATGGGGTTGTTTTCCCACCATATCTGTAAAAATTAATTCCCCCGCTCCAATAACCCCTGTTCACTGATTTGTCGCCCGTCTCGTCCTTGGCCTCGGATTTATTATCAGATCCGGGCTTTTTTTTGCCTATTGCATAAGCCTCCTCATCACCAGCATAACGATATTTTCCAAACTTAAAATCAATTGAAAAGTTCTGATGGGGTATTTTCACATCAATACTATCCTTTGTAACATCTTTTGCGGATGGAATGGTTGAACTCTGCCAACTGGCCAAACTGGAGAAACGAGCCTGTCCGTCAAATCGACCACTCAAGGCTGGATTTATATGCAAAGGAGCAGACCAAATTTGGGATAACCTTGCATCCTGGGCATTTACGGAATAAGAAACGACCGACAAAGCGATCAAACAACATATACGACTGAACATAATTACTTATTTACACTTGCAATATTAGAAATACCCAACGGATTTGTAACCGACTGAGTTGTTTTTATTTTAATTACTTCCTCACTAAGCTGCTCAGGCGAATATTCAGGAAGTAGTTCACTGATGACTTTTTTGTAAAGCGTGAGCTCGTACACATTTTCCATTGACTGCAGCCTAAGTAATATAACATTTGCATCCGGCAACTCCTGCATGCTTTCATGGCTGATCATGATCTTCTCATGATAGGTTTCTTTCATTTTTTCCATTTCGGAAAACAGGTCCTCGAACATCTTCTCACCCGGTCTCAAACCAGTGAACTCGATCTTGATATCTGAACCGGGCATGAATCCGGCTAACCGTATCATATTTTTCGCCAGATCCAAAATCTTCACCGGTTTACCCATGTCAAATACGAAAATCTCACCTCCTGCAGCCATGACCGAGGCTTCAAGCACCAACTGGCAAGCCTCTGCGATGGTCATGAAATATCGGGTCATTTCCGGATGTGTGACAGTTACAGGCCCACCCTGCTGGATCTGTTTGCGAAACAACGGGACCACCGATCCATTAGAACCTAGAACATTGCCAAAACGAGTGACGGCAAAAAGCGTAGCAGGACTTGACTTAGCCATGGAATTGACAACTATTTCCGCCAGTCTTTTCGTAGCACCCATCACACTGGTAGGATTCACTGCCTTGTCTGAGGAAATGAAAACAAAACGCTCAGCCTTGTATTCAATAGCCTTTCTGGCTACTATCTCCGTCCCCATCACATTGGTCTGAATGGCCTGCCAGGGATACTGCTCCATCATTGGAACATGCTTATAGGCTGCTGCATGGTAAACTACATGAGGGCAATATTTCCTGAAGATCAGATCCATCATCTCCTCATTTCGAATATCCGCAAGAATGAAACTAAATTTTTGATTTGGATACTTCGGGAGGAGCTCTTGCTCAAGATCGTAGAGAGCAGATTCGGAAAAGTCAACACAAATGATGGGACTCACATGATGCTCAGCCAGCTTACGAACAATCTCGCTTCCAATAGAACCGGCAGCACCGGTTACAAGAGCGGATTTACCCTTCAGATAGTTAGCAATATGCTCCCCGTAAAGTCGGATAGGCTCCCGGTTCATCAAGTCATTGATATCCAGGGTGGTCAGCTTGTCAAGATTGAACTTGCTGAACATGTTGTTGATAGGCATCATTTCCTTAACTCGTATGTTCATGTCAAGGGTCTTTTGCAGGAAATCAGATTTTTCAGCGGGAGTTAATGACGTTTTTGCAAGGATAACGTCAGTTATCTTATGTTTTAGAATGTAGGGCTTAAGATCACTTCTGGCATCCATCACCTGAAAGCCTCCAATTGATCTCCCAATGTGGTAGGAATCATTATCGAGAAAACCGAAAAAACGGAACTCATGCCTATAATGGTTTTGAATGGACCTTTTTACAAAATCACCCATATCTCCCGTGCCGTAAATCAAAAGGTGTTTGGCACCACTGGTCTTCCTGTTTTTCCTGTAATGAAAATACAAAAAGCTGATGCTGAGGCGGCTGACAATGATGAAAAAGGCTGTAATGAAAAAACTCAGCAGGAAGATACCAGAACTGATCTGATGCTTGGCGTTCAGCAAATTCCCGGCAAGGTAGCTTTCAGCATGAACCAACAAATTGATACCCAGGAGAGACAGATAATCAAAGCTGTTGAAAAACCTGATCATCTTCCTGTTGATGCGAAATGCGAACCAGCAGATCAGCGCAAACACAAGGTGTATCGACATCCTGATCAGAACGGCTTCAGTGGGAATTTCCTTTATGGAAAGAATCCGGTAGTAAGAAAAGAAAGCCACGCCCAGACCCACCAGCATGAGTAGCATATCACCCGCCAAAACAAGATGATGAGGCCTTATCGGTATCTTCCTAACGAATTTCATTTATCAATTTAACTATCAGATCTATCACACGATCCTGTTGTGTATCTGTAAGATTGGAGCCACTTGGCAAACACAATCCTCGTTGAAACAAATCATCCGAAACACCGTTTAAATAAGCCGGATAAGATTCAAAAACGGGCTGTTGATGCAGCGGTTTCCACAAATGCCTTGACTCCACATTTTCAGCTTCAAGACCTTTCCTTATTTTCTCATTCATGTCATTTCCCCAAACTCCTGCATCAAAAAGCAAAGTTGTCAACCAGTGATTACTGAAATAGCCCTGAGGCTCTTTGAGAAATTGCACCCCCCTGATATTACCCAAACTAGTACTATATTTTTCAAATATCTGCCTTCTTTTTTCAACGCGGTTACCCAAAACCTCCAGCTGCCCTCTTCCTATCGCTGCCAACACATTACTCATTCTGTAATTATACCCCACCTCCTTGTGGAGATAATAAGGAACAGGCTCTCGGGACTGAGTGGAGTAGAATCGCGCTTTATTAATGAGATTCTCATCATTGCTGCATAAGGCACCACCCCCGCTGGTAGTGATGATCTTGTTGCCATTGAAACTCAGAATGGAGAGATCTCCTAAACTGCCGCAGGCCTTACCATGATAATGACTTCCAAGCGCCTCCGCCGCATCTTCTATCACAGGGATGGAGTACTGCCTGGCAATAGCAAGTATCCTATTCATGTTGGCGGGCATTCCATACAGATGTACCACAATTATTGCCCCAATTCGTTTTCCCTTTCCCATCTGATCTTTGATCGCTTGCTCCAATAGCACAGGATCCATATTCCAGGATTCCGGTTCGCTGTCAATGAACACAGGAACCGCCTTCTGATAAAGAATGGGAAAAGCAGAAGCCGCAAAGGTGAAACTTTGACAAAGAACAACATCATTTTCACGAATGCCGGATATTTCCAGAGCCAGATGAAGCGCCGCAGTACCACTGTTCAGCACTGCGGTGGATTTGACAGCCAGAAGGGCAGACAACTCCTCCTCAAAACGATCTACCTGTGGACCAAGTGGTGCGATCCAATTGGTTGCAAATGCCTCAGCCACATATTCCTTTTCTTTTTCTCCTATATGTGGCGACGAAAGCCAGATTTTTTCCACAAACTCATTTAATAATTCTAAATGCTACAGACCTGATTGGGTTTTTCGGATTGGAAATTTACCCTTAAAGTAAAGTTAAATCTTTATTAGATATGGTTGTAATATATGTTGGGGGATAACAATAAATTATTATATATTAATATAATATTATTTAACTATTTATAACTGATTGATAACCTTTGCTGGTATTCCGACTGCAGTACATTTTGAGGGAAGGTTTCGCGTCACCACCGCACCTGCGCCAATGATGGTTTCTGCACCGATTTGGATCCGATTGATGATACTGGCCCCTGTTCCTGCATAAACACATTCTCCGGTAATCACCTCACCGGAAATATTTACTGTAGGCATGAAAGAAGAAAAATTCCCTATCTCGGTGTCATGACCGACCGTACAGCTGAGATTAAGTATGACATGACTTCCTAATTTGATGTCAACGGTAAGGATATTTCCTGCACACACTATACAGCCCTCACCTAACTCGACCGAAGCTCCCATTTTTACTGAAGGATGTATCAAAACAGGAAAATGAAGCGAGGGATTCTTTATCATTGATATGACATCTCGCTTTACAATTGGATTGCCAATAGCAAAAATAATTGCCAGTTCTTCCTTCCATTGATTCAAATCATTTCTCCCTCCAAGAAAAAGAGAGGAATTGATCTTATTGACATGAGAGAAGTCATCATCAAAATATCCTATGAACTCCCATTTATTTTCATCCTTATTTATCTCATCAATCAACCACTTGACCTCTCTTCCAAAACCTCCTGCCCCGAATATGGCTATCTTTTTCATATCTCTAATTTTTTCCATTAAATGATTCCACAGTTGCCTTTCCTTCTTGTGAAATTCCTTTCGCTTTCAGAATATGGGTCACCGTCAGAAAAATTATTCTTAGATCCAGTAGAAAAGAAATGTTATTCACGTAAAAAAGATCAAAATTGAATTTTTCAGTCCATGAAATCGCATTTCTGCCGTTGACCTGAGCCCAACCCGAAATACCCGGCTTCACCAGATGACGCTTTTTTTGCTCATCATCATAAAGGGAAAGATATTCAATGATCAAGGGCCTGGGACCTATGAGACTCATTTCTCCTTTCAGTACGTTCCATAACTGAGGTAATTCATCAAGGGAAGTCCTTCTGATAAAACTTCCTGCAGTTGTCATCCGACTTTCATCAGAAAGCAGTTCACCCTTCTCATTAGTTTCGTTGGTCATAGTCCTGAACTTGAACAGCAAGAATGGCCGTCCATTGAGGCCTGCACGCTGTTGCCTGAAAAGAACTGGCTTATGTCCGGTGATATATAGAATCAATGAAGTGATCAGCATCAACGGAATAGCCGGAATGAGCAAGAGAATGGCAATAAAGATATCTGCAACTCTTTTTAAATAGAGTCCATAAAAACTATTCATATTCAGGTAAAGGCAGTTTCTTTTTTTTCAATTGTTTGATATATTCTTTAAAAATCTGGTCTTGCACAACCTGACGCGAATACCGTGCCAATACTTTTTCCCTGGCTCGTTCTGCATATTGTTCACGCAAGTACTCATTATTCCTGATGAAAAGCATGGCTCTGGTAAGAGCGGATGTATTCTTTGGCTGAACGAGCAATCCGTTCACCCGGTCCTCTACTATTTCATTACATCCATTGATATCGGAAAGCAGCAGCGTGGTACCCATCAGTGCGGCCTGCATCGGCACATTAGGAAATCCCTCTCTGTAACTCGGAAAGACCAAAACTTGTGAAGCAAACAGAAAAGGACGTATATCCTCCCGGAACCCCCAGCAATGAATTCCTTTTGTTGATTTCATCAAAATCCGGTCCTCGTCAGTCAACGGATCCAGATCCAACTCTTCCTCGCCCAATATCCACAATTGATCTCCCTCAAATTGCTCCTTGATACTTTTGAAAGCATGCAGCAACTCTGATATGCCCTTGTCTCTGACCACCCTTCCTACAAAAATCCAAACCCAATCTTCCTTCTGCAACATCTTTTGCTGACGTAAAACAACAGATTCCTCTCTGATCAAGTCACTGGACTGAAAATATTCGTCATCGACGCCATTGCTTGACCCGTCCCCTATCACCTCTAATTTTCGGGAAGCAATTTTTTCATTCAACATGAATCTTTTAAGCGCAAAAGAATTGGGATAAACTCCCGTAGATGCCATCGCCGTTAGTCTTTCAATACATCGAAGTAAAATCTTGAATAATCCTTTTCTTTCCATCCAGGGTATCCCCGCCACCGTATGCATTCTTACCGGAACCCCCGATAACTTTGCAGCCCACATACCCAGCAAACCCGCTTTCGGAGTATGGGTATGTACTATATCAGGCTTGATTTTACTGAAAATTCGGATTAGCCGAATCAAACAAATAAGATCAAGTAAAGGAGTTATTTTTCGTGTAAGCGGTACTGTTATTAACTTTTCGCCTTCCTGTGCTTCGAGCAAAGGTTTGTCATTGCTGTCGCCGCTTACCATCCTCACGTCAAACCCGTGGTCAAGCATGTATCTGATCTGCCCTTTCAGCAATACCCTCATGGAAATGGGAATGGTGGTGACTCTAACCAGAATAGGTCGAAGTTTCATATATTTAAAAAGTACGGTTGAGTAAGCGCTCGGATAATTCATGCATGTTCAGGCTGAGCATGCCGAATTGCCTTTTTAATTTCCTGAAATGCTGCAGGATCTGCTCAAGCTCCTTCATACACTCTTCTGGTTGATTACCGAAGTTGTGAGGATGCCACCATATATGGTAATAAGCACCTGTTCTCGCAGCCTCTGTCATCTCATTCAGGATCCTTCTGAGCTTGAAGCCGTTTTGCAACTTGTACTTTGGCTGCCATGAACGATAGAGCCTGGAGGCCGGCAATTGAAGGGGAAGAAAACGAGTGTCGATATCCTTTAGAAAAACCGGACGTATAGGTTGTATGGGAAGATAGGCATCCCCTGCTCTGAAAAATTTTTTCCAAAAACCCGAGCCGGTTGCCGGCTTCCAATACCAAATGGCAGGACTTGACCGAACAGCAGTAATACCCATGTCTTTGCAAATGGTAAGATATTCCTGATTGAATTGGTTGCGTGGAAATACAAGGGATCTCAGTTGTATATTCTGCGCTTCGGCTAACCTGCATGCTGTCTCCAGATCCAGGCGGAATTGTTCTGCAGTTTGACCCGGCTCAAGACAATAATAATGAGAGTAGGTGTGAGTTCCAATTTCCTGATGAGGAGTCTGTTTGATCTTATTGATCAAATGAGGTGCGAAATGATACGGGTCTTCCAGCGAATAAAATCCATTCCGGTTGATCCACTCATAGGAGGAAACCGCAGCATTATCATACGCTGGTATTTCAGTGGGTTTGTTATTTTGCCATTCCTCTTGGTTTCTATTGTAAAGCATACCAACAGCCGCCCATGTAACATGAATATCCTCCGAGGCAACCAGATCCAGCTTACGCGGTATCACGTTGCGCGTATTCTGAAAGTACAGCTGGTCCTGTTCCAGAAGACCGCGCGATTCAAAGCAACCCCAGTGTAATTCGAAGTCGAGGGAAATGACAAAAACCGAAGGAAAATTATTACTCATACTCGTTGTGGCCTCAAAAAGGAGGTCATGCGTGGCGCATAGGCACTACTGTAAGTCATTGCCTTACAGAAAATGATAAAAAAGAATGGCATCATTTGAGCCTTCTGTCTCATGGCGATTCCCAGATTTCCTGACACCTGTGCCAAGATAACTGAACCCAACAAGAAAAAAATCAGACAAATCCTGAACCAACCATTGAAATATCTAAAGTTGAGGAGACCTTCCCGAAAAAACATATAAAACATATAGAGATAAATGGCATTTTCAAAAGAAGCGAAAAGACCTACCAGACTTAGCCCATCAAAAAATAAAGGTCTGAACCAGAAGGTAAACATCTTCATGAAAAAGTTATAGTTCTGCAAATCCACTCCGGTATCTGCTTTGCCGAGTTCTGAAACCCTGTGGGCAAGTACATCCGAACCAATAATGTTCATACTTTCCACCTCGGCAAACTCCACCACCACATCCCCTAGAGAAAGGAACATGATTCCGGCAAGCAAGAAGATGAGCCATCTTAAATACCATTTGATACCGCTTGAAGTAATCAGTACGCCCAACATGATACTGGTAACCATTGCGAAAAAGATATGCGGCCTCACCATGTAAATGAAAAAGCTTCCCAGAATCAGAAAGATGAGTCTTCTGTTGAAACGACTTAATCCAAATATAAAAAGTCCAAGTCCGAATAAAATGGTACTCCCCTTTCCCAATGATGATGTCCAGTAATGCAAATTGGGTAACAAGAAAACCAATTCCACAAAGGAGAGGCCAAAAAGTGATTTCTTAAGCTGAAGGTTTTCTCTTGTTGTCAAATAAAAGAGTAGAACGGCAAGAAAACCAAAAAAAGAAAAAATGATCATGGTTGAATAATAGGAAAGTCCCATTATTCCAATTGGGATATAAGCAACAAAACTGATGAAATTGGTTCCTGTTTCAAATAACTTGAACCACTCGGCCGTTTGCTTAGCAGTATTATAATAAGCTACGGAATCACTGGCAGACATTGCAGCCGTAACGATATAAGCTAATGTCATCAGAAAATGGACACCGAAAAGGATCCATAGATACCTCACTGAATGCACCTTGAAATTCTGGCTGACGTATTGGATAATTAAGTTGGCAGCAACAGCGATTAATATGATGGCGAGAATTACGTCCATGATCAGAAAAGTTCAAGAGTACCTATAGAAGGTCTCCATGCATTGAAGTTATCAAATTCCTTTAAATTTTCCATTGACAAGGGCCTGATCGTTACCATCGGACCCTTGCGAAAAGGCCCCAGAAGAAAGTGAGAGGACTTGCCGGCACCATGGAGAAAAGCAGAGGGTGCTGAGGTTACTAATATCGGTCGCAACTTCTTGATAATATGTCTGTATGCGGCGTGAAAGCGCTTTTCATTTCCCCTACCCGGCAAAATCCAGCTCTCACAGATCCTAAGCTCCAGAAAACCCCTCCAGGGTTTCATCCTAAAAATAATACCAAATGTATCAGGCTCTCCCATCATACCATAGGTGCCTACAGGGCAGTCAGAATAACGCCAATGTATATACGAAAAAGATATTGGAGTATGATAGTAGGGAATATCAACCTGATGCTTCCAGTCTTTTGGAAATGCCGCGAGATTTGTTGCAATATCAAAATCCTTCAGAAGTTCGATTTGATCCTGATTCCCGGCTCTTTTTGGAAAAATACTCCCCGGACCGGCAAAAAAGGGCATTCTCCCTGCCTCGTGCCACCCCATTTTCAGATAGCCTTGCTTGCTGATTGGATTAGGAGTGTTAAAAACCATGGATACTCCCTTATCCTTGCAAATATCAGCGGCACGCAGCGTCAGAACCCTGAATATTCCTTTTCCCTGAAAATCTTTTGCAGTAGCCGTATCCACAGCTCTTACCGCACGGATTCCTTCACTATTTTTCTCCCATCGCCAATACATGAAAGTTCTAAGACCTACTATTCTTTCTTTATGTAAAGCAAGCAGGATCTCTGAAGCACCAAAAGGATTCTGCAAATGCTTCCATTTGAAAAAATTCTCCGACTTGGGCATGAGTTCCTCACCCAGACTTGATTTCATGAGTCTGATGATTTCAGGAAGATCACTCTCATGGCCCTCCCTGATGATGATATCGGATTTGTTATTTTGCATGTATAAGAGATGAATACAGCAACTCTGTTGCTTGAACCATGTTTCTGATATCGAAGGATTCCTCTACCCTTTTACGCGCGGCTTTTTTCCATTTTTCCAACAACATGGGATCAACGCTGATCCTGACAATTTCTTCCTCCATTTTCTGCCAATCAGCTACCGGATAACTGATGCCGTCAATTTGATGACGAATAACCTCTTTGATTCCGCCGGCATCGGTACAGACGGCGGCGCATCCCATGCTCATGGCCTCCAGTAATGCAATAGGAAGTCCTTCGAATTCGGAAGTCATGACGAAAATATCAATAGCGGAAAGCCATGGGTGTACATCTGTCTGCAAACCGGGAAGAATGATATCTTCGGCGACA
>Ga0315906_10008491_pt1 | contig 12321 bp, 8 predicted proteins | sample LakEriMetagenome_4_FD_203526 | JGI IMG/M metagenome (GOLD analysis project Ga0315906, IMG submission 203526) | Freshwater fungal communities from buoy surface, Lake Erie, Ohio, United States - Buoy 2 MA122 | ecosystem: Environmental > Aquatic > Freshwater > Lake > Lake biofilm | place: USA: Lake... | reverse complement strand
TCCTTCCGGTACGGCACCGGACGCGCAGCCGACGCCTGCATCACCGTGGTCTTCGACAGGTTCTGCTCCGCCACGAGGATCACGTCGTAGTCACGGCGCAGGTTCCCCTGCTTCACGCGCTCCTTGTAGATCAAGTCGTACGGCACCTTGAACTCGTCGAAGGTGAGGCGGTACCACCCGAGGTTCTGCGTGCCGCTCCACTGCGAGTAGATCGCCACGCGCGGCACGTCGGCCTCGTGCGTGCGCACCGTGGGCGCCTGCGGCAGATACGCCGCCGTGAGCCCGAGCGAGTCGACGAGCGCGCGCGCAGCGTTCACGTGCTTCGCGTCGATGAGGAAGGAGCCGGCGGGATATGTCGTGTCCCCGGCGCTGAACGAAGCCTCGGCCACCTTCATCGGCACGCGCCGCAGCAGATAGCGGAAGGTGATCATGCTGTTGCTGCCGAGATGCGCCACGGCGAGCGTGCTGCCACGGGCCCCCGTCACCGTACCACGGAGCACGACCTTGTCGACGGTCGTGACCGGCGCCTTCAGGATGCTGCTGTCGGCCACTTCGACGACGTCGACCCCCATCGCGAAGCCCATGCTCCAGCCACTGTCGTCGTACGTGTTGAGTCGCGCGTCGGGATACTGCTGCCGCTCGAGGAGGTTCTTGGCGAGTCGACCGTACGGCTGGTCGCGCTTGATGATGTACGAGCCGGCGGGGTACGTGGTGCTCCCCACCTTCACCGGCGCCGTGGCCTCGCCGATCTCGATGCGCTGCACACGCAGCAGGTTCACCATTTCCGCCACGCGCGTCATGTCGCGCTGCTTCGGAATGACGAAACCGTACGGCGCCTTCGTCTTCCCCTCCTCGATGCTGTTGCGCGTCTTGATCCAGAAGTTCTCGAGCACCGTCTGCGGGAACATGCTCGCGAGCTGCAACGCCGAGAGCACCCCCGTCTGCATGTAGTTCGCGTTGGAGCGGCGCGTGAACGTGGCGATGTCGTTGAAGCCGATCGGGATGCCGCGGTACCACTCGCGATCCTGTGCCCCGCCGCGACCGGTGGGTATCGCGCCCGCGCGGCCGCCGAACGCCCCCCCGCCGGACGCACCGACGGTTTCGCCACGTCGCGCGGCGGCCATCGCGGCGCTGTCGAGATCACGCCCGGACTGAGTCTCGTACATCTTCATGAGCCCGTTGTGGTTGTACGCCACGGACCCGAGATAGCCGGGTGACCACCCGTCCATGAACGCGTGCGTGTACACGCCGGGCATGCCCCACTTGGTCATCTGCGCCATTTCCCAATTGCCGAACCACGGCAGCTCGGCGAAGAGGATGGGGTCGAGGTTGGGGTTCTGCGGCGGGCCGCCCGTGTACGTGTACAGCAGGGGCTGGGCCTCGTGCAGGTCGTGCATAATCGGCGGGAACGCCGTGAAGTACCAGTCGATGATGGCGCGCATCTGCACCAGCTTGATGTTGATGTCGCGATTGTTGTCGTGGTACACGTACTTGCCCCAGTACGGCACCTGCCCGCCGGCGAACGACGGCGGCGCGGGCGCGCGGCGGGTCGTGTCGTTGGGCGCGGCGGCACTTGGCGCCTGGGCGGTCGTGGTGGCGCGAGAGAACGCCTGGTTGCGCAGGAACCAATCCACGTTGCGATCGCGTCCGTCGGCGTCCGCGGCGGGCGTGAGGGACACGTACAGCTGCTCGCGGATCTGCGTGATGATGGGTGACGTTTCGGCCGTGAGGCGGTACGCCAACTCCATCAGCGTTTCCGACGGTCCGGTTTCGCCGGAATGCAGGCCGCCCATGAGGTGATAGTGCGGCTTGGTCTGCGCGAGCACCGTGCGCACCTGCGCCTCGCTCATGCCGCGCGGATCGGCGATGCGCGCGAGATTCTTCCGGTTCTCGGCGAGTTTCTGCATGTTCGCCTCGCTCGAGATCCAGACCACGACGAGTTCACGCCCCTCGTCCGAACGGCCGATGGTCTCCACCTTCACGCGCGGCGAGGCCTTTTCGAGCGCCCGGTAATAGGCGAGCTGCTTCTCGTAATGGGTGAGGATACGCGGTGCGCCCACGTGGTAGCCGAGCACCTCGCGCGGCGTCGGGATGCCGGGAACGAGCGGCAGGTGATCGACGAGCGGGCTCGAATGCCGGGGGTTGGCGAGCCACTCCCGGATAGCCTGGTCGTAGGTGGGATCCTGCGCCTGCGCGGGATCGCGCGTGTCGAGCGTGAGTTGCTGCGCACCGCTGGCGAGCGGCGCGACGAGGAGCAGGCCGGCAGCACACCGGCGGAGGGCGTCGGAGATCGCGGACACGGAGTCGGGGAAGAGGGACACGGATGGTGCTCCTCCAGCTACGCAACAACGCCGGGGCACGTTCGGCCCTGAACGGCGAACGCGCCGCCCGGGAGCGGGCGGCGCGTTCGTTCCGGATCATGACGTGGCGCGGAGGCTCAGAAGAAGTCCTGCAGCCAGGTCTTCACCCGAGTGGCCAGCTTGTCCACGCCCGCGCCGCTCAGCGACGACCGACGTGCGGTCCCGCCGGCGAGCGCCGCCCGGTGAGCTCCGTAGAGGGCGAGGCCGGTCACGGTGGCGAACTGCGGCAGCGTCACGTTCTCGACCAGGCCGTCGAGCTTCGCGCCCGGCACGCCGATACGCACGCCGAGCCCGAACACGTCTGCCGCGAGCTCGGCGATGCCCTCGAGCGAGGCCCCGCCGCCGGTGAGCACGATGCCGGCGTTGAGCTTGCCCTGAAAGCCCGCCTGCTGGACCTCGCGCACGACCTTGTCGAAGATCTCGTCCATGCGCTGGTGGATGATGTGCGTCATCAACTCGCGCGAGATGTGCCGCTCGCCGTGCGAACCCGACGGCGGCATGGCGATCACCTGCTCCGCATCGATGAGCGGCTCGTAGGCGCAGCCGTAGGCTTCCTTGAGTTGCTCGGCGTCGTGCTGGGTAATGCCAAGCCCCTGCACGAGGTCGCTCGTCACCGTGTTGCCACCGAACGGGATGGTGCCGAGGTGACGGATCTTGCCCTCGTGGAAGACGGCGAGGTCGGTGGTGCCGGCGCCAAGCTCCACCAGCACGACCCCCAGTTCCCTTTCTTCGTCGGTGAGGACCGCGAGGGCGCTCGCGAGCGGCTCGAGCACGAGCTCGCGCGGCTTGTAGCCGGCGCGCTCGATGGCCTTGCGCAGGTTCATCGCCGGCGAGCTGCCGATCGTGACGAGATACATCTCGGTCTCGAGGCGCGTGCCGATCATGCCAACGGGATCCCGGATGCCGTCGGCCTTGTCGACGCGATACTCCTGCGGAATGGCGTGCAGCAGTTCGCGATCCTGCGGGATGGCCATGGCGCGCGCCACCTCGTTCACGCGATCGACGTCGGCGCGCGTGATCTCATCGCTGCTGATCGCCACGACGCCGGTCGAGCACATGGCCCGTACGTGTTCGCCGGCGATGCCGACGAAGAGGCCGTCCGGTTGCACGCCGGATACCCGGCACGCCTCCTCGACCGCCGCGCGAATGCTGCGCGTGGCTTCCTCGATGTCGCTGACGATGCCGCGACGCAGGCCCATGGTGCGCGCGCTGCCGACGCCGAGCACCTTGAGCCGCGGCGTGCGCGGCATATCCCCATGGACCGCGGCCACGAGAGCCGTGGTATGGGCGGTGCCTATGTCGAGGGCGGCAACAATGGGTTCGGACGTCATGGCTGTCTTGCGATCACCTGGTTACGGAAGCGCAGGTCGAGCTCCACGGCGCGCAGGCGGTTGCGCGCGAGGTCGGCTTCCACCGGTAATATGTCCTTGAACCGGCCCACGGTCACCTCGGGGGTGGTCCGCACGGTCACAAGGCCGAGCCTGACACGAAACTCGTCCGGCATTCCCGAGGTGCGGACCCGGTCCGCCCGCTCCACCCGCGCGTAGAGGGCCGGTTCGTTGGCCCGCAGGCCGTCGAGCAGTTGCATGAGGGTGCTGTCGGCGCTGGCCGAGAGCGGCACATCCATGGGCACCTGGGCAGGGTCGATCGGTAACCGGTGTCCCGACCCATCCACGGGATCGAGGCGGCCATCGGTCCGGCGCACCAGCGCGACCGGCTCCCGCTCGGTGACCCGCACGATAAGGGTACCGGGGAGCTGGCGCGCCACTTCGGCGCCTGCCACCAGCGGGTGCGACTCGATCCGACGGCCGAGCGGCGTCAGGTCCTGCCACACCGACTGCAGCGTGTCCACCTCGAGCAGGGCGAGCGCCTCGGCCCGCGGCGTGTAGCGCATGCCCTCGAAGACGACGCGCCGGACGTGGAAGAAGTCGAGACGCGACAGCGCCCGCGGCCCCCACCACGGGGTCGTGAGCGTGGCGAGCACGGCCCCCAGCACGAGCAGCGCGCGCAGGACGCGCCGCCAGCGGGGGCGTTCGACCGCCTCGGGAGTTCCCCCGTCGGTCACGCCGGGATCGCGCACACCGGCCGCCATGCCTCAGTGATGCGACGACGTGGCGCGCAGCCGGTCGAGCAATTCGGGGCCCGTGCGGGTGATGTCGCCAGCCCCCATCGTGAGCACCACATCGCCCGCCTGCACGATCCCCTGCGCCACGGCCGCGGCGTCGCTGCGCGGTCCACTCCAGCGCAGCCGCTCGCGCGGGACGCGATCGCCGATGAGCGCCGACGTCACGCCGGGCTCGGGCTTCTCGCGCGCGCCATAGATGTCGCAGAGCAGGAGCACGTCCGCCGCCGACAGGGCCTCGGCGAATTCGGCCTGCAGATCGCGCGTGCGGGAGTAGAGGTGCGGCTGGAACACGAGCACCAGGCGACGCCCGGGGAAGGCATGACGCGCGGCGGCGATCGTGGCCTGCACTTCGGTGGGGTGGTGGGCGTAGTCGTCGACCACGTCCACTCCACGCTCGCTGCCGAGCCGCTGAAAGCGGCGTTCGACGCCGCGGAAGGCGGCGAGCCCCGGTGCCATGTCGGGCACGCGTGCCCCGAGTGCGAGGCCGGCACCGATGGCCGCCAGGGCGTTGCGCACGTTGTGCAACCCCGGAACGGCGAGGTGAATGGCACCCAGCGCCTCGCCATCGAAGTGCACGGTGAAGCGCGAACCGGCTGCATCGAGTACGAGGTCGTGCGCCACGAGCCGGGCATCGCCGGCATGAGCCGACGGTGCGGTGCCCGGCATGGTGGCCGAATACGCGATCACGTCGCGGCTCGTGGCGACCCGCAAGGCCATGGCGCCGGCATCGTCGGCGCAACGCACGAGGGTGCGCGACGGCGAGATGTACTGTTCGAAGGCGCGCGTGATGTCGTCGAGATCGCGATAGATGTCGAGATGGTCCGCCTCGACGTTGAGCACCACCGCCACCTCGGGGTGCAACGCGAGGAAGGACCGGTCGTACTCGTCCGCCTCCACCACGTACGTCGTGCCGCCCAGACGCAGATTGCCACCCCAGAGTCCGACGCGACCACCGACCACGCCCGTGGGATCGAACCCGGCGCTGGCGAGCGCCTCGGTCGTCATGACGGTGGTGGTGGTCTTGCCGTGCGTGCCGGCGATACCGACGAGCGGCCCATCGCTCACCGCATCGGCAAGCGCTTCGGCGCGGCGCACGACCGGGATGCCGGCAGCGCGCGCCGCGGCCATTTCCGGGTGCGTTGCGGGAATGGCCGACGAGTACACGAGCGCACGGGCCGCCGCGACCATGCCGGCGTCGTGCAGACTCACGGCAATGCCGTACTTCGCGAGATCCGGCGCCCCCGTGGGATTGGCGTCGGTGCCCTGGATGGCGATGCCGCGCCGGGCGAGCAGTTCCGCGAGCGCGCTCATCCCCGCGCCGGCGATGCCCACGAAATGCACGGGACGCGAGTCGGCGGTGTCGAGCAGCAGGGCGCGCGTGGGCGAGGCGGCGGGCGAGGCGTGATCCGGGGTGAGCATGCGCGAAATATGGGGGACCGGCGTGGACATCAGGAGTCGCGACCGATGAGCCGCAGCAGGTGGCGCGCGATATCCTGCGCGGCGCCGGGGTGGGCACGCTGCGCCGCCGCCGCACGCATGGCCGCGAGACGCGCGGGGTCCGCCTGCAACGCGCGGGCGAGGTCGTCGAGCCGATCGACCGTGAGCTCCGTCTGCGGCAGGTGGATGGCCGCGCCGGCCGCGGCCGTGGCGCGCGCGTTGTGGCTCTGATGATCCTGCGCCGCCGTGGGGAGCGGCACGAGTACGGTGGGGATGCCCCACGCGCACAGCTCGGCGATCGACATGGCCCCGGCCCGTGTCACGGCGATGTCGGCTGCCGCATATGCGTCGGCGATGGGCGACAGATACGGCCGCACGCGCACGCGCGGCCCTTCCCGATGGAGATAGAGCGCGGCCTGCTGCCGCCCCGTGGCCCAGATGAGGGCCATTCCTTCGGGCAATCCGCGGGAGACCCACGCCGCGGTGGCTTCGTTGAGCGCCCGTGCGCCCTGACTGCCGCCGACGACGAGCACCACGAAGGCGTCGGGGGGCAGGTCCCACGCGCGTCGCGCCTCGCCACGGGTACGGCGCGCCACCGGTGGGGGCTCGATGGGGCACCCGAACACCTGTACCGACGTGTTCCCCCCAGCCGCGAGACGCGATGCCGCCTCTGGAAAGCCGAGGTAGAGCGCGCGGGCGCCGCCGGCAAAGGCGCGCGTGGTGAGCCCGGGATGGCTGTCCGGCTCGTGCAGCATGGTGGGGACGTCGTTGGCACGCCCCCACGCGAGCGCCACGCCCGCGGCGTAGCCACCGGTTCCCACCACCGCTGCCGGCCGTTGCGTGTGCGCGAGGTCGGCGATGGCGCGCCACGCGCGCACCCCGCCCACCAGCGTCTTCCAGTTGTTCCACGGCTGCTTCCGATACAGCGGATGCAGGTCGAGCAGCGTGAAGGGGAACTCCGTACCCGGGAGCACGTCCTTCTCGATCCCGCGCCGCGCCCCGATGAAGTGCGGCTGCACGCCGGCGTCGAGCGCCACGAGCGCGCGCGCGATCGCGAGACCGGGGTAGAGGTGCCCGCCGGTCCCGCCGCCGGCGAAGAACACGCGCGTCGTCGACGTGCTCACGTGGCGGGGGCCACGAGCGGATCGGTGGCCGAGACGCCGTACACCCGCTCGCGTTCACTGCCGATGTTCACGAGGATCCCCGTCATGGCGAGCGTGAGCACGAGATTGGAGCGTCCGTAGCTCACGAACGGCAGGGTAAGGCCGGTGTTGGGCAGCAACCCGATCACCACGCCCAAGTGAATGAACGCGGTGACCACGGTCACGAAGGTGAGGCCCACCGCGACGAGCGTAAGGAACGGCGTCCGCGCGTTTCTGGCGATGCGGAAGCCCAGCCACGCGTACAGCGCGTACAGCACCGTGACGCCGGCCAGCCCGAGGAAGCCGAATTCCTCGCCCACGATCGAGCCGATGAAATCGCTCTGCGCGAGGGGGAGCCAGCCGCGCTGCTGATTGCCCTGCCCGAACCCCACCCCCAGCAGGCCCCCGGACCCCACCGCCACGAAGGACTGGTACTGCTGGTCGCCCGTGGGGCTGCGCCGCTCGCTCGAGGCCTGCTCGCCCTCGACGAAGCTGCGGATACGCTCGCGTACGTAGGTGCTTTGCGACAGCTGGAAACCGACGAGCGCGAGCCCCAACGCGCCGAAGAGCACGAAGTGCGCGATGCGGGCGCCCCCCACGAAGAGCAGGACAGCGGTGAGCAGGCAGAACATCATCGCCACCGAGTAGTCCGGCTCGAGGATGGCGAGCAGGCTGAGCGTGCCGATCACGACGGCGAACGGCATGAGCCCCTTGCCGACGCGCTTGACCGCCGCGCCTTTCTTCACGAGCAGCATGGGCGTCCATACGAGGATCGCGAACTTCGCGAGCTCCGACGGCTGAATGGAGCCGCCGAAGAGGTGACGACTCGACCCGCCCACCTTCGGCGTGAAGAGCACGGCGACCATGAGCACGATGCTGCCGAGCATGATGGGCCATGCGAGCCGCCGCCAGAGCTCGGCATCGACCTTGGCGAGGATCGAAAAGGCCACGAGGCCCACCACGGCGCCGGTCGCCTGCCGCAGCAGGTAGTGATGACCGGGCAGCTCGGCCGCCACGGCGACCAGCGCACTGGCGCTGAACAGCACGGCGAGTCCCACGCACAGCAGCACGGCGGTGACGAGCGAGAGCGCGCGCGCCTCGAGCGACATGCGCCACCGTTCGCGCGTCCCCGCCGTCGACGCGGCGCGTGCAGCCGCGCCGGCGGGGGCGGACCCTGGCCCGAAAGTCGCGCCGAGTTCCGTCATCCGATCACCTCGGCGAGCCGCGCGAATTCACGGCCCCGCTCTTCGTAGTTGCGGAACATGTCGAAGCTGGAACAGGCCGGCGAGAGCAGTATCGCGTCGCCCGGCTGCGCGAGGGCGCGGGCCTGCCGCAGCACGTCCTCGAAACCGGCGCCGGCCGGTACAAGCGTCACGGGTACCCGGTCCGCCAGCAGCGGGGCCAGGTCGCCCTGCACGAGCGGTCCCGCCTCACCGTAGGCCACGACGGCCCGTCCGATGCGCAACAGCTCGGGCGCAAGCGCCGTGTACGGCTCACCCTTGTGCCGCCCGCCCAGCAGCAGCACCGTCGGGCGCGTCATGCCGGCGATCGCCACCTGCGTGGACGCCACGTTCGTGGCCTTGGAGTCGTTGAGCCAGAGCAGCCCGCCCCGCTCGCTCACCGGTTCGAGGCGGTGCGCGAGCGCGCGGAACTGCCGCAGTGCCTGCGCGAGCGCTGCCCGCGCCGCCGGGGTCCGATGGGCCTCGTCGGCCACCATGACCGCCAGCAGCGCGGCGAGCGCGTTCGCCACATTGTGGTCGCCGGCGAGCGCCAGCTCGTCGCGCGCGAGCAGCGGCGCCCCCATCACATGCAGCATGCCCCCCTCGCGATCATACCAGGCATCGACGTCGGTGCGGCGCGTGGAGAAGTGGTACCACTGCCCCGGCACGCCCCGGATGAGCTCATGGACGTCGATGTTGTCGGCGGTGGTCACCCAGCGCGAGGGGATGGTGGCGTTGGCGAAGAGCCGCTTCTTGTCGGCGTAGTAGGCCGCCACGCTGTCGTAGCGGTCGAGATGATCGGGGCTGAGCGTGGTGAGCACCCCCACCTCCGGCAGGAGGCCCGGGGTGTCGTGCAATTGGAAGCTCGACATCTCGAGCGCGGCCCACGTCGGCACGGGATCGCGCAGCGCGAGTTCCGAGACGGGGGTCCCGATGTTCCCCACGTCGGCCGCGTCATGCCCGAGAGCCCGCAACAGATGCCCCACGAGTGCCGTCGTGGTGGTCTTGCCGTTGGTGCCGGTGATGGCGATGTAGCGCAGCGCGGGCACCAGCCGCAGCGCCACCTCCACTTCGCTCACGACGGGGATGCCGGCCTCGCGCGCGGTCCGTAGCGGCGGCGCCGTTGGCGGCACGCCGGGACTCACGACCACCACGGCGGCGCGAGCGATGCGATCGAGGTTGTGGCCGCCCACATCCACACTGGCTCCCTCGCGTTCGAGCTCCACGGCGACCGTGCGCACCGCCTCGGACTGGCCGCCGTCGGAGGCGTAGACCGATACGCCTGCCCGACGCAGCAGGCGCGAGGCGGCGGCGCCGCTGCGGCCGAGGCCGATCACGGCGAACTCGCCGCTGCGCTCGGCCAGCCGACGCGCCACGATGCTGGCGATCTCCTGCGGGCGAAACGACACTGGGACCTCCGTCAGCGCAGCTTGAGGGTGCTGAGCGCGACGATGGCGCACAGAATGCCGATGATCCAGAACCGGATCACCACCTGCGTTTCCGGCCACCCCTTCATTTCGAAGTGATGATGCAACGGCGCACGCAGGAACACCCGGTGCTGCTGCGCGTACTCGAGCCCGTATTTGCGGCGCCGGTACTTGAACACGGACCGCTGCAGAATCACCGACATCGTTTCGGCAAAGAACACCGCCCCGACGAAGAGCAGCAGAAATTCGCTCTTGAGCAGGATGGCGATCGCGCCCACCGCACCGCCGAGGGCGAGCGATCCGGTGTCACCCATGAATACCTGCGCGGGGTGCGCATTGTACCAGAGGAACCCGATGCACGCGCCGACGACCGCCGCGCAGAACACCGTGAGCTCACCGGCCCCGCGGAGATAGAAGACCTGCAGGTAGGCGCTCGTGTCGACGCGTCCAAGCACGTAGGCGAAGAGGCCCAGCGTGAGGACCGCGATCGCCACGAGGCCCGCCGACAACCCGTCGAGGCCATCGGTGAGGTTCACGGCATTGCTCACCCCCGTGAGGATGAAGGTGACCCACGGGATATAGAGCCACGCCGCCCACGTGACCGCCGGCACGACGAGGATGTACTTGAAGAACGGCAGCGTGGTGCTGGCACCGGGGAGCGTGGAAATGGGATCGAGCAGCAGGTACGCGCCGAGCCCCAGCCCGCAGATCACCTGCCCCGCGAGCTTGTAGCGCTCCACGAGCCCCTCGTTCTTCCTGCCCTCGCGCTTCTGCTTGAGCTTGAGGTAGTCGTCGAGAAACCCGATCACCCCCATCCATGCGGTCACCGCCACGGCGAGCACCACGTACCGATTGTCGAGCCGCGCCCAGAGGAGCACGGGCAGGAAGGTGCCGGCGAGGATGATGAAGCCACCCATGGTGGGTGTGGTCCCCTTGCTGGCATGCGAATCGGGCGTGCCGGCACGCACCACCTGATGCACGGCCATGTCACGGAGGCGGCGGATGATCAGCGGCCCGAACACGAAGCACACGAGCAGCGCCGTCACGAAGGCGGCGCCCGCGCGGAACGTGATGTAGTTCAGGAGGTTCAGCACGCTGATGTCGCGTGCGAGCGGTTGCAACAGGAAGTAGAGCACGCTGTTCGGTTACGCGGTGGCCCAGAGGGTGAGCTGCGGCACGAGGCGCTCGAGGCGCATGCCCCGGGACGCCTTGAGAAGAACGACGGCGCGGCGATCGAGGCGCGGTGCGAGCGCGGGCCACAACGCCTCGAGCTCCGTCGCCGTCACGACGCGCGGATCGCCGGGCGCGAGCGCCTCGAGCGCCGCCGCGAAGTCACCCACCCCCGCGATGACGTCGGCCGGTGAGGCCAGCGCGACCGCGGCCACCTCGCGATGCTGCGCGTCGGCCGACAGGCCGAGTTCGCGCATCGACCCGAGAATTGCCACGCGCTGGCGCCCTTCCCCCACATCGGAGAGCAGCGCGATCGCCGCGCGCATCGACGCCGGATTGGCGTTGTAGGCGTCATTGATGAGGATGGCGTCGCCGAGCGCCTCCCACGCCCCGCGCATGCTGGGCACGGGCATCGCTGCCATGCCCATGGCGGCATCGCCGAGTGGCACGCCGCACGCGCGCGCCGTGGCGATCGCGAGCATGGCATTCGCCGCCTGATGGGCACCGCGCAACGGCAGCTCGAAGCGCGTGCCGTCGACCTCGAGCCACGGACGCCCTTCGGCGTCGAGCCCCCAGGCATCGGGCACGACCCCCTCGCCGGTGAGCCCGGCGCTGATCACGGCCTGTGCGCGGTCGCGCGCGAACGGCGCCACCTCGGGATGGGCGGCGGGGATCACGGCGAGCGTGACCCGATGGAACACGTCGCACTCCTCACGCAGCACGCCGGCCAGATCCCCCAGCCCCTCGAGGTGCTCCTCGCCGATGCTGGTGAGGACCGCCACGTCGGGGCCGGCGATGGCACGCAATTCCGCGACTTCTCCGGGCATGTTCGTGCCCAGTTCCACCACGGCGACCTCGGCGTCGCTCGGTATCGCAAGCAACGTGAGCGGGACGCCGATGAGGTTGTTGAGGTTGCCGCTGGTGGCGTGCACGACGAGCGTGCGTCCCAGCGCTGCCTTGAGAAGTTCCTTGGTGCTCGTCTTGCCGTTGGAACCGGCGACCGCGATGACCGTGCGCCCCCATGCCTTGCGCCAGGCGGTGGCAAGCTGGCCGAGCGCCACCAGCGTGTCCGGCACCACGTAGGTGGGCACGCCGAGCCCCGCGGCCTTCGCGGGATCGCTCACGACGAACGCGGCGGCACCGGCCCCCTTCGCCTGCGCGAGGAAGTCGTGGGCATCGAACCGCTCGCCGCGCAGCGCGACGAACAGATCACCGGGGGCAATCGTGCGCGTGTCGGTGGACACCCCGGCGAGTGGATTGGGCATGGATGGGCCCGTACCCAGCGCCTGCGCCACGCGCTCGAAGGTCCAGTAGGGGTGTGCCCGCTGGGGCGACACCGCCGGCACCGCCTCGAAGGCGGTGCCCGCCGTCATGACGGGGCTCACGTGTGCCCCCCGTGCATGGGCGCGTCGATCTGCAGCTCGCGTGACAGCTCGGTCA
>Ga0315906_10008490_pt1 | contig 12322 bp, 11 predicted proteins | sample LakEriMetagenome_4_FD_203526 | JGI IMG/M metagenome (GOLD analysis project Ga0315906, IMG submission 203526) | Freshwater fungal communities from buoy surface, Lake Erie, Ohio, United States - Buoy 2 MA122 | ecosystem: Environmental > Aquatic > Freshwater > Lake > Lake biofilm | place: USA... | reverse complement strand
ACTGGTCTGCAAATGCGCCTTAATCGTTGTGTCTATTTTCCAAGCTTCACACCAATACCGGCAGCTACTTCCCATTTTTTGGTGGCTAATAAATAATAAAAAGGAATAGATAATACGATTCGTTTACGACCCATCACAAGACCTGTTCCAAGGACAGTAGTCACATCCGGTATGAGTGGATCTTTTTTATAACGCAAACTCGGAAGCATATAAACACCAAGATGCCAGCCATCGCGTGCCAGTTTGACGCCTGGCCCACCCATAGTGAAATAAGCAGATTCGCCATCGGTTGCTACAATGGCCATGCCGGAGGCGGTTAAGCTTGCTTTTGCTGTCTGACTTTTCACATTGAATGAAAACAAACAAACCATAAGAAGTAAGAATAGTCGATTCATCATTTTAGTTTTAAAGTTAAACGTTGGGTAATTAAGTTTCCGATTTGTTTTCCTGCTTTTAATCCTTCTTCATTATCAAAACGATAATGAATGCCGCCGTATAGTCTCGACATTGCCGCTTCTTCTGCTGCTAATCTGAAAGATTTAAGGTTTCTTGCCTTGATGCCAAATTCAACCAAAGATGTATCCTTAATAGAAAGACTATCGCCAAACCAATTAGTCATCACTTCCGCTGCGGCAGCGGAATTTGTGGCGTGGCCACTTACATAAGAAGGGAAAGGAGGTGTTTGGATATAAGGTTTCCAGTTTGGATCAAGCCATTGCTGGATGGCCGTTTCCGGACGAATCAGCACGCTTTTGTATTTTTCTTCCCAGCCACGTATGAATGCATCGAAAAAGGCGATGGATGTTTGTGCATAGGCAGCAACCGTTGTATGAAAATCTGCACCCGCTGTTTCTGCAGCAATACCAACGATATTCAACCAATGACCGGGCGGAGAAAATTTCTTCGTGGCAAACATTACATGTCCCCTCACATTCATGCGGAAAGGGTTGTCGTCCCAGAAGTCTGCAATTTCTTTTTGTTCGGCGGTGAGTTTATCTCCTGTTTCTTTTACTTCCAGCATGGCTTTGTAAAAGGAGCTTGTTTTATCATCTGGTTTAAAACCAGGTGGACGAGGTATGGAAAATTGTGAAGCACTGTCTAGAACCATCGGACGAATTTTTTTCCAGTGTGGTTCCACTGCCGATGCATATAATGGCGGGGTTGGTACCCACCGCCCGGGTTCATCGGTGACATTGAATTTTACATCGCCGCGGGTAGCACCATAACGATCACCTTTGCTCCATTGGAGGATGGCTGATGAAATGGTATCTGAAAAAGCAACCGAAGCTTTTATAATTGAGGATGGCATGCCTGCAGAATCTGCAAGCCGCAGCAATTCTGCATGGTAATCCATCAAACTTCCTTCAGGGAAAGTAACTGCATTGCCCACTTTGGTGAAGGCGAGCAAGGCGGCAAGTTCATAATTTATTTCACCCTGAATGATTTGTGGAGAAGGCATGGCCGGCAAATGTTTGATTTGCCCGCTTAAACTTTTAAATGAAGAATCTCCTGCTGCAATGCATTCATATCCTGCTATGCAGGCATACACATAGTTTCTGGAAGCAATCATAGGAGGAAAATTATTCTCCAGCACTACATCATTCAGCTTCTTCACTGTTTTATTGTATAGAATGGGATTGCTGATCCATTTTTTATCGTCTTTTTTTTCATTACAACTTTGAATGAGAATGACAGAAAGCAATAAGGCAACAATGATTGTATTACGCAATGATATTTTATTGCTGTAAATATGCTGAAACATAAAAAATAATTAGTCTAAAAAAAATTGACATCCCAAACAAAGTGAAAATATAAATATTATAAAGAAAAAGCAGATTTTTTTAATCCCTTAATAAAGACAGATAAAAGTTTCTTCGGTCTTTAAAGATCTTTCAGGAAAGATTTATGATTTTGGGTTAATGAGGAGCTGCAGAAATCAGTTTTAAGACCAGGGCTTCGGTTTTGCCGGTATAAATTTTAAGCAGATACATGCCCGGCAAACGAAAGACGTCAGGTATTGAAAAAGTATATAGTCCTGCCTGGAATATTTCATTTCTTTGATAAACGCTTCTTCCATCTGTAGTCATAATCACAATCCAGCCATTAAATCTTTGTTTGTTCAACATTCTAACAGAAACCAATTTGCCGATAACTACAGGATTTGGAAATACGGATGCAGATAATACCGGTGTTTGTTCGCGAACACCTGTTGAGGTTGTTCTGCAAAAAGGATCACTCCAACGCGGATCTTTAATTAAGACAGTATCTGTCAGTGTTTTTAAAAAGGCAAGTAATGCTTTTTTTTCTGCTTCGGAATATTGAATTTTTCTTGGCGGACAAGTATTACATGGATTGTTATTCGGACTTGGATTTCCGGGAATGATTTCCCTTAGAAAACCATCCAGATTTCTGTGTGGCTTAATGGAATCACTATAAAAATTGATCACTTCCTCGAGCGTCTTATAACGTCCGTCATGCATGTACGGTCCGGTTAGCGCAATATTAATCAATGAAGGCACACTGAATTGACCATCTTTAGACCTGTTATCAAAAAATTCACCTACACCATTGTCCGCATATTCCAGATCGAGACCGATGTTTTTTGACCCTTGCGGGACAAAAATGTTGCGTGTATGACAAGCCTGACAATTACCGCGAGTAACATCCATAAATAGATCTTTACCTAGATTTTCCTCTGCTGTAAAGTTTACAAAAGGAGTAGTTGCCGGATTCCCGTTTGTGACTGTGATGCCAAAACGAAATTTTGATCCGAACGTATTCATTGATCTGATAAACTGTGCAAGTGCTCGGGCTATTTTTAGGGTATCTATGTCAGTGCTGCCAAAAGCAGCCTGAAACAATGGAGCATATATGGCTTTTGAACGAAGACGCATGACCAATGAATCGAGAGAAAGACCCATTTCCACACTACTGTGTATAGGCATTAGAACCTGTTTTTCCAAGGTAGAAGCACGGTTATCCCAAAAAAATGCACTGTCTTTCTGAAAACGTGCATGTGCCAGGCCCATCGAATTTCTTCTGGTTAATTGACCATTGAAACCTTTGCTGAAACGAGAAGTATCTGTAAATGAAAATTCCTGACTATGGCAAGATGAGCAGGATATAGAATAATTTTTCGAAAGAGCCACATCGTAAAATAAAACCCTACCTAGTGTGGCGCCGGCATCCGTTACAGGATTGTTTACCGGCATATTATCCATCTCAGACTGGTTGTTGATAATATCTGAAGGAAAGATGATCTGCGCATAATTCTGTAAAGTAGAAGGAAGGTTTACGCAGGCATAATCTATGATGTCAAAAGAAAATAAACAAAGAGATGCAAAGACTAGCGCGAATAAATTTTTACGCATAAGCAGTATATAGAATCCTTCGGACTGCTAATTTCTTGAAAGGTTTAATATAAAAGGAAAATTTGCGTACGTCTTATCTAATAATCCACCACCTGCTCTTCAATTTGCTCAGGTAATTCACGCCATTCATATTGCTGCGTTCTGAGCTGAGATTCAAAGCCTGCCTCACGTATAGCCTCTTGAATCGATTTATAAGTGAATCGATGAGGAGCTCCTGCGGCACTCACCACATTTTCTTCCAGCATGATGCTTCCGAAATCATTGGCCCCGCCGTGTAAGGCAAGTTGTGCAGTTGCCTTGCCTACAGTAAGCCAGCTTGCCTGTATGTTCAACACGTTTGGTAACATCAGTCTGCTCATGGCAATCATACGCAGATATTCTTCTGATGTTGTTAAGTTGTGTACACCGCGTATGCGTGTGAGCAATGTGTCCACATCCTGAAATGTCCATGGTATAAATGCAAGAAAACCTTTCGCATCTTTTGGTTTTCTGCTTTGTACTTCTCTTATTTTTTCAAGATGTTCAAATCGTTCTCTGATTGTTTCTACATGGCCAAACATCATTGTTGCACTGGTGGTGATATGAAGCTTATGTGCTTCGTGCATGATGTCGAGCCATTCCTGTGCACCACATTTTCCTTTGCTAATAAGTCGGCGCACCCTGTCTGTAAGTATCTCTGCTCCTGCTCCGGGAAGTGAATCGAGTCCTGCTTCTTTCAGAGCAGACAGTACTTCACGATGAGTACTTTTTTCCAGTTTGGTGATATGTGCAACCTCCGGCGGACCAAGTGCATGCAGTTTGATATTGGGATATAAATCTTTTAGTTGCTTGAATAAAGTAGTATAAAAATCAAGTCCTAGTTCGGGATGATGTCCACCTTGCAACAGCAGCTGATCTCCTCCCCAGCGAATGGTTTCTTCGATTTTTATTTTATAAGTATCTATATCGGTGATATATGATTCGGGGTGACCGGGAACGCGGAAGAAATTACAGAATTTACAATTGGCAACACAGACGTTTGTGGTATTGACATTGCGGTCGATTTGCCAGGTCACTTTTCCATGTGGCACCTGCTTTCTGCGAAGCTGATCGGCCGCAAACATAAGCTCAGATAGCGGTGCATGTTCAAACAGAAACATGCCTTCTTCAACTGAAAGAAACTCAAGTTGCAGTGCCTTGCTGTATAAATCCTGTAAATTCATCGGATGCAAAGTTAAGCCGAGCACCCAAGCGCACCGCATTCGTTTAAAAATACTTGTCGGATGCCCTTTCTAATTTGTAACTTGAAGCATGGGTTTCAGGTATTGTATCATATTCTTGTGCTCCGTTTTTTGTTTTTCATTTGAAGGTCTTGCTCAAAACGGTTCTAAGAGAGCGAAACTGATCAGCAGTTTTTCATTCAGACAGCTGAATGGAGGAATTGTTGTTGTCAAAGCCAGGCTCGACAATCATGCAGACACCCTGCATTTTATCCTTGATACCGGCAGTGGTGGCATCTCAATTGATTCTGCAACCGCTTCCCGCTATGCGCTTCCTCTTAAAGAGAGCGATCGGGTAGTGAAGGGGATCGGAGGAGTACGGCCGCTTCGGTTTTACAAAAACGGCACTTTACACTTGCCTGGGGTTGAAGTAAATGCGCTCGATTTTCATATCAACGATTATGAATTGCTTAGTGAGGTTTATGGGTTTCATGTAGATGGCATCATCGGCTATTCTTTTCTCAGAAGATATATAGTAGGGATTGATTATGACCAGAATCTGATATCGGTTTATGAACCGGGCTTGTTTGTCTATCCAAAAAATGGAAGTAAAATTCCTGCAACATTCACCACAATTCCGATAATTGACCAAAAGGTTACTGATGAAAAAATCCTCAGTGCAAGAATGTTTTTTGACATTGGCGCAGGGTTATGCGTATTGTTTAGTGAACAGTTTGTACAGGATAGCCTCTTTCTGAGTCCCAACAGAAAGACGGTTTATACACAAGTAGAAGGCATAGCAGGAAAAATATCAATGCGTTACACAACGATTAGAAAGATTCGACTTGGGCCATTTCGTTTCAGAAAAGTCCCACTCCACATATATGAAGATGATGTGAATGTTTTTAATTATCCTGCTGTAAACGGACTGGTTGGCAACGATCTGATGCGTCGTTTTAATCAGGTGCTCAATTATCCCGATCAGGTGATTCATCTCACACCTAACTCACATTACCGCGAACCATTTGATTACTCCTATACGGGCATGAATTATTATTTCATTGGAGGAAAGGTGGTTGTAACAGATATTCATCAGGGTTCACCTGCGGAGAAAGCCGGGTTTCTTCCGGGAGATGTTTTAATAGGGATCGACAATCATTTTACAAACGACATCCAGCAATATAAAGCGCTTCTGCAAAATGCCGGGGCAAAATTGAAAGTGCTGGTATTGAGAAAAGACCGGCTTGTTCAACTGACTTTAAAAGTAGCAAGTGTTTTGCGGTAAAAATAAATTCTAATACATTTCCTGCTCTAACTCCTTCACCCTTCCATCAGAAAGAAATTCATCGAATGTCATCAGACGATCAATGATGCCTTTAGGAGTAAGTTCTATGATTCTGTTCGCTGTTGTTTCCATGAATGTATGATCATGCGATGTCAGCAACACCACTCCGTTGTATGCGATACATTGTTCGTTAAAACTCTGAATGCTTTCCAGATCGAGGTGGTTGGTAGGCTGGTCAAGTATAATACAATTTGGATTTTGCATCATCATCCTACTGATCATGCAACGTACTTTCTCTCCTCCGCTTAATACATTTACTTTCTTCATGATTTCGTCGCCGCTGAACAACATCTTCCCTAAAAATCCTCTCAGAAAAGGCTCGTCGGCATCTGTTACATGAGAAGGAACATATTCTCTCAGCCACTCCATCAGATTCACAGGCTCTTTAAAAAATTCACCGTTTTCTATTGGCAAATACGCTTTTGTAATGGTTGTGCCCCATTCAAATTTCCCGCTGTCTGCTGTTGCTTCGCCATTGATAATATCAAAGAATTGAGTAACAGCAAGCGGATCTTTACTTACAAAAGCAATTTTGTCGCCTTTGTTTACTGTGAATGTAACCTTGTCAAAAAGAGTTCTGCCATCAATTGTTTTTTTCAGGTTCTCTACATTCAGAATCTGATTTCCAACTTCACGAAGAGGCTGAAAGATGATGCCCGGATATTTACGGTTTGATGGTTCAATTTCTTCGATCGTTAATTTTTCAAGCGCTTTCTTTCTCGCAGTGGCCTGTCTTGATTTGGAAGCATTTGCACTAAAGCGAGCAATGAAGTCGATCAATGCCTGCCGCTTGTCTTCAACCTTTTTATTCTTATCTGATAACTGGCGCGCCATCAATTGAGAAGATTCATACCAGAAACTATAGTTTCCTGTAAATGTTTTTATTTTCTGACGATCCACATCTGCTACATGCGTACATACTGCATCCAGAAAATGGCGGTCGTGACTCACTACCAGTACGATGTTATCATATTCAGCAAGGAAGTTCTCCAGCCAGCTGATGGTTTCTATATCCAGTCCGTTAGTCGGCTCATCCAGCAACAAAATATCCGGATTTCCAAAAAGCGCCTGTGCAAGCAATACCCTCACTTTTAAATTGGAAGGAATATCTTTCATCAGACTGCCATGGAATTCATCTTTAATACCTAAGCTGCTCAGAAAAGTAGCCGCATCACTTTCTGCCGTATAGCCCCCCATTTCTCCGAATTCCGCTTCTAGTTCTCCTGCACGCATATAGTCATCTTCAGTAGCGTCGGGGTTCATGTAAATCGCATCTTTTTCATGCATCAGGTTCCACATTTTTTTATGTCCCATCAGCACCGTATTTAAAACCGTTTGCTCATCAAACTCAAACTGATTTTGTTTTAATACAGCGATGCGCTCGCCGGGTGTAATTTCAACTGTTCCCTTATTGGGTTCTATTTCTCCGCTCAATATTTTCAGGAATGTACTTTTTCCTGCTCCGTTGGCACCAATTACGCCGTAGCAGTTCCCTTTTGTGAAATTGATGTTTACTTCATCAAACAATACCCGCTTTCCATAAGCGAGGGTAATATTTCTTGCACTGATCATACTTAAAAAACTTTTGGGGATGCAAAGGTAAGGGAGTCGGTTGGCAGTGCCGTTAACAGTTAACAGTTATCAGTTATCGGTGTCGCCTATCGCTTTTTTAGGGTAAAGATGTAGCGTACCATTGTTTTGGCGTCTTCTTCACTAACCTGTGGGTGCGGGGTCATCGGAATGGTTCCCCAAACCCCCGATCCTCCTTTGCGGATTTTACCTGTGAGGAGTTCGATGTTTTCTTTGGTTGAGTCATATTTGGCGGCGATTTCCCGGTATGCCGGACCGATATTTTTTTCATCCACCATGTGGCAAGTCAGACAGTCACTTTGGGCTATCAATGCTAACCCTTTTTCATAATCCGAAGATACAGTCTGAGCCGGCTTCTGTTCAGCTTTTGCTTCATGTGTCGAGTCTTCGCAGGACTGCAGCATAAAACCTGCACAAGACAGTATCGAAACAAATAAAAAGATGATTCTCATTTGAATGCAAAAGTATTATTGTCGCATTCATCCGACAAATCAGAATAGAAATTTCCGGTTTTTTGACAATCTGTCACAGGTATGCGTTGTGGTATTTTTTTTGACAGAAAAAGACAAAATTCATGGATTATGCAAACCGGAACAATTCGCGTACAGACAGAGAACATCTTTCCCATTATTAAAAAGTTTTTATACAGCGACCACGAAATCTTTTTACGTGAGCTGGTGAGTAATGCAGTTGATGCGTCTCAAAAAATAAAAACATTATCGTCAATCGGAGAAGCAAAGGGCGAACTTGGTGAGCTGAAAGTTACAGTTAAGCTTGATAAGGAAGCCGGAACGATCACTATTTCTGATAATGGTGTTGGTATGACCTCCGATGAAGTAGAGAAATACATCAACCAGGTCGCCTTTTCAGGGGCAGAGGAGTTTGTACAGAAATACAAAGGCCAGAACGAAAACGCCATCATTGGGAAATTCGGACTTGGTTTTTACTCTGCGTTCATGGTGAGTAGCAAAGTGGAAGTAATCACTAAATCATTTAAAGAAGGGTCTGCAGTTCGTTGGGAATGCGATGGTAGTCCGGAATATAAGCTAGAGGAGACCACACTTCGCACTGAAAGAGGAACCGATGTAGTATTGTATGTAGATGAAGAAAGCAAAGAGTTTTTAGATGACGATCGCCTGAAGGGAATTTTAAAGCGTTTCTGCCGCTTTTTGCCGGTCGCTATTTTTTACGGAGAAGAGCAGATCAACAACACACAGCCTTTATGGGTGAGAAAGCCATCAGAACTGACCACTCAGGATTACCAGGATTTTTACAAAGAATTATATCCTTTCAGTGAAGCTCCTCTGTTTTGGATTCATTTGAACGTAGATTATCCTTTTAATCTAACGGGGGTGCTTTATTTCCCGAAGATCAAACAGAGTTACGAAATTCAGAAAGACAAGATTCAGCTTTACTGCAACCAGGTTTTTGTTACGGATGAAGTGAAAGACATTGTGCCTGAGTTTTTGATGTTGTTGCATGGGGTGATCGATAGTCCGGATATCCCGCTCAACGTGAGCAGAAGTTATTTGCAGGGAGATCCAAATGTGAAGAAAATCAATAGTCACATTACAAAAAAAGTAGCTGATAAACTTGATGAGATTTTCCGCAATGAACGCAAGGAGTTTGAAGAAAAATGGGAGAGTCTGGGTTTGTTTGTGAAATACGGAATGATGACTGATGATAAGTTTCTGGAGAAAGCGAACAAGTTTCATATTTTCAAAATCACTTCCGGCGATCAGTTTTATACTTTGGAAGAATATAAAGCATCTACTGAAGCGATACAAAAAAATAAAGACGGCAAAATTGTATTACTCTATACTAGCAATCCGAGTGAACAGGCAGTGTTTATCAAAGCAGCAGAAAACAAAGGATATAAAGTGGTTGAGTTGAATACCATGGTGGATGCCGCTTTCATCAATCATATAGAGATGAAATGGGAGAATGTGGTGTTTCGCCGGGTAGATGCAGATATTGCCGACAACCTGATTGATAAGCAGGATGAATTGAAGAGTGTGCTTACGGAAGATGAAACGAAAAAAATAAAAGAATGGTTTAATCGCGAGTTGACGGATGTGCAGGTGAACGTTGAGGTAAAAGGACTGAGTCAGGATGCGCCTCCGGTGATTGCTACACGTCCGGAGATGATGCGGAGAATGAAAGACATGGCACATATGAGCGGACCAATGGGTAGTTTTTATGCATCAATGCCTGATGAGGTGGAGATGACTGTTAATGGTAATCATCCGGTATACCGTAAAATATTGAGTGAAACGGATCAGAAAAAAGCAAAGGAGATGGTACACAACCTGGCTGACCTTGCATTATTGTCTCAAGGTTTACTGAAAGGGGAGAAGTTGAATGCATTCATCGATCGCAGTGTATCACTCTTACAGGGAGAACCGAAAAGCAGTTTGATTGTTGAAGGATAAATGAATGATCTCATTTGAGAAAAGCGTGGCATGTTGCCGCGCTTTTTTATTTAGAAGCAGGAATTGAAACCATTATTTAACTTAGATAAATAAATGTTAGATATGAAGAAGATATTTTTATTGTTAATTGTCTTTTTAAGTATAAGACCTGCTTTTTCACAAAAAGTTGAGGAAGATCAAATTCGTACTCTTTTGAATAAGCAGGTCCAATCCTGGAATTGTGGCGACCTGAAAGGTTTTATGAAAGGTTATTGGGAGAGTGATTCGTTGATGTTTATTGGGAAAAATGGAATTACTTATGGTTATGAACAAACCCTGGCGAATTATCGCAAAAATTATCCCGATATGGATCAGATGGGCGAGCTTAAATTTGATTTAATTAAAATTGATTTAATAAGCGTCAATGCGGCATCGGTTATTGGAAAATGGTCGTTGAAAAGAGAGAAAGCGGGAGATGTGTCCGGACATTTTTCATTGTTGTTCAAAAAAATAAACGGGCAATGGGTGATTGTTTCAGATCATAGCAGTTGATATTTAATTAAATACTTTCCCTTTCCAAAGTTTATATAAGTAGAAAAGCATGTAGGTAAAACTTCCGGCGAAGACAAAATAGTAAATGATATTACCTAAACGAACATCCTCCTCGAAAAAAGCCCAGTTGAAGTAGAGTCCAACGATCATATGGAAAACAAGGAACAGCATTCCGGCAGAAATAGTTTTCAGGACTGTTTTTAAAAAATCCCTGACTTCCGGCTCCATACCGCTCATAAGCTTGGTTGTTTGGAATATTAAACACTCAGTAACGCAAAAGGTTGCCCGGCTAAAGCGTATATCTAAGAGCCAGACCTCCCCAGTTGTCTTTGAATCCATTGTAACCGCCTCCTCCGAATTCGGCTGACGGCTGCCAGTCGAGTGCTATATTAAAAGGCTTTCGCGGAAACTTGAAGTCGAGCCCTACTACACCATCTATACCAAACCCCCTGGCATTGTTATTGCGATAAAGGCTTGCGTGACCGCCAAAACCCAGATACCATTTCAGATTTCCTTCTGTGTTGAGGGAACCGTGAAATTCATATAAGCCGGTAATTCTGGTTCCTTCGTAGTAAAAGAACCCGATAAATTCGGCCGCTTCCCGGTCTGAGAAAAAGGTTTTTAAAGAAAGGCCACCACCGTTTAAAAATTTCAATCCAATTGCTGTTTTATATGCCCTGCTGTCTGCGCTTCGGTTTTGGGCGATACTATCTGTAATACTAAAAATAATAAGAAGCAGAAAAAGACAGAAAACAAAAGGTTTTATACCGGAGTTCATTTTTTAAATATTATGATTTTAAACTAAGTTGTAAAAAACATTTTGAAAACTTGTTTCTTACAGTACAAAAATAGAATAAATTATTGCTCATCTGTATGCGCTCTTTTTAGTCAGATAAATAGTAGTTGATATTTCAGTTAGCCATACTTACTTTGTAGTATGTTTTGGTACTTGTTTGGAGGAGTTATTCTGTTGATTTATTCGCTGTTGCTTATTCTTTTACGAAAAGACTGGACGCGTTTAAGTTATACCAAAGTGCCTGCTGATTTTATTCCATCCGTTTCTTTTTCAGTTGTTATTCCCGCCAGGAATGAAGAAAAAGTAATCGGATATATTCTGGATTCGGCACTTGCACAAAAGTATCCATCTTCATTGTATGAAATAATTCTGGTAGATGATTTCAGTGAAGATAAGACCGCAATGATTGCAAATGAGAAAGGTGTTCGTGCAATTCGTCTTCATGAAATAGTAAAAAATAAAATCAACTCCTATAAAAAAAAGGCAGTCGAAGAAGGTATCAAAGCAGCAATAGGCGATTATATCGTGGTTACGGATGCCGACTGTATTGTACCTGAAAACTGGTTAAGAACGCTGGCTTGGATGATTGAAAATCAAAAACCCGTCATGATTGCAGCACCGGTTAAAATGCATAGCCCTTCTTTTTCTTTCCTGGGATTATTTCAGTCGCTCGACTTTTTAAGTCTTCAAGGTATTACTGCAGCAGCAACCGGTTCAGGTAAAATGAATTTGTGTAACGGTGCTAATCTTTGTTACAGCAAAGAAGCGTTCATAGAAGTTGGAGGGTTTGAGGGGGTTGATCAGATTGCAAGCGGTGATGACCTGTTGCTCATGCATAAATTTTCAGAGAAATATCCTGGACGTGTCAGTTATTGTTTATCAGAAGATGTGATTGTACAGACCACACCTGAAAATACTTTTAAATCATTCATAAGTCAAAGAATTAGATGGGCCAGTAAGGCCACGGTTTATAAAGACAAGAGAATTACTACAACACTATCTCTTGTTTATCTGGTAAATCTTTTTCCTTTCTTCCTTGTAATTGCAGTCATCATTTC
>Ga0315906_10008489_pt1 | contig 12322 bp, 11 predicted proteins | sample LakEriMetagenome_4_FD_203526 | JGI IMG/M metagenome (GOLD analysis project Ga0315906, IMG submission 203526) | Freshwater fungal communities from buoy surface, Lake Erie, Ohio, United States - Buoy 2 MA122 | ecosystem: Environmental > Aquatic > Freshwater > Lake > Lake biofilm | place: USA... | reverse complement strand
CTCTGAAGCACTTTTTGCCATGGCCAGACTTTAACCACCGCTTATCGCGATATTGGCTGCGACACGCATAGACTTGCCAGACTATGAATGAAGTTTCTGCGCAACCCTCAAGTAATACTTTAGCCTCCCCTGCGCAAAGTATTAGCGAAGGACGAGTCGCTGGTTTCTCGGTTCACTTAGAAAACTTTGATGGACCTTTTGATTTACTGCTACAGCTCATTTCAAGACATCGGATGGATATCACCGATGTTGCAATTGCCACAGTTACTGATGAATTTATTAGCTATATTCGCGAACTTGAGAAAACTGAAGCTGGCTGGAAATTAGATCATGCCAGCGAATTCGTAGTTGTTGCCGCTACTTTATTGGACCTAAAAGCAGCTCGGTTATTGCCATCTGGCCAGATTGATGATGAAGAAGATCTCGCACTTCTTGAAGCTCGCGATCTGCTCTTTGCTCGCCTCTTGCAGTATCGCGCCTTTAAAGAGATTGCTTCCATCCTGTCAGAGCGCATCATTGAACAGGAGAAGACCTTCGCCCGTTCAGTCTCACTCGATCCAGTCTTTGCAGCTCTACTGCCTGAGGTTTTAATAGGCGTTACTCCCGAGAGATTTGCAGCTATCGCAAACCGCGTTCTAACCCCCAAAACCGCGCCAACCCTCTCTGTGGAGCATCTCCATCTGCCGCTCGTTAGTGTGGCCGCTGAGGCCCTTGGGGTTGTATCAGCTTTGAGAAGGCATAAAACAATGAGTTTTAGGGCCTTGGTAAGTGATGCGGCCAATACCTTAGTTGTGGTTGCTAGATTTCTAGCTCTCCTTGAACTCTTCAAAGAGGGTTCAGTCAGATTCGAGCAGGTAGTTGCTCTAGGAGAGCTGCAGATTACTTGGGTAGGAAGCGTTGAAGGCGAAATTAGAGTCAGTGATGAATTTGATCGTCCAGCTCTAGTTGAATCAGGCGAAGACGGGGTAGAAGAGGGGGGAGAAAGTGTCTAATCGCGAACTGGAACGTTCAATCGAGGCAATCTTGATGGTTGTCGAAGAACCCGTCTCAGAAGTAGTTCTCGCCCAGATAATCGAAGCTCCAACAGAGCAGATCCTTGAGTCGCTCAATGTTCTTGCAGCATCCTATGAGGAGCAGGCAAGGGGGTTCACTCTCAAGCAGATCTCTGGTGGATGGCGCTTTTATAGCCATCCTGATTTGGCGCCATTAGTTGAAAAATTCGTTTTGGATGGCCAGCAAGCAAAACTCACACAAGCTGCTCTGGAAACACTTGCTGTGATTGCATATCGCCAACCGATTTCAAGGGCTCGAGTCTCAGCAATCCGCGGGGTTAATGTGGAAGCGGTTATGAAGACTCTTGTTACTAGAGGGCTAGTGGAGGAGTGTGGAATTGAGCATGAAACCGGTGCGATTCTCTATCGAACTACCCATTACTTCTTGGAAAGAATTGGACTCAATCGGGCTGAAGATCTTCCGGCCTTAGCGCCATTTCTGCCTAATATCGATGGCCTAGATGAGGTAATTGCTTCTCTCACTGAGTGAGTAGGATGGGCCGCTATGGCCGATCTTGTAAGACTTCAAAAGTATATGGCCGATTGTGGCGTAGCTAGTCGTAGAGCCTGCGAAGAACTCATCGACCAGGGCCGTGTAAAGGTCGATGGCAAGGTAATCCGCACTCAGGGACTTAAAATAGACCCGATAAAGACTAAAGTTGAAGTTGATAATGAAACAATCAGTGCAGTAAAGACTAAAACTTATCTCGCGTTTCATAAACCTTTAGGTGTTTTGTCCACGATGTCAGACCCAGAAGGTCGCCCCTGTCTAAGTGATTATTTTCTTGATTGGCAGGAACGCCTTTTTCATGTAGGGCGCCTAGATAAAGAGAGTGAAGGTTTAATCATTGTCACCAATGACGGCCAATGGGCTCATGAAGCTACTCATCCATCTTTTGAGGTTAAGAAAACCTATCTCGTTGCCACAGAGGAAACTCTGCCAAGGGCAGCATTCGATCTTCTCTCAAAGGGGGTTGAATTGGATGATGGTTTAGCTCGCCCTTTGGCAGTCAACCGCTTCGGTGGATTTATCGAAATCGTCATCCATGAAGGAAGAAATCATGTGGTTAGAAGAATCTTTGATGAGATTGGATTTCCAGTTACTCGCTTGATCAGAACAGCTTTTGGCTCGATAAAGCTGGGGGAGCTACCTAGTGGCAAATGGCGAGCGTTAAATGAAGTTGAAAGAATAAATCTATAAACAGCTAAATTGCTTAATGGTTTTAACTATTTATATATATTTATGAATACTGCTTTATCGATATAACGCTTTTTATGGGAGTCCAAATCATAGATATATCGACATTTGTGAGCGTTCCTCGTGCCTTAAAAATCGATATATCGTTTTTAGCCTGGAACCCCCCGCCTGCGCGAATTTGTCGATAATTTCGATTGAGACCGCTAAAACTGAGATAACCATAAGTCGATAAAACACTATAACGGCTTCCAACAGGAGAGAGGGCAAGACGGGTAAAATCTGAAAGTGTTCGTGCGAGCAATACGAGGAGCTATTCAGATAGACCGTGATGACCCGGTCTTGATGCAAGAGGCTGTAGTTGAACTAGTTTCAAAAGTTCTTGAGGCCAATCAACTCACAAGCACCGATCTGATCTCTCTGCTTTTTACCTGCACCCCAGATCTGGTTAGCGACTTTCCGGCTGCTTCAGCCAGAGCCATGGGCCTTGAAAAAGTTCCTTTAATCTGCGCGGTCGAAATGGCTGTGCCAACAAGCCTTCCAAGAACTATTCGTTTGATGCTCCACTGCCACACAGAGCTGAACCAGGATCAAATTTCACATATGTACCTTCGCGGCGCGGTCACTCTTCGCAAAGATATAGCTCAGTAATGAATGCGCAAGCTTCTCCTCAGATTCAGTCGGTAAAGATCGTAGGTGCTGGCTTGATTGGTACCTCAATCGCGCTAGCTCTAGCGCACCTAGGGGTCTTTGTATCCATAGATGATGCCGATCAGAGAGCTTTAGCTCTTGCCAAAGATCTCCTAGCGCCGTATTTAAAGGCAGAGGGCGAAGAGAGAAGAGAATTTGATCTAGTTATCATCGCAACTCCACCAGCATCTGTTGTGAGTGCGCTAAAGGCAGAATTTGCTACTAACTCTAAATCAATATTTATAGATGTGAGTAGCGTTAAAACTAACCTTATACAAGAGATAGATCCATTACCGGCGCTTGCAGAGCGATTTGTTGGAACTCATCCAATGGCTGGTCGCGAAGTTTCAGGAGCATCTTCCGCTCAAGCAGATCTTTTCAATGGCAGGGCGTGGATTATTACTCCAACTACCAAGACTTCTGCCGGCGCCATTGCAATGGCAAAAGAGTTGATTGAGGCTCTTGGAGCAAGTAGTTATGAAATGAGCGCCAAAGAGCATGATCGCTTAATGGCCAGAATCTCACACCTTCCTCAAATCGCATCCACGCTAATAGCAAGTGAAATTCAAGATTTAGGCGCAGGCCTTGAGCTCTCAGGTCAGGGTCTTAGAGATATGACCAGAATTGCTGGAAGTGATGGGGCGCTTTGGAGCGAGATACTTTTAGAAAATAAAGATGAAGTTCTAAACACTCTCGATAAATTCATTTCCAAAGCGCTCGCACTTAAAGGCGCAATTTCTGAATCTAAACAAGAAGAGATTAAGACTCTCTTTCTTAAGGGAAATTCAGGACGAGCAAAAGTTTCTGGCAAACATGGCGCTAAACCAAGAAATTATCTTCATCTATTGGTGGTCATCAAAGATGAGCCAGGAGCTCTAAGTGAACTATTTACAGAATGCGCTCAAATCAAAGCCAATATTGAAGATTTATCGATTGAGCATTCACCCGGTCAAGAAAGTGGTTTAATCACACTAGCCTTCTCTCCTGAAGATGGCGAGCGAGTTGAAGCTCACTTAAAGAAGCAAGATTGGAAGGTTCATCGCCGATGACAGTAGTAGTTGCGATGGATGGTCCTAGTGGATCTGGAAAATCATCCACTGCAAAAGCTATCGCTGAGCGAGCTGGTTGGTTGTATCTAGATACTGGCGCCCTTTATCGCGCAGCTACCTGGCTTGCAATTGAGAAAGCGATAGATAGCGCAGATGAATTATTAGTGGCTCTAAAAAGTTCACCAATTCTTTTCAAAACTGATCCGGGCAATCCCATCACGTTTTGCGGGGGAGTAGATGTATCTGAGGCGATAAGAAGCGCTGAAGTTACCTCGGCTGTTTCAAGAGTGAGTAGTTGGCCAGAGTTAAGAAAAGAATTGGTAGCGCTGCAGAGAAATATTATTGAGAGCGCTAAGAATGGAATTGTTGTTGAAGGCAGGGATATTGGAACAGTTGTCGCACCTAGTGCAAACTTAAAGATATGGCTCCAGGCAGATATCAATGCAAGGGCAATAAGGCGAGATTTAGAGGATAAATCAAGGGGTTTAGCCAAAAGCTCACCAGATAGCGTTGCTGCATCTTTATCAAATAGGGATCAAGTTGATAGCACGCGGGCAGTCTCGCCACTTAGAAAGGCAGAAGATGCCATCATCGTTGATTCAACGAATCTAACTCTTGATGAAACGGTTGCCTATATCTGGAATATTCTAAAGAGCAGAAGTCTTATTGGCCTTCCAAGAGTTGTGATAGTTGGCCGGCCAAATGTTGGTAAATCAACTTTGGTTAATCGCATCATTGGTTCTCGCGAGGCAATTATCGAAGATACCCCAGGTGTAACAAGAGATCGAGTTAGCTATGAGGCAGAGTGGAATGGCAAGACCTTTACGGTTATCGATACCGGAGGGTGGGAGCCAACCTCTGAAGGTATTGCTCTTAAAATCTCAGATGCTGCAGAGTCAGCAATCTCAGATGCTGATCTAGTTCTTTTTGTAGTTGATGCCCAAGTTGGTCAACAATCAGATGATGATGCCCTCATCTCAGTGCTTCGCAAATCAAAAAAACCTGTGATGTTAATTGCCAATAAAGTTGATTCTGAGAAAGATGAACTTGATGCTCATTCGCTATGGAATCTTGGTTTAGGTGAGCCTCACTTCATCTCTGCAGCACATGGCAGAGGAAGCGGGGATCTACTTGATTTAATAGTTTCACAGCTTCCAGAAGTTGGAGCAAGCCGAATCGATGATGGATATCGAAGGATTGCAATTGTTGGAAGACCCAATGTTGGAAAGAGCAGCCTTCTAAATTCTTTTGCTGGCTCTACTCGATCTTTAGTTGATGATGCTGAAGGAACAACAAGGGATCCAGTAGATGAGCTAATTGATCTTGGCGATAAGACCTGGCGCTTTATTGATACTGCTGGAATTAGAAGAAGAGCTCATCAAGCCTCTGGCTCTGAGTATTACGCAGCCCTTCGAACTGAGAGGGCTATTGAAAATGCTGAGGTGGTCATCATGATCATCGATGCCTCAACGCCTATTACTGAGCAGGATTTAAGAATCATTACTATGGTGGAAGATTCTGGAAAAGCATTAGTCATTGGATTGAATAAATGGGATCTAGTTGATGAAGATCGGCGAGTAGTTCTAGATAAAGAGACTGAACGAAACTTTGACCAGGTGGAGTGGGCTGAGCGGGTCAATATTTCAGCCAAGACAGGTTGGCATAAAGATAAATTGCTTCCTGCTATTCAAAGATCTCTTGAAAGTTGGGAGGCAAGGGTTCCAACTGGAAGGCTCAATTCTTTCTTAGGGCAACTAGTAGGCAGCACCCCACCACCGCTAAGAGGCGGGAAACAACCTAAAATTCTCTTTGCTACTCAGGCTGGAATTGCGCCGCCTACCTTCGTTATTTTCGCAACGGAATTTCTTGAGGCCTCATATCGTCGCTTTATTGAAAGGCGCCTCCGTGAAGAATTTGGTTTCTCTGGTTCACCGATCCGAGTCTCAGTTCGCATACGAGAGCGGTAGCAAAAGTTTCGGTAAGTTATCTGCAAGAAAATAGCAAGAAACTAGAACCATAAGTATTATTACTTTGTTTGAAAATTTCTTTGCGGGACGTAGCGCAGCTTGGTAGCGCACATGGCTGGGGGTCATGTGGTCGGAGGTTCAAATCCTCTCGTCCCGACATTTGTATAAAAATGAAGCATTTTTAAAATTGCTATTCCAGCGCATTGAAGTAGACTCGTCGTAGCCAAGTGGCGTCAGCTATCACCTCTCGGATCTCATTTTTTTTGGAGCGGGAGGGAAGTATGGTTAAAGATTTTGACAGTGGTCATAACAATGCTCTTTTGATCGAAGACGATGGCGATGATCGCCTGAAAATAAAATTACTGCTGGAAGTTATGGGCTTTACGGTCTATGAAGCCCCCTCACCTATTCAGGCTCGCGAGCTCTTTGCTCTTCGAGATTACAGCTTGGCGGTAATACATATAGGCCATGCTCCACTTGCAAGTCTTGAGATGTGCCGCTGGGTTCGAGCAGAATCAACAGTTCCTATTCTTATGCTTACCAAGCGTGGCGAAGTAGTGGATGAAGAGATGGCTATGACCGCGGGCGCAGATGATTACGTTAGTAAGCCCATCATCGAAAAAATCTTTACCTCCAGGGTTCTTCAGCAATTAAAGCGAGGTCAATCTCAACGGGCTCCGAGAGCTAACATCATCTCTTGGCGAAACTTGGAAATGGATTTAACGGAGCACTCCTTCAAAGTTGAGGGCAAGATTGTTGAGTTAACTAATACCGAATATCAGTTCCTCCAACTCCTGATGGAAAATCCGAAACGTGTATTTAGCCGAGAACAAATCCTTGCCGCCATTGGTTCACTTAGAGGCAGTACCAGCGATCAAGTCGTTGACTCTCATGCCTCTAGGATTCGAAAGAAAATCCGTGAAAGTGGCGGTCCAGAGGTAATTTCAGTGATTCGAAGCGTTGGATTTAGATTAGCAGACCCTAAGGAGCATTAGGTTGAGTGTTGAACCTAGTTTGCTTTTTCTGGAATAGAAGAAAAACAGTTAGGCGATAGAGAATGAACAGTACTTAGGCAGAGAAAACACATTCAAGTGACGAGTTTTTGCCAAGTGAGAGAAAGTAGTTCGCAAGTAAGCGAACATACAATCTTAATCGATGCAAAGTTTCTTAAGGCATTTTCATGTGGCTATGGGCGCGATATCTAGTGCCGTCAATAAAGGTAGGACTACTGTTCTTGTTGTTTCACTTCTTACATTTTTTCTTTCTCAAACCTTTGTCTCCTCATACGCTAAATCTTTCATAGAGAGCAAACCACAGAGTACCGTCTCGGCGATTTCCATTGAGTCCGGTTTCAGGAATATAGAGTTTCTAAATCCAAATATGATTACAACCTGCATTTCTCTAAAAAATCGAGTTCACTACATATTTAAATCCAGTAAATGTAGTCCACGAATCCACGAGCCCAGAGCATGGTATGCGCAAGGCGTCGCTCCGGAGGGCACGCCTGGATCGGTGTTAGTTGAAATAAACGTTTGTACAAGCAAAAGAAGTGGAATACAGATTGTTCGCAAAAAATGTAATTTAGTAACTCAAACCTCAACGACTTTTCAAAGAAGGCATGGGCAGCCAGCTTCATTGAATATTCCAACTGTCAAGATGGAGAATCTGGGAAGTGCCTTTATCTCGTTTTCTCAACCCTCTGATGATGGTGGAGCAAACATCACTCATTACACAATCTCGTCAGTTCCACACTCCGCAGAAGCAATTGTTTTCTCGCACGACAAGAAGATTGGCCATATCACAAATCTATTACCCGGCACGCATTATCAATTTGCAGTGAGTGCTACCAACAGCCAAGGAACTTCACTACTTTCGGCATATACGGCGTTAATACTTGCACCAAATCTGCCCAATAAGCCAAGTATTTCAAATGTAAAACTCTTGTCTGATACATCTGCAGAACTGCTTTTTCAAGCGCCTGACTTTGATGGTGGATCGGAGATCACTTCATATAGCGCAGTCATGAACTTAGAGGATGGGAGAAGTATTAAGCTAGATTCTAAGCAGCTTGATACGGGCATAATTGAGATCGCTGGCTTGCCTTACTCCTCAACTTTTACAATTTCCTTGTTTGCCCATAACGTGGCAGGAGCATCACTTGCATCGGAGCCTTCGCTATCGATTACAACTCCACCGTCACCACCGCCGCCTTGCCAAGTGGATCCAAATGCAATTCTTGAAATTACAGAAGCGGCGATAGGCGGAGTTAGCCTGCCTTCAACTGCTGCCACAAAACCAACGGCTACAACTAGCGCTCATGGTTATAGCGGCTCTATCTCTTGGTCTTTTACTCAACTATCAGGCAGTAAATCCTCGCTCGCTGATTCTGCATTTGGAGCGATGAGAACTTACACCGCAACAATCCAACTAACCCCAGACTGTCCAAAGGGAAAGATTAAAGTTCCATCAAATTTCTTCACAGTTTCCGGTGCTAGTTCAGTAAGTAACGCTGAGAACTCAGGAGTTATTACCGCCGTTTTTCCAGCAACTGGGCCTGGGGTACCAAATAAAGCAATGATTGTTACTCAACCATCAGGGGGTATGCGCGGTGAAGTTCTTGCAACCCAACCAGTAATCAGAATTACAGATATTGATGACAATACAAATACAACATTTACGGGAAATGTTGAAGCAGTAGCTAGCGGAAATGGAGGAATCCTTTTAGGGTTAAATGTTTCCGCCGTTTCCGGGATCGCAACCTACTCCAGTCTAAAATTTCCAACTAGTCCGAGCGCTGCAGGAAATTTCACAATAACGTTTACGCCCGCAGGACTCATCTCTGCAACGTCAAACAGTATTGCAATATCTGAGGTGCCGAGCTTGGAGATAACAACTAATCCAGTTGGAACCTCCAGAAGAACAGCATTTAGTACACAGCCGGTTGTAATTTTTAGAATTGGTCCCAATAACGCACGAGTTACCGATACTTCTGTCACTGAAACTGTCACAGCAACCATTACAAGTGGCACGGGTGGCTCCTTGATAAATACGGTGAGCGTTGCAGCGGTAGCTGGGGTTGCGACCTTCACCAACCTAGCGCTAGATGGAACAATCAACAGTGCCTATAAAATCACCTTCACATCAACTCGCTTTGGTAACTCCAATGAATCTCCTGCCATTACTCTGACCGGTACGCAATGTGATGGGGTCTCATTTACCTGCCAAGTTGGGGATATCGGCCCTGGGGGAGGAGGAATTTTCTATGCCAGCGCCACCGCATTTGAGTGCGGTGCAACTAGGTCTTTAAGTTGTAAATATCTGGAGGCGGCTCCAAGCGGTTGGAATACCGGTACCGATCCAAGTAGAACATGGTCTCAAGCATCACTACAGGCAGTATCTGTTTTGGGCTCCGGCGGAGAGACAGCAACAGCGACGGCGCTTGGATGGGGATATCGAAATACACTGGCAATCATTAGTAGTGGAAATACTGATCCTGTGACATCTGCCGCAAAGTTGGCAAATGCATATTCAAACAATGGAAAAACTGACTGGTTTCTCCCCTCCAAAGATGAACTTGGCCATCTTCAAAATAACAAGAGCTTAGGTAATTCACCTTCATCGATAACTGTCGTCGCTGGCCTAGATAATGGAGAATACTGGTCATCTTCAGAAGATTCTGAGACAAAAGCCTGGGACTACAAGATGCAAAATGGTCAAACGCGAAGTGTATTGAAAAGCGCGCTAAGACTAATTCGTCCAGTGCGGTCCTTTTAGCCAGAACAACAGCGAGATCGACATTCTGAAAGATATCTAAGTTAGATTTTTACTAAATTGGATTCCAGCATAAGGTAGGGGTACGAGGCTGCCAACTTTGAGGTGGCTGGTTGTTTGTGTTTAAGAGGTTCGAGTCCTCTTGCCTCGACGTGTTTACTTTTCCAAACTTATTGACCATGGCTCGCGCCTTGGGTATCCCGGCATTTCTTTATCTTGTTTTAATTAAAGAAGAGATGGGTCTGGCGATTCTCACCTTAGTTATTGCTGGAGCCACTGATTATTTTGATGGAAAACTTGCAAGGGCATGGAATCAAGAGTCTCGATTAGGCGAGTTAATGGATCCAGCTGTTGATCGCCTCTACATAATCTCGGTATTGATAGCGATGTTTTCAACCCAGGTGGTTCCGCTCTGGGTTTTGGTTTTGATTGCCGGCAGAGATATCCTGCTAGGACTTCTTCTAATAGCGATGAAATCAAAGGGAATTCCGCCGTTCAAAGTGACCTATCTTGGAAAGGCAGCAACCTTTAACCTGCTCTATGCCCTTCCCTTATTGTTACTTACCGATTCCACTTCAGGGTCAGTCTCTGCTGCCGCCTACATCTTTGGTTGGGGCTTTGCAGGGTGGGGAATTGGGTTATACCTATTAACTGGTTTAAGTTACGCTCGCGCAGGTATTAAGAGCTTAAAGAGGGGATAGTTGTGGCAAACGTTCCAGATCAGTTGAAATACACCAAAGAGCATGAGTGGGTTAGTGAAGTCTCAACTAATCGCTATCGCGTAGGAATTACTGATTATGCTCAAGTAGCACTCGGCGACATTGTCTATATTCAATTGCCAAAACTTGGCGATGAGATAGGTTCTGGCAAAGTCTGCGGCGAAGTGGAATCAACTAAGAGCGTTTCTGAAATTTATGCCCCATTAAGTGGCAAAGTTGTATTGGTTAATGATTCTTTAGATAGCGCTCCAGAGACTCTAAATAAAGAGCCCTATGGTGCGGGATGGATCTTTGAAGTTGAGATTTCAACTCCAAGTGAGCTAGAAGGTTTGCTCTCAGCAGGGGATTACGCCTCACTCACCGCTTGACTCACCCCTTATCTCACGCCTAGTGTCAGCCTCAAGATAACGGTGAGGCTCTCTTGAGCCTTAGCCTTTGGTTGAGAGTAAGGAGGCGCTGTGGAGCAAGAAGATCACCAGCGCGACCTAACTCGAACTATCAATATGGGCTCACTGCGGCCTGTTTCAGATCAGCTCTCGCTACTGCTTGATAAAACCAGCCAAGAAGAGCGAGAGGTAATCAACGCACTTGGCGAGGGTTCTGCAATGTTAATTTCACTAAGCGGTCCGGGAAAAGGCGCTCGCTTTTTAATTAATTCAGAGAGAACTGTGATTGGTAGAGCAGTTGATTGCGATATTTTCTTAGATGATGTCACGGTATCTAGAAAACATGCTGAAGTTATCAAAAGTGGAAAGAGCTATAGCTTTAGAGATAGTAGAAGTTTAAATGGAACTTACCTTGATGGAAAGATAAGTGAGCAAGGCCAGCTACAAGATGGTTCAGAGTTACACATTGGAAAATATCGTTTGCATTTCTTTATCGGGGGAAGGGTTAGAGGATGAGCGTTCCAGCAAGAGCGTATTTGAGTATTGGTGAGGTATTAGGAAAGTTGCGTTCAGATTTTCCAGATGTAACTATCTCAAAGATTCGCTTTCTAGAATCAGAAGGGCTCATTGAGCCGCAAAGAACTCCTTCGGGATATCGCAAATTCACATCAGTTGATTTAGAGCGACTTCGCTATGTTCTTCTAGCTCAGCGAGATCAATATCTGCCGCTTAAGGTCATCAAAGATAATCTTGATGCTCTTGATAGGGGGCTTGAGCCAGCAGCTAGCGTTAATGGAGCTCCAATAGCTCGCCTATCAAGTGTTGATAGCGCCCTATCTGCCTCTGCCTTCATTGAGCAGAGCGAGATGAAACTCTCCAGAGATGAGCTCATTTCAAATTCAGGAATTAGTGAGGAGCAGTTGGTAGAGCTTGAAGGTTATGGGCTTATCGAGCTAAAGGGTCGTCATTATGATGGCGATGCGCTAACCGTTGCAAAAGTTGTTGCGGAAATATCTAGCTTTGGTATTGAAGGAAGGCACCTAAGAGCCTTTAAAACCGCTGCTGATCGCGAAGTTGGATTAGTTGAGCAAGTAATCACCCCACTTCTTCGTCAGAAGAATCCTGATTCAAAAGCAAGAGCGCAAGAAGTTTCTAGAGAGATAGCATCTCTATCGGTAAAACTTCACGCCGCGCTAGTTCGCTCTGGTCTGAATCGCGCAAGATGAATTTTCACGCCCTTGATGTAATCGGGGTGAGAGTTGAGATGCCCTCTAATCAACCAATTGTTCTCCTTAAAGAAATTGGTGGAGTTAGATATCTGCCAATCTGGATTGGCGCTGTTGAGGCAACTGCTATCGCTTTTGCTCAGCAAGGAGTAACACCGCCTAGGCCGCTGACTCATGATCTAATGAAAGATGTTCTAGCCTCCCTGCAAGTTTCTATTGATTCAATCCACTTAACAGAGCTTAGAGATGGAATCTTCTACTCGCTTA
>Ga0315906_10008487_pt1 | contig 12324 bp, 5 predicted proteins | sample LakEriMetagenome_4_FD_203526 | JGI IMG/M metagenome (GOLD analysis project Ga0315906, IMG submission 203526) | Freshwater fungal communities from buoy surface, Lake Erie, Ohio, United States - Buoy 2 MA122 | ecosystem: Environmental > Aquatic > Freshwater > Lake > Lake biofilm | place: USA: Lake... | reverse complement strand
AAATAGTCCTGTTTTTCTAACATCAATATTAGCCATTCTAATACCATTTGCCATATTACCGTATGCAGGTAAATAGTCCATACCAGGCATAGTATTAAATCCTTGAATAAAACTAAGTCCTCCCGGCATGCCAGAATTAAAGCCCATAGGGATTTGACCAATCATTCTGTTCATTCTTCTATTGAATCTTCTTTGCTGGCCCCTGCGCATTCCACCAAACTGTGCTTGCTCAAGAGAATCATCATACATCATAGGATCAGTATCATCCATCTCAGACTGTTCATAAACAAACTTTGCTAACATATCCGCATCTGATTTCATGTTAGCATTATTTGCTATGTTCTGTAAGTGAGAAACATAATTCTTAGGGTTATATTCTTTTCTTAGATCAGCACCTGTTGAATCTGCTATGTAACCTTGTTGTTCTTCCTCATCACCGCCAAACTGTTTTTTTACAAGCTTAAACACGTTATTAGCAAACTGACGCTTAGATGCACTACCCCCATACTTTGCTGTACCATTAATTAGCTCTTGTGCAAAAGCATCATCTGCTGAATAGTCTGGTTCTTCTTGAGATAGCATTTCTTCATAACGTGCTTTTCTTTCAAGTTCATCCTGAGCTTCTTGCTCATCAACCATATCTTGAGTCAAGTAATCTTCAGCTGCTTCTTCATCACCTGTTTGTACTGCAGCATTCATACCTTGTTGCTCTTCTAACCAATCTTCAAATTGCACTCTTATATTCTGAGCCCGCATTGGATCTGACATACTTGCAATATATTGCTCTGCTGTTTCTAGATTAACATTAGGATTTCCTTCTTGAGATAAGAACTTAACCATTTCACCCATCAAGTCTTGATCTGAAACTGGTGTAGTATTTTGTCCTCCGTCTTGGAAGAAGTTAGTTGGTTTATATACTCTTACTTTTCTTTTCATGCTATTGTCCTATAAATTAAATATAGTAAATTTTAAAGTATTCAATAAACTTTAAATGTTTAATCTAGATACTCTATTTGATATCCGTCTTGTTTTAATTGTTCAAGTTCTTCATCAGTGTATTCACCTTCCCAACTTGTTTGACCTCCTTGAGCAAATGTAAGTCCCTGTAAATCTATTGTATTAAGATTGTTTCTATTTAATTTCTTTTTTAGTGAACTTTTAACAGCAGGAGCTATTTGTTTTAATTTACTCATATCTACCTTTACGTTCTTTAAAGCTGGGATACCTTCTTTTAAAAGCGGAGCCATTTGTTTATATCCAGCAGCTGTAAAACCTAGATCAAGTGCATTAATCCAATCTAAAGTTACAGGATCACCATATTCATCTTTTTCTCCAGTTATGATTTTCTTAGCTGTTGATAAAGTTTCTGGTGTACCATATAATGATGAAGCTGCCATATCTGCTTTTACCAAGTTTTGACCAGTTGCACCGGGAAGTTTAGATAATCCAGGTAGTGAACCTTTTCCTAATCCTGCGTATGTTCCTGCTAAATAAGCTTGTCCTAAATCACCAATTGCTTCTCCATAATCACCTTGGCTTACATTGTAACCAGCCTTTCCACCATAATAAGCGGGATTAAATATATTTGCCACACCTGATCCAATCAATCCAGCTTGAGTTCTTTCATTAGCACGATCATAAAATCTAGCATCTTCAAAATCTTCTGGTGCAACACTTCTATAACCTTGTCCATATAAATTTCTTTTGCCTGAAAGAGCATTACTTGTTGCAAGAACAGGATCACCTATAAAAGATGTTAATTCATTTAACATTACGTTATACCAAGGTGCCTGATTAAATCTTGCTTGCTCCCCACGTTTCCAAATATTATATTGTGCATCTTCAATATCTTCATCAAATTTTTCTTCGTCCTCAAAACTTCGGAACAAGGATTCTTTAAAATCTGTATCTCCATATTTTTTGGCTGTAGCTAAATCATAATAGTTATCAGGAATCTCTTTAGGTCTAACACCCGCAAAGTATTTATCAGTAGTTGGCTGGTTATAAATCTCATCACCATATGCTTCTGCAAGATAACCTTTACCTATAGATCTTTGAAGATTTTCATCTATTATTGCCTTTTCTTCTAAAGGAGTAAGACTAACCGGTACATCTATTTTAGTTGGTGTAACATATGTTGATGTTCCAGGTCCGGCTCCTACAGTTCTATTCTGTAAGTTCTTTTGTTCAGCAGCTATTCTTTGTGCTTTAGCTTTATCTGATGCATCAACTATTGTTTTAACTACTTTTTTTGGTGCTTCTTTTTGCTGTTGTTTAGCCATCTGAACTCTATAACCAGCATCTTGTAATAATTTATCAAAGCGTTTAGTTACTTCTTCTTTTTGTGCAGGAGTTCTTGCATATGATAGTTCTTTTGCTTTAGCCTCCTGTATACGTTTAATTTCTTCTTCTGAAGTTCTTACACCTACATCACCAAACTGAGCTTTATGTAACATACCTATATCAGCTCCGTAGGTCCAATCACGTAAAACTTGTCTGCGCTTATTAATATCAGTATGGAATCCACCTACTTCATAATATTTAGAATTAGGATTAAAGATCTTTCTCTTCTTAGACTTAGATTTCTTTGTTAATGGGTTTTGTGCAAAGAGTTTATTAGTAGCCATGAGACTTCTAGAATATCCCTTTGAGTTTTTCTTTTTAGGAATGTTGGGAAGTGATCCTCCTTTTTTATAAGGAAAATACTTTCGTGGTATTCCCATTATTGGTTTATATTGAGATTCAATTAAATCATTTACAAAAGTTCCTGTTTCTATATCACCTTTCAGTCTTGCATAAATACTTGTAGGATCAATATTTGAGTCTAGTTGTGTAGGTACATATTCTCTAGGATTTACATCAAATCGTGTAGTCTTTGCTTTTTGTCTAACTTCAAGAGGAACATTTAATTCACCTTTCACCCAATCCGTTGATGTAGCTTGTGTATTAGTTTTTCCTGACATACCTTTAGCAAAATCAGGCATTGCTGCTTCAAGTTCATCAATTTGTCTTTGTGATAATTTTAGTGTGTTTATATTACCAGCTCCCGGTCTTGTTCTCATATAAAAACCTACTGCTGAGCTAGCATCTGGATTAACTTTTTTATTGCCTGGAGAATATCCATACCAAGATCCCGTTAATGATTGTTGCTCTGGTGTTAATTCTTTTTTGCCAGCTTGAACTAGTGACTCAGGATAAGCATCAGGTTGCCATCTAGTAGCTGTTTTATATGTTGGTATCTTACGACCATGCGTTGCTGAGTACCATAAATCTTTACCATATGATGGCATTCCAGGTACACTAGGTGCTTTTGCTGTTGCTTTATATAATTTAGAACCTAGTCCAGTAGATACTCTTGATCCTGGTATAAACCTACTACCTTGTAACAGTGCTTCACCATAATTACCTTCACCTATATTTCTAACTACTTTATCTCCTGCATCAAATAAATTATAAGATGTATTTAAAAAGTTACCAACTAGATTAGATCCTTGTCCTGCAGACGGGTCAATACCTGCCATTCTCATAGCATTATAGTTATGAGGCATATTTGAAATATCACCTGTTCTTACAGCATATTCAAAAGCATCAAAAGGATTAGTGATAATATCCCAAGCTCTGCTTCCTGCACTTTGAGGTGTAGATTCTTTTACTGTATCTGGTCCTTTTAAATCTGTTAAATAATCATAACTATCTAACTTATCATTATTCAATAAAATATCTGTCTTCTCTTGTTGACTAAGTGTAGGCTGTGCTTTGACCGCTTCAACAGTTGCTTGTCTTTGAGCAGCCTTTTGAGCAATCATTTTATCAGCAAGATTTTTATCTATAGTAGGAGTATTTATAGGTTTTGTTGATTCAGAAACTTGTGGTTTAACATCTGTTAGTGGATCATAAGTTCTTGTTGGTTTTACTGTAGGTTTTTTAGCAGGTACTTGCATAGGATGTGTTACTCCAGCCGGCATCTTATATGGTGACTTTATTAAACCAATCTGAGCAGTAGGTAGGTCTTCTACTATGTAACCTCCTCTTTTTAATTCTTCAATTTCATCATCTGTAAGTTCATCATCATAATAATCAAGTTCATCTTCATTTACTGGTACTTCTGTAAATTCAGTAGCACCAAGGAAATGACGCGGTCCTGTATTAGGCATTACTAACTGTGGAGGCTGCCCATTATTTGGATACACCATAAGAGGTATATACCCATAACCATCTGTAGCCATGGTATCACCTAGAATAGTTGTTACTTTTCCCGGGTGATTTCTTTGACCTTGCTGGTCATAGATAGTTGTATCTTTAGGTTTAGCTGGTGCCTTTGCCTTATTAAGATTCTTTGTTGCTGTAGATAAAACTTTCTTATTGTACATTATCTCGGAGAATAAGTGTTCTTAGTATTAAGTATCTTAAGGATCATATTTACATCTCCGGATACTTCTTTGCTTAAGTTAACAAAATTAATATAATGTCTGAATCTCTTTCTTTCTAATTCTGTCTTATTATAATTAAGGTTTGCCTGATTAAGAGTTTTGATATATCCGTTAGCTTGTGTAACCCATATCTGTTCAGTATCATAAGGGCCAGGCAATACTGTTGTACCCGGGATAACTGGTGTAGTTGGTGGGTAGGCTGAGCCTATAGGAAACTCCCCTCGGTTTCTTGTTATATCCCAGAACTGATTGAATCTGTATTTATTCTCTTCTTTAGAAAATAAGATATCAATACTGTTTATATTAATAAGCGGATACTGTTGGGACAGAGCCACATTGTTTTTAGGATATATGTTTAGATTCAATACACCTGACACTTGTTCAGTATTATAGATTATAGCCTTATCAAAGTTATAGTCTAGTACATGGAACTGATCAATACAGTTAAATGTAGACTTCTTATAACACTCAAGTATATATTCTACACTCTTTAGTGTAGCTACAGTTTGTCCATTTACTACAGGAAGTTCTACTTCAAACGGGTAATTTACTCCATAGAAATTACAGAAGTTATTACATGTCTCATTATGTTTCCATATAGTATTACCCTTAGTTGATAAGAATGTGTTCTTTGTAGGCAATGTAAGATTTGGATGCCAGTCATGGAATGATACCCATATTTGTGATTTAGGATCATAACTTACAGTCCATGAAGCATCATCAAAAAATGTACTGTCACCTAATATAACTGTAGTTCTTCCATTATAAAGAAACTCATTAGTTTTAGGATTATACTTTATCAGATCTTTATACTGTTCTCTAAGTTTAAAGTCTCTCTTGCTAAAATAAACTACAGTGCTTTCATTATCATAAATTGATTGACAGCCTATTCCTGCTACTGGATTATCAGTATGTGGGTAATCAGGGAAATCAATTAAAAGCTTATATGGTAAAAATTCACTAAACCACCACTTCATTCCGGATTGTGATGCTTCAGATAATCCACTTGAGAATGTAAATATCTTACCTTGATTTTGAGATATATAGAACATTCCAGCAGGAGTAGATATTACTGAAAGTCTATTTTGTGATGACCCATACTCATATTGTCTATCTGCTACAGATACGGCCTGTGGAGTCTGAGAAAATAATCCTCCATCACCTATGGTTATCTTTGTACCAAACTCTGTTTCAAGCTGATCAACACCTTGGAATATTAAAGGGCTAGAATTCTTGAATGTAATAAAGATACCAGTCTTTGCAAAGTTCTTAACTCCGGAGATTTGATCCTTGAATTCTTTGTAGTTATTTACAAGGTATATAAACCAAGAATCTTTAAGTGACTCATCTTGTTGTGGAAGTGAGTATATGATCCTATCTGGATAATAAGTATAACATAGTTCTGATACAACAGGGTTGTAGTATCTTGATTGTAAGTTACCCTGAGAAAAGAACTGTGTAAATAATCTTGTTATACTAAGGGAGTAATCATATGAATAATAGTTACCCTTAGTTATGTTATCAGGATTAATATCAAGTAGTGTAGAAAGATCTGTAAATCTATATGGATCATAGTGCTTCTGATATTGTTCAAAACCTGCCTTTCTAAAGTCAACAATAACTTCACTCTCTACAAAGAAGTCACGTATTGCAGAAGTAGCTAGATAGAAGTAAGATTCTTTTACACCAAATATTCCAGGGTAACCGTCTACTATAGGCCAAAGTAATCCTGCACCGTCAGGAACTTCATTTGTTTGATACTCATACTTATCTGTATCTAATGTATAATAAGCATTTGGTAATACACCTGTTCCAGGAAGCGGGTTTAGCCAAGCTGTTCCTGGATATAATGCGCTAACTTCATACTTCTCACTATTCATCCAGAAACGTGGTTCAGGAAGATATTGATAGTTATAATAGTTATACTCAAACCCATTTGGCTCTCCATATAACCATCTATTAAAGAAGAACATATTATTCTTTTCAGTGTATCTGTTTATATATGTATCTCCTCCAAAGAATACAGGAGTTCTTGTAACAACTCTTCTATTATACTGTTGAGGGCAACAAACACTAGGGCCATAAAATTCTTGTGGAAGATCTTCATAAGTAAACTTTTGTTCACAAGGTGTAATAGGTAGTTGCTTTATACTATTTAGTTGACCATACTGATTAACAAGTCTGAACTTAAGTGCTGCATAATGACTAGCAATCTTTGCATTGAATTCATTAATCTTAGAATCATTATCAAAATTTACAGTAGCTGCATTACCATTATTTAATAAATCTTGGCCTGCCGCTGTTCCAATTGTAAGAAGTGAGTTATCTTCATTAATGAAGTATGGACCAACATGACTACCAGCCCCATTAGTAGTTCTTACTACTACCGTGTTCTGACGGTTAATATTATTTACACGGTATTGTAAATTAGCCGGTGTATTAAACGGCTTCATGTCTTGGATATTATTGTTTAAGTAGAATGAGTCCTCTACTCTAAATCTAATATCAGAGTGACAAACATATTTATAGAACTCATCATATAAACCGTGTGCTTGCATCTGTAGTGCATACTGTCTGTTTGGAAGTAGTGCGTATATTAGTCTTAATGCAAAGTCAGCACCCTCACTAAAGTAATAAAGCAACTGTGAGAAGTTAGGTGCGTACTGGTTAATAAAAGTAAAGAAACCACTTGACCCTTCTATATATTGATTATTACTCAACTCAGTTACTAATACTGGTGCTGTATATGTTCCTCCTTTAAGGAGTCCGCCATCTAAATTAAACTTATCATAGATTTCTTGAAGACTGGCACCAGTCCCTATAAGTTCATCAAGTGCACCCCCTTGCAGATACTCATTAAATTCTTCATTAAATTCTCCTAAAGCCCCTGTAGCAGGTACAGCAGGTGGAACTCCACCTGGACCTGCAGGTGTTCCGGGTGTACCTTCAAAATCATCATCATATTCAGGATCTGTTATTTCATACTCATTAGTCTCTCCATCTAAACCACTTAAAGAATTAAAGTTACCGGTAAGTACAGATGAACCTGCTGGTCCGGCCCATATAACGGTATTTGTAAATGAGCCTCCGCCACCACTTATACCATCTTGTTCATAATCAGCTAAGAACTTTCTAGTATAACTTGATCCTGGTTGATTAAGTGTTCTCTTACCTACTTTAGCTATTATAGCTTCAATAGTACCTGCAACTAGCATTACCCATAATGAAGCATTAGCAATAAGTTTATGTTGAGGATGTTTGTTAGGTTCAACAAAAGCTTGTTCACTGATACCACGTATATTACCATATATCTTTAGTTCAGGCATTGATAAGAATGGCCGTGATATATTTAGATCCGGTGAGTGGAATGTAACTATATTACTTGGTAATTGATCTATAGTAGGATTAATAGGTGGCCATAATCTTGGTGCTATTAATGGGTCAGTAGGCTTTAGTTTATCATATATGATATATGGATCAGGAATATCACCAGTAGGTATATTTTGGTCATCAGGATAAAAAGGAGTAATAGTATTAAAAGGATGATTAGGATATAATCCTAGTTTATTATTATTGTTGTTACCTTTTACTTTATATGGCCGCATGTTGTTAATCATACCTTTAGCCATAATAGTTCTATTGCCTTCTCTTGATCCTCTTAAGATTTCATATCCTACAATCCCTGGGATATCATTACCATCATTGTCTTTTGGATATATGATATTTTCAAACTCAACACCCATCAAACGGATATAGAGCTGATCATCATTTGCAGAATCCTTAGTAAAATGATGTACTGTAGAGTGTAAAGCATTATCTGGAAACTTATGATGTCTTATAGGTAATCCACAAAGATCATATGCAGTACTAGATAATGGTTCTTCAGTTACAGGATCACATGGTACACCTGTCCAACAATAAGATGATGCATTCCAGATATCTGGTCTATTAGCAGGATATGTTTCAGTAGACTCCCAGTAAGCCATACGTCCTCTAGATAATATTATACCACCATCATCAAGAGTACTTGTTGCAAAAGATGAAGGTGTAGGAGCTGTATTATATATTTCAAAAGTCTTCTCTGCTGAAAAAATACTATTCTGATCTGCGAGCAATTGATTCTCAGGAGCACTTATACCAAAACAAGGATCTGTATAGTCTTGAGATACTCTTCCCGGAATATGATATGACGCAGACTTATCTCCTGTATCATATACCCATCTGATGAAGAATGCATATACTTCATCTCTCATGTATCCAGGTTTATACCCACCCTTCATATAGTAGTCAGATGGATATTGTACAGAAACCCAGTTAGCTCTGATTAGATTTGCTAGTGGTTGGTAGTTAAAGTCAAACTTAGTTGTAGGCCCTACACGCAGTAAGTAATTATTAACTTCTGCAATCTGATCTGATTTCTCATACACAGGTACCTGTAGTGGTAAATCATTAATAGGAATAGTTACTAACTCATCACTTATGATATCAATATTAATTGAGTTAGTAGATGTGTTATAAATACCAAATTGTTTAGCTACAGTTTGTTGATTGATTACAGCTACTATGCATAATACAAACTCATCAAAGTTTTCTTGATCTGCGGTTACTGTTATTTCTAATGCTCCTCCTGGTTCATTGTCAACAAAAATAGGCTGGACGTTACTTAATGAAAACCAATTAGTAACTCTTTCTCCTCTTATAACATATGCTACACTAGCAAAATAAGATCCATTAGCTAGAGCACCTCCAGCTCTACCTGGATTAACTTGAATGCATGGTGTTGTTACTAATCTTGCTAATCTTAATTTATCACAGTCAAGTTCAGTTGTATCCTCACAGAAAGTACAATTGTTATTATCAACATTGCAGTTCTGTACCCATGCTACTCCCGGCCATTGAATAACTTGACCTGCAGCATTTGCATATGTATTATTACTTTGCCATAAGAAACCATCTCCTGGCCATAGATTAGGGTCACCTATATTTATATATCTATCAGGGTTATTACCATCCGCCCAATATGCACTCCATGAACAGTCTTCTCTTTCTCTTGAGGCACCAGATATAAGATCCCATTTACTAAAGTTTAAACATGTATCTTGTACTATAGGTCTGTACTTACATACTCTCTCTTCAAACAATCCTATCTCTGAACCTATAGAAGGTCCTGTCCCATTGTTATCATGGGCAGCTGTATATACTAACCACTTATCAGAGAATAGATGTATAAAGCCAATAATATACTTTTGACCAGGAAGCGTAGCACCGGCTGTTACACATAGGAAATTTGATGACTCATTTGATAATGCATTTAAGTCACCTTCTAAAGTATTGTTTACAGCATTACGGGCATGTGTCCAATGTCCTTCTGCAACAAAAGATGGTTCAGTATCTTTGTTAAGACCTCTAGTAAAGGTGTGTGTCTTATTATCAGTTAAGCTCTGATTGTTATTTTTTGCCATATCATCTTACCATAGATCCAGTGTGAAATCTATAAAACATAGGATCAACTGGATAACTCTTAAACATGTTATAATACTTACCGTACATTGCTTTTCTATTAGTCCACCATAGCTTCTTCATCTCTGCAAAGTTTGGTGTATTAACAAGACTTAATGATTCATTCCTAGCAACTTTTAATTTTTGCATTATATAGGATAGCTTTTGTGAAACATCCTCACCATTCATCAGTAAGTTCTCAAGCAGTCTGTTTTTTAAAGCATATTCATAGTAGTCATTAAGAAGCTCATGATCAGGAACAAGTAAGTTACCTTCATCATCTTCAAGTGTACTTTGATAGTTTAGATATACCTTACCTGTTTGAAAATTTGTTTTAATGAATCCGTCTTTAATTGAAGCTTGATTAGGAACTTTCCAATAAAGGTTTGGACAATCACATTCTATATATTGATTTGCAACCATACTTAAAGGTATGAGTTGTCTGTAAGTTCTTGTTTCACGGGCACCTACTAATTGAATAAGTTCATACTTATCTCCCTTACAGTTCATAAATACGCGCGGGCGTATGCAAGTGTCACCATATGGATTATTAGGATCATACTCTGTAGGTATATAATTAGTAGGTAATGTGTTCCCTCCACATGCTGCTGTATGATTACAAGGATTAGAATTACATACTGCACAGTTTACACTTGGTGGTGCGCACTGCTGTACTGTAGAAGGGGTTTCTACATATGGTACTTCTTGTATATTAGTACCACCCATGTTATAATTAGTAGTTACCTCAAACTCACCACATATAAAAGCAAAGTTTAGAGTGTAAAAATTATCAGGAAGCTTTGCTATACCATGGTCTACATCAAGTATAACTTCTCTTGTTTGATTGATTCTTAGACCTAAATCATAATTAAGCTTACGTGCAATCTTAATTAATGTCTGAGGCTCAATCATATTCTCCAATGAGAAGGTCTGAAAATCAACCATTACGTCTTCTAATAGTTGATCAAATGTCCGGTACCTAAGTGTGTAATTGAAATCCATTATCTTATAATATTTTGACTGTCATCTGTACTATCCTGTGGTATCTGAATAGTTGTTGTAAACTCTTTAATTACAAACTGCTCAATCTCTGAGAATAAATATTCAGGAAACGGTAACTGCTGATCTTGCTTAACTAAACAGTTGTCAGCTGTATTACAGTTAAAATCACTTATGTCACCTTCAAATATCCCTTCAATTTTAATAGCATCCCAATCTACATTAGGTACATATAGATAACCATTTAAATACCAGAAGTAAATTTTCTTATTGTATTTAAAATTGGTTGACTTAGTTATAGAAGTAAAAGTACTAGGTTCAGTTCTATACATTTTAATTGAACTGTCTATAGAAGTAACTGTTCTTATTATAGGACCAAATGCACCATCAAAGAACTGAGGCAACTTATCTTTTGTTCTTTTAAAATAACAACCAGAGTACACACCCACACAACCAGCTTCTATTCTATCTACATCAATTAGTTCTATGTAGTCTAATGTTCTAAACAAAGAACTCATCTTCATTAGCTTAAACTGATTATCCTCTCTCTTTAATAAAGTCTTACCATACTTTATAATAAGAAAATAGATTGTGCGGTCAGTTAGAAAAGGATCTTCTTTAACTGCTTTTAAAGTATTACGTACTCTTGATATTGCCTCTCCTATTGTTGTCATAAGTCAAATTCGTTATAATCTTTAAGTTTGGTTTCCAGTCTTTTTTTGTGAATCATACTAAGAACACCTTTTCTGTAAACAGATCTTAATTTTCTATCCGGGTCAATTTGAACATACATGTTCCAATTTTCAGGATAAGTTTTAGCTACTGTTCTTTTAAAGTTTCTACAAGCAATAAATTCCCAACACTCTCTGTTTACAAACTTATATTTAGTAGAATAACTTGTGTAAAATATTTTAGCCAGTCTTCCATCTGTGTCCCAGTTTTTATTTGTTATCAGTATCCCGTATTTATTAGACTTAGCAAAATCTATATTTTCTCTCTTAGGGTTTCTACATGTTGCAATAAATACTTGGCCCAAACCTTCTGGTAATTCAACACCGTCTCTTGTCTCTATTACTTCTTTCCAAAATGTTTCGTTAAACACTTTAATTATCTTTCTTACATCAGCTTCAGATAGTTTAGAATACTTAGGATATTTCTTTTTTAAGTTATCTATAAAAGATCTATCAACTATGGTAAACATTTCTTGTCTGAATCTTGGTCCTTTTACATCAGGCTTCTTAAACTTTTTTTCAACCATCTATACTCTATTTAATATACGAAAAATTATGCACTTTAACAAATATAGTAAAAATAGAAAACCCCAGGCTCACTTGCCCGGGGTCTCCACTTGTTAGCCACAGAAACCAACAAACTGCGACATTCTTTAGCCAATCAC
>Ga0315906_10008484_pt1 | contig 12325 bp, 11 predicted proteins | sample LakEriMetagenome_4_FD_203526 | JGI IMG/M metagenome (GOLD analysis project Ga0315906, IMG submission 203526) | Freshwater fungal communities from buoy surface, Lake Erie, Ohio, United States - Buoy 2 MA122 | ecosystem: Environmental > Aquatic > Freshwater > Lake > Lake biofilm | place: USA... | reverse complement strand
GATTGGAGGCAAGAATACCCACATGTTCCATAAGTAAATTCGCTGTCCGGAATCCCTTACCCGCAACCGTTTTTAACGAGGTCTTCTCCGTAATGCTATAGCGCGTATGCAGCCGGGGACTGAATTGCCATCCGAATAGATTATGGTTGTCTGCCCTCAGCGCCGCAATAAGAGTGAAGCGCTCCTCCCGCTTCCAAGTATACTCAAAGAAACCTCCCATAATCTGCTCATCCTTCACAAACATCAGACTATCCAGAGCTTCGTTAAAACTATCGTACTGAATACTACAACCGGCAACAAACGTATGGTCGGCAGAGGCTCCAATTTTGGAATTGTAGAGCAGGTTGGCACGAAACGACTCCTGCCTGCCGCTGTAATTTCTGGGCCCAAAATTGCCATTATGGTTGGCTAAGGAAAGGGAAAATTGCGTTCCGAAAGACTTCCATGGCGTGGCCTTGTACAACTTGCCTGTTTTTGCGTAGGCGTCAATTCCCTGAATATTGAGTTCCGCTCCCCAAAGAGAATCCGAATCAAAGTGTCGGATGCTCCTAAATTCCTTTTGCCCGCTAACCTGGTTCACTATTTTGGCCATGGCAGAATATTCGCCTTCCCAGCCCGTTTTACCCATCAGCAATTTCCAAGAATTTCGAAGCACAATGTCCTTCTTCAGCGGATTATCGAGAAATCCGTCACTATTATGATCTATCCTCGTGCTGTTCCACTCTCCATGTGCCTGAATCAACGAAAGTAATCTCTCCGAAACAGGTATTCGTACTGCCGCATTGAGTTCTGTCCTTCCTGCGTTATTGGCATAGGCGTTTACATATAGTTTCTCAGCATTTTCGGGGTTTTTCATGGTAAGATTCAACTGCCCGGTAATACTCTCAAATCCATTACTTACAGAGCCTACCCCCTTGCTGATTTGTATACTTTCTATCCAGGGGCCGGGAATTGCCGCTAGGCCATAAAGTACAGAAAGCCCTCTAACTGTTGGAACAACATCGAGCATAATCTGGGTATACTTTCCATCAAGGCCCAACATTCGAATCTGTGCCGTTCCCGTAACAGCGTCCGTTACTGAAGCATCTACTGAAGCATTGGTTTCAAAACTCTCGCTAAGATTACAACAGGCCGCCTTCATGAGCTCCTTCTCAGTAAGCATCTGGCTATTGAGTGGGTCAATCAGGGATATTTCCGTGGCCTTGCGTTCCGTTATAATTTCCGCTTCTCCGATTATAAGCGGTTCCAGCACAACATCCAAGCTCTGCTGCCCTTGCCAAACTTCCGTAAACTGGGTGAACCCGAGGTGACTGAAAACAATGCGTCCTGTTCCGTTGGCAAAAATTTCTTCGGGAATAATAATAGTGTATTCCCCATTTTCATCGCTAACCGTCCCCTGATTTGTTCCCTGCCACATAACACTGGCCCCGGGAAGGCTCTCCTTGCCCCGCTCCATTTTGCCGGAAATGCTTCCACGCAGAATCTGGCCTTGCATATCCAGCGCCATTAGACCGGAAAGCGCAAGAAGTAGGAGGAATTTCATTATTCGTTATGATGATTGTCGTTATCACCATTTCCACAGGACTTACCACCCTCCCGATACTTGCAACAACTATGAAGGGCCTGGTAGGCCTCATCGGTAGCTTTTATTTTTTCCGTGTCATGGCCTACCCCGGCTACCAATTGATGCAAATCCAATTCAATAATTTTTTTTGGATTGTACGTTACCGTGCAGATGCCTGTTTCCACATCGAAATCCGCAATTTTCACGCCCTTGGTATCCAAAGCTTTTTCTATGCGTTCTTCGCACATTCCGCAAACGGCAAAAACTTTAAACGAAGACGTTTGTGCCTTTTGGCTAAACGCCATCGAAGCTATTAGAGTAATAATTGCTGTAAGGATAAACTGTTTCATGGTTCTGAAGTATTACTGTTAAACAGGTAAGAAAAGCGTTCAAAGGAAATTTGATCCTTACGCGCAATACTTCAAGCTGGAAAAAGCGATGTAGGGAGGAGGAAATGAATCCTGTGCCGGTTTGGTTTGGCGAAAATAATTTTCCTTCGCCGGGTAGTCCGAAGCGTCTACTATTAGTATTTCGGGTTCAGCCGGAAATAAAAAGGGCGTAACAAAGACTTCCGGTCGGGCATAGGGAACTTCAGAGCCGAGATACAAATAGGTGTCGTCGCAGCAAGATTTATGAAGTCCGCTGCTATGGCAACTAGTTTCTTTACAGCAAGCATCTGATTTTCCAAGAACGGAGATGCTTTTTATTGCGCCTGAACAAAAATGCAGATGAAGGCAAAGCCCTGATGCTAATGCAACATAAATACAAAGCAGAAGTAAGGCTGACAATCGCCGCATTCTCAAATATAACGAAAAAATCGATACCAGCCTCCATCAAGCCGACATCCTCCTGAAAGAGCCCTTCGCTTAACCTTCATTTGAAGAAGATAACATCGCCATTACAGGATAATCAGTCTTTCGACGAAATCTCCGCCTTCAAGAATTCACGGTTCATACGCGCAATGTGATCGAGCGAGATTCCTTTCGGGCATTCTACTTCGCAGGCCCCGGTATTACTACAATTGCCAAATCCCTCCTCGTCCATCTGCTTGACCATATTTTTTACACGAACTGCAGACTCGACGCGACCTTGCGGCAGGAGTGCCAATTGCGAAACCTTAGCCGATACAAAGAGCATCGCGCTGCTATTTTTACACGTCGCCACGCATGCCCCGCAACCAATACAGGTGGCAGCATCAAAGGCTTCATCTGCGTCGCTCTTGGGGATTGGGATAGCATTTGCATCGAGGGTGTTTCCCGAAGTATTTACGGAAACAAAGCCTCCCGCTTGAATAATCCGGTCGAAAGCGCTTCGGTCTACAACCAAATCCTTTATAACAGGAAAGGCACTGGCTCTCCAGGGTTCGATATATATGGTATCACCATCTTTGAAAGACCTCATGTGGAGTTGGCAAGTAGTAATTCCTCTTCCAGGTCCATGAGCTTCTCCGTTGATGAACATGCTGCAACTGCCACAGATTCCTTCGCGGCAATCGTGGTCGAATGCCACCGGATCCAGCCCCTTGCCTATAAGCTCGGAATTTAGAACATCCATCATCTCTAGAAACGATGCATGCTCAGATATTCCGGTAATACTGTAGGTTTCCATTTTGCCGGGGGCTTCAGGGCCTTCCTGCCTCCATATCTTGAGCGTAAGGTTCATGGTTGACATATGCGCTTATTTATAGGATCGCTGCTTTAATTCAATATTCTCGTAAACGAGCTCTTCTTTATTCAGTTTTGCTTTTCCGGGATCACCAAACCATTCCCATGCGGCCACATGCGTGAAGTTTTCATCGTCGCGCAGTGCTTCCCCGTCGGAAGTTTGGGATTCTTCCCGGAAATGGCCGCCGCAAGATTCTGTGCGGTACAACGCATCGAGACACATAAGTTCTCCTAATTCAAGAAAATCAGCCACGCGACCTGCCTTTTCGAGCTCCTGGTTCAGCCCATCCAATTTACCGGGCACCTTAACTTCGCGATAAAACTCTTCCCTAATCCTTCGTATTTCTTCAATGGCGCCGCGCAAATCCTTTTCATTACGTGACATTCCGCAGTGATCCCACATTACCTTACCCAATCTTTTATGGAAGTAATCCACAGGTTTGGAACCTTTATTATTGAGAAAGCGGTTTAATTCCTGTCTCACCTTTTCTTCTGCCTCTTTGAATTCTGGCAAATCGGTTGAGATTCTTCCGGTGCGAATATCCTGAGATAGGTAGTCGCCAATGGTATACGGCAATACAAAATAACCATCTGCCAATCCCTGCATTAATGCACTCGCTCCTAAACGATTTGCTCCATGATCTGAAAAATTGGCCTCCCCCGCAGCATAGCAACCCGGTATGGTCGTCATCAAATTATAATCCACCCAAAGGCCTCCCATAGTATAATGCACCGCAGGATAAATTTTCATGGGCGTAACGTACGGGTTTTCATCCGTTATCTTTTCGTACATCTGGAAAAGATTGCCATACTTAGCCTCCACGACCTTAGTTCCCAGTTCCCTTATTTGCTGGCCGGAAGGATTCTGTATTCCTTTAATGTTAGCCTCTGTTTTTCCATAGCGTTCAATGGCCGCTGAGAAATCCAAAAAAACAGCCTCTCCGGTGGCATTTACGCCAAATCCGGCATCACAGCGCTCTTTAGCCGCGCGGGAGGCCACGTCCCTGGGGACCAGGTTTCCAAAGGCGGGATACCTTCTCTCCAGATAATAATCGCGATCCGCTTCGGGAATTTCGTTGCCCTTTTTAAGGCCCTTACGAATCGCCTCAGCATCTTCCTTTTTAGCTGGAACCCATATTCGACCGTCATTTCTGAGGGATTCCGACATGAGGGTAAGCTTGGACTGATATTCGCCGGAAACAGGGATGCAGGTAGGGTGAATTTGCGTAAAACAGGGATTTGCAAACAGGGCGCCCCGTTTATGTGCCCGCCAAGCTGCAGTAACATTGCTTCCCATCGCGTTGGTGGAGAGAAAAAACACATTGCCATAGCCCCCACTTGCCAGTACAACAGCATGCGCCCCATGGCGTTCAATATCGCCGGTTACAAGATTTCGGGCGATAATACCTCGTGCCTTCCCTCCAACAATAACCAAATCGAGCATTTCATGGCGATTATACATCTTGATATTGCCCTTCGCGATTTGCCTGGACATCGCCGAATAGGCTCCCAGCAACAACTGCTGACCCGTTTGGCCCTTGGCATAGAACGTCCTGCTTACCTGCACGCCTCCGAAAGAGCGATTATCCAATTGTCCGCCATATTCACGAGCAAAAGGCACACCCTGGGCCACGCACTGATCTATAATACTTCCCGACACTTCGGCGAGGCGGTAAACGTTCGCCTCTCTTGCGCGATAATCGCCTCCTTTAATGGTGTCGTAGAAAAGCCTAAAGATTGAGTCTCCGTCGTTTTGATAATTTTTCGCGGCGTTAATTCCACCTTGAGCGGCAATGGAATGGGCTCTTCTGGGGGAGTCCTGAAAACAGAACGCCTTTACATTGTACCCTAGCTCTGCCAATGATGCGGCTGCTGATGCGCCGGCCAAACCCGTTCCAACCACCACAATGTCTATACTGCGTTTGTTTGCCGGGCTTACAATATTAATATGGCCTTTGTGGTATGTCCATTTCCGGTCTATGGGCCCAGGAGGGATTTTAGAATTCAAATCTGCCATGATATCAGGATTGACTAATGAACAAATAAACAGGAATAGCAGCAAACGCCGCAGGAACGACATAGGAGAAAAGCTTCCCTGCCGTTTGAATTATCGGATAATATTTCGGGTGCCTTGCCCCGAGACTTTGAAAAGCGCTGCTAAACCCATGATTGAGATGGAACGCGATGGCGGCTTGGGCTAAGACATAAAGCAAAACCGCACCGAATGCCCAGGAATTTCTGGAAGGATCAAAAAACGCCAGAACGACAGTATGAAGATCTTTGAGTTCACTGCCATCTGGTGCGGTTTGAACACCCACCTGCCCCCAATGCATTTGGTACCAAAAGTTCTGCATGTGCATTACTATGAAGGCCAGGATAACAGTTCCCAAAACACCCATGTTTCTTGAGCTCCAAGCGGCATTTGCCGAAGCCTTTTCCATCGCGTAACGCACAGGACGGGCCTTTCTGTTTCCAATGCTCAGTATAAGACCATCTATGGCATGAAAAAGTATGCTGACATACGTTACATACGATAAAATCTTAACAGCTGGATTGCTCGTCATAAACCTGGCGTATTCATTAAATTGAAGCCGGCCGACATCGCCCGGAATAAAAAGCTGAAGATTTCCGGCCAAGTGACCCAACAGAAACAGGCATAAAAATAAACCGGTTGCTGCCATCCAGTATTTCTTGGTAAGGGAAGAATTTAGTAGCGCAGATCTGCTCATGAGTGTGAAGGTTGTTACCGTAATTCGGCGGCAATTTACGCTCGCCTCGCCGGAGGAACAAAAAGAGCATTTAATTAGATTCTTTCTAAATAACTGCCCTGAGATTCCATTCCAAATGTAAAACACAAAAAACCGCCCCCGGTTCAGCCCGTTGGCTTCCGGAGGCGGCATTGCGCGACGAAACGGGTTATTTAGCCTGAGCCTCAGGCATTTTCTTATCCAGCAGTAGCATATCGTTTAGCACGATTTCGGTGTAGTACCTGCTTACGCCATCCTTATCCTCATATTTTCGGCTGGTAATTTTTCCCTCAAAAGCCGCTTCTGAACCCTTTTTCAGGTATTTGCCGATATTCTCAGCAAGTTTTCCCCAGGCAATGAGGTTGTGCCACTCGGTGTCTTCTACCGTCTCTCCTTCGTTATTGCGATAGGAATCGTTGGTAGCCAGCGTAAACCGAGCTTTTATTTTGCCGCTTTCCAATTTTGTGATCTCGGGCTCTTTGCCCAGTCGCCCGATAAGGGTAACTCTGTTTCTCATGTTCATTTTATCTTAGTTTTTTGTTTGACGGATCAAAGTAAAGCAGGATGTTCGATGAGAGTCGTAGACTAAACGTTTAAGTACGTTTTATTTTTTTGAGGGCTGATCCCGTATATAAAATCGGGCTCTATCTGTCGCAGTTGAATATCTTTGCAGCCTCAATACCTGAATGCAACATGAGTGAAAGACGAGTAAGGGTTAGGTTTGCTCCCAGCCCCACCGGGCCGCTTCATATGGGTGGCGTACGCACGGCGCTGTATAATTACCTTTTCGCTCGCAAGAACGGGGGCGACTTTCTGCTGCGGATTGAAGATACTGATCAAACCCGCTTCGTGCCGGGCGCGGAGGAATATATTATAGCATCCCTGCGATGGTGCGGCATCTTGCCCGATGAGGGGCCACACACCGGAGGCAGATGTGCCCCCTACAAGCAAAGTGAGCGCAGGGATTTATATCCTAAATATGCTTTACAACTTATTGAAAGCGGACATGCTTATTATGCTTTCGACACACCGGAAGAACTAGAACAAATTCGAGAGCAGGCTAAGAATGCCGGGATGCCCAATTGGCAATACAATAATATCACGCGAAATAGCATGAAAAACAGCCTCACTCTTTCAACCGATGAAGTGAAGGAGAGGCTGGATCGCGGAGACAATTATGTGGTGCGAATTAAGATGCCGAGAAATGAAGATGTAAAATTACACGACGAGATCCGGGGATGGATTTCTGTGAATACCAATAATCTGGACGACAAAGTACTCTTCAAAAGCGACGGGATGCCCACATATCACCTCGCTAATGTCGTGGACGACTACCTTATGGAAATTACACATGTAATTCGGGGAGAAGAATGGCTGCCATCTGCCCCGCTGCATTACATCCTATATAAATCGTTCGGCTGGTTAGACCAAATGCCGAAATTCGCGCACTTACCTCTTATTCTTAAGCCCGATGGCAATGGAAAATTAAGCAAACGCGATGGCGACCGCTTAGGTTTTCCCGTCTTCCCATTAACATGGTCCGACCCTGAAACCGGAAATGTGAGTTCCGGTTATCGCGAAGAAGGATATCTTCCGGATGCGTTTATCAATATGCTGCTTATGCTCGGATGGAATCCAGGAACTCCGCAGGAGATTTTCAGCAAGGAAGAAATGATTGCCCAGTTTAGTCTGGAGCGCGTAGGTAAATCAGGATCCAAATTCGACCCCGATAAAACTAAATGGTTCAACCAGCAATACCTGCGATCCCTCAGCGGCGATGAACTAGCGGCTCTGCTTGAACCAATGCTGAAAGATCGAGGTCTTACCATAAATCCGGTTAAACTTCCTTCGATTTGCTCCTTAATGGTAGAACGGGCCTCATTTGTTAGGGAAATTATTGAAGAGGGCATGTATTTCTTTCAGACTCCACAAATGTTTAATGCGGATGCCGTAGCTAAAAAATGGAAAAGTGATTCAGCGGAACACATGTTTGAAATCGCTCGTATTTACAGGGATTTACCCGATTTTAATGAAACAAGTTGCGAGAATGCATTCAAAGAGTATTTAAGTGCCCGAGGACTCGGATTTGGCGCTTTGGGGCCGGTTATACGAATCTTGCTCACCGGAGGCATGACGGGGCCTTCCGTATTTGCCATCGCTGAAATAATTGGCAGGGAAGAAACCATTCTGCGATTGGAAAATGGTGCGAAAACGCTTGGATAATGGGCCAAATAAGCATTAAGAATATACGGGTGTACGCCTTCCATGGCTGTATGGATGAGGAAGGCCTGATTGGAGGCGACTACCTTGTCGATATCGATATTGCAGCGGATCTTAGAAAGGCCTGCGATACCGATAACCTTCATGATACTATAGATTATGTCGACATTAACCGGATAGTTCAGGAAGAAATGGGCCTAAGATCAAAACTAATCGAACATGTCGCAGCACGAATTTTAAAGAGACTCCAGACTAAATTTCCAAATGTTGATGATGGCGCTGTAACAGTTACTAAACTGAGCCCACCCATGGGTGGCCACGTGGACAGCGTATCAATAACATTGAAAATTAAAGACTTATAACTCCAGCAATTGCTTCTGTACATGCCCAATGTTTCGTTCGGCATTTCCAATAACCGGTAAAAACGGGCTCGTCGCAAGCAAAAAGTTTACACGTCACGGAAATGTGCAACAAATCAATCATACCCGCTGTTTAGACAGTTCAGTTTAATACCTTAACTTAGCATATATTCTTTATCTTAGATGGAATTTACACCCAAAATGCCAGAGACTTTTATTTACCACGAGGCAGACCTGCAATACCTTATGGATAGTTTGTCCTGCCTTCGGTATTCGGCTCAGGCAGATAGGGTTTACCTATTGAAATGCGACAATACCGGTTTCGGGCCTGATAGTTTCGTACTAAAAATAGACTGGCCAGCAAACAATGACGTCTCTGCTGTAGATTTTATTTCTTTAAAAAACCTTCCTGCTTCATTTAACGCGGAGTTTTCCAGCGTGCTGCACAAGAGAAGCGAAGTCTGCGAATACCCAGGCAGGCAGGCAGATGCCACTTCCACTACTTCAATAGAAACCAAGGACACCAAATCATATTTTACTTTTCCCTTGCTTATTCAGGAGCGCATCTATGGCGTGATTAGACTGGAGCGATGCCATTCCCTAAAAGAATGGCTCGAAACTGAAAAAGAACTTGCCCGTCGGTTTTGTTCCTTGTTAGGAATGGCTTCCGCCAATGATGTTTCTCCGGAAGAAACCCCCTCTACTTCATCAAGGGATTTGCTGGCTGCCAATATGGTCGAGGCTCCGTTTCAAAGCGATTCGGAGGCATTGAAAAACGCTCTTGCTCGCCTTAAAGACGCAGAAGAAAAACTAATTTATCAGGAAAAATTAGCCTCCATAGGTAAACTGTTGGCAGGCATCGTGCACGAACTTAATTCTCCGTTGGGGGCGATGCGTGCCTCTGCCGACAATCTAAGGTCTTCCCTGCTGCAGTTATTTAAGGAATTAATTCCGAAGACAGATATGCACATGCTTAAACTTACTTGCTCTACGGCAGATTCCATAGATCTTTCCAATCGGCTCTCTACCCGTGAGGAAAGGGAATTGCGTGAGTTTATGATTAATGAACTCACTGCTAATTACCAGGACATATCAAATCCTTCTGTCTTCTCAAGGGCCGTAGTAGAATGTGGCATAGACCCAAAACGACGTCCGGAGTTGGTTTCAATGATACTCGGACATACCAACCGAGATGGACTGCTAAGCTTGTTGACTGAAATGATGCGTGTGAGGCGGGCAATAATGACTATTGCCACAAGCGCGGAAAAGGCAACTAAAGTTATGCAGGGCATTAAAAACTATGTTCACAACGGAACCGATGAGTTCACTCCCGTGAATTTAAATGAAAGTATACGGAATGTAATGGTTTTGTATACGCATCAGTTAAAACACGGAATAACTGATGAGATTTTGGTTCCCGCCGATGCTACAGTATACGGCAATAGTGAAAAGCTGAGCCAAGTATGGTCTAATATTATCAGTAATGCCATACAAGCCATGGACAATAAAGGCCACATTGCAATTAATTGTGATGAATGGGAGGCTGGCTTTGTCGTAAAAATATCCAACACCGGACCGCAAATTCCGGAGGACAATATTTCCCTAATTTTTGAACCCCTTTTTACAACAAAGCCTATAGGGCAGGGCAGTGGGGTAGGTTTAGCCCTCGTACGTCAAATTCTGGATGCTCATCAAGGTAAAATCAATGTCGATTCTACCCCCGAAGTAACCTCCTTTACCATCTGGCTACCGAAATATGTAGAGCAACATGGAGCAGAGTAAAATAATTCTTTGTGTGGATGATGACCCAATTATTCTACATTGCCTTAATGCCCAACTTGGCAGGGAGCTTCCTGGCAATTTTATAATAGAGTGTGTAGAAAGCGGTGAAGAGGGCTTGAGTCTTATAGAAAGTATTTCCGAATCTGATATGACATTAGCTCTCGTTATTTCGGACTGGTATATGAATGGAATGTCTGGAAATGAATTTATAAAGTGTCTTCGGGAAAAGCAGTTAGATGTTCCTGTAGTTGTATTAAGCGGTCAAACGGATTTGGCCAATTTCAAACCTTTAGAATCAGAAAATAGTATCCAAGCGGTTGTAGGGAAGCCCTGGGATGGCCATAACCTGATTGATCTCATCAAGAGTTTATTACATATTTAAAGCGGCTCATACATGCAACCCCTTTCCATAATTCTGGTTGATGACAATATCGAGTTTCTGGGCGCTCTGAAAGACCAGATAACCGAAATACTTAATTCGGTTGAAATAGAAGCCTGTAGTTCGGGAGAAGAGGCGCTTGAAGTCATCTCTTCAATAAGCAGATCAGGCGGGGTAGTAGCCTTGATTATTAGCGATTACAAAATGGGGGGCATTACTGGGGTTGAATTTCTTGTTCGGGCTCATGAACTCGTTCCCAAAGCAAAAAAGATTCTGCTTTCCGGCCATATGGATATTCAGGCCCTTAAGTTTGTTCTTAACCAGGGTGCGATTTACCGATATATGACCAAGCCTTGGGAATTCGCAGACATGAACCTAACAGTTAAGGAAGCCCTCATTTCCTTTGAGCAGGACCAAGAAATCGAACGTCGCCAGAAGGAACTGGAAGTTCTCAATGCAAATTTGGAAAGTGAAGTCGAAGCTCGTACCCTTGAACTCTACACCAAAAACAAAGAGTTGGAAGATGGCATGACCTATGCCAGTTACGTGCAGCGTGCTCTTTTTCCCAACAAACAATCGGTGAGTGCCCAATTGGCTATAAAGGAGTCTGTTCTTATTCCTTTGCAACGCGTTAGCGGCGACTTTTTCTGGCTTTCAGACACCGAGGGTTCCGGTAGAGTTTATCTGGCTATTGGCGACTGCACTGGCCATGGTATCGCAGGAGCATTTATGAGTGTTATGCATGTCGCTATTCTAAATGAAGCTATTACCGAGTGTGAAGACAAAACTCCGTTGGGAATATTAACTTATCTCAGAAACCGCATCGCAAGCCTAACTTCGAATAGTTTACAAATCGGACAGGATCATTTTCTCTCAGAAACTACCCTTTTAAGCATCAATGAAGCGTCCGGGGTTATTGAATTTGCCACCTGTAACAACAGAATAATTCTTCTCAATAAAAAAACCGGGCAAATTAGCGAACCTGCTATTAAGAATGACGGGCGCATTAACAAAGATGGGCAAAGAATTTTATTTGATGGAAAGATAAACCTCGAAGACCCATTTTTACTTTACATCTTCACGGATGGAGTTACAGACCAATTCATGGGCACCGGCAAAGGCAAATTAAAACGATCAGGTCTAAAGCAATGGATTAGCGATGTATATGCAGGGAATGCTTCGTCTTTCGAATCTTTTTTTGAAAGCATTCGTTCCGGCGTAGAACAAACCGACGATGCAACCATGGTTATATTGGAGTCTCGGGGAACGAACGCTACAAGCGATGGCTTTAACGATGCCAAAATAGCGCAAAAGCCGTTCTTGCATACCTAGACTACCGAATTCGCTGCGGATTTAGTTCGGCCCATTTGATAATCGCAGTTTGTTTATACTGCACTAAAGAACGATTTCCGGAACAAATGGAGGAACTACAATTCTACCTTCTGTTTTCTCGACAATTTCATCAACACTCACTCCGGGTGCTCGTTCAACTAAATGAAACGCTCCTCCTGAAATCTCAAGAACGGCAAGATCCGTTACTACCTTTTTAACACAGGCAATACCCGTAATCGGCAATGCACATTTGCTTAGCAACTTGGATTCGCCTTCCA
>Ga0315906_10008483_pt1 | contig 12325 bp, 10 predicted proteins | sample LakEriMetagenome_4_FD_203526 | JGI IMG/M metagenome (GOLD analysis project Ga0315906, IMG submission 203526) | Freshwater fungal communities from buoy surface, Lake Erie, Ohio, United States - Buoy 2 MA122 | ecosystem: Environmental > Aquatic > Freshwater > Lake > Lake biofilm | place: USA... | reverse complement strand
AGCCCGTTTCGAGCGGAAACTCCTGCGCCATCCAGGGCAATACTTCCTGGCTGAACATGGGGCGCAATTCGCGCGGCGGCCCCGGCAACATCACCAACCAGGAACGTCGCCCCCCGGGTCGGAACGGGTTGGGCGAGGCTTCCATCATCAGTCCGGGGGCCGTGCCTTGACGATTGGGCACCACGATCGCCCCTTGCGGGACCATGGCTTCCACCCGGGTGCGCGGCGGAACCGGCCGACCACGCGATTGGAAAAAAGCCTGGATTGCTTCGCTGACGGCGGCATCGAACACCAGTGTGCGCCCCAACAACTCGGCAATGCGTTCGCGGGTGATGTCGTCGCAAGTGGGGCCTAGTCCGCCGGTGGTGATCACCAAGTCGGCCCGGCCAAATCCTTCGCGCACCGCTTGCTGGATGTCTTCGCCGCGATCGGAAACCAACACCTGGCGGGCCACCGTGTAACCGGCCTGGGTCAACTGTGAGCACAGCCACTGCTGATGGGTGTTCAGAATACGGCCCAGCAGGAGCTCGGAGCCGGTGTTGATGATCTCGATGGTCACTGGGGCGAAGGTGCCCCCAAACGCGGCAAAGGCCAATTCAGGAGGCCTTAGAAACCTTGGGTTCCTACCCCAGACTCAGCTCATGAGCGCGATCCGAGGCCAGATGGGCTTCAGGTCCTCGTCGGCCAAAGCCATCATGCGGAACTCGATCGGGTCTCCTGCCTCCAGCGCCTGACGGAAGCGCTTCCAAGCGTCTTCTTCGCGCCCCATCTGGGCGAGGTAGCAGGCCAGATTATAATACAAGATGGGCTCCTTGGGGAACCGTTCGAGCGCGGGTTCCAACAGACCGAAGGCTTTGGCGATGGATCCTCCGGTGTGTCGACGGGCCGCATAGGAACGGTGAATCCAACTCTCCACCGCATTCGGGTAGTGGGTCCATTGGGCATTGGCCACCATCCAGGCCTCGTCCCAACGCCGCAAAACCGAACAAGCCGACCAATGCAAGGTCAGGACATCCAACCGCTGGCGATAGACATCAGGAATACGGTCCAACTCCGCCAAGGCCTCGATGGGATTGCCCAACATCAGCCAACCCTCTGCCGACTCCTGATGATGCCGGAACGGCAGCGGAATCGCGTGGATTAGAGCAGTTTTCATGAATTCGTCAAAGGACGACGGTCAGTCGACAAAGGCAAACTCATTGGCCGCCAAGAGTACTTGGGCGTATTGCTCCCACGGACCCAACGGCTTCGGGCGTTCCTTCGGCGCTTTCTTGTCGGCCGGTTTGGGCTCGTCGGCGACGGGTTCCACCGGAGGCGGAACGGGCGTCTGTTTCAGGAACTCGCGGGCCGCGGCCAGTTCACGCCGCGTTGGAGCCCGCTGAAAGGCCAGCGCGTAGAGGCGCTTCACCCGCGCATCGCCGTCGAGGGATTTGACGTCCGGACGCTCGAGAATGGCTCGGGCCTGCTCGGCCACAAAGCTGCTGTTCAACCAGAAGAGTGCCTGCTGCGGCACGCTGGTTTGGAAGCGACCCGCCGAGGAAGTGTCCGGGCTGGCGAAGTCGAAGGACCGCAAGATTCCCGGCAGGTTCTGACGGTCAATGTAACCGTAGAGGGTGCGTCGCAGAGCCGGCTTGTCGGTGTCGTAAATGCTGACCGCGAGCCCGCCTACCTTGGGGTCCAGGTTTCCGGACACCGCCAGCAACCCATCGCGCATGGATTCGAAATCGGTGCGCTGACGGTTCATGCGCCAGAAGAGGGAGTTGCCCGGATCGACCTTTTGGGCCTTGGCCAATGCCTTCCGCGAGAGCCCAGCAGCCTCGGGATCGCTCGATTGCCGATAGGTTGCCGAGAGCAGCATCTCGCGGTGAAGCGCCTTCAGGGACCACCCCTGTTGGACCCAATGGACCGCCAGATAATCCAGCAACTCCGGATGGCTCGGCGGATCGGTGCGCACTCCGAAGTCGCTCGGGGTTTTGACGAGCGGGGTTCCGAAGTGGCGCATCCATACCCGATTGACCATCACACGGGCCGTCAGGGGATTGTCGGGTGAGGCCACGGACCGGGCGAACTCCAACCGACCGCTGCCTTGAGTGAAGGGCTTGCGGTTGGGTCCGGCCACAATGCCCAACTGCTGTCGAGGCACCTTCGGTCCGTGATTGCCCGGATTGCCGCGCTTGAAGATCACGGGCTCCGCGATACTGGCATTGTCCATCATGGCCATGGCCCGCAAGGGCGCTCCCGGGTGCGTGGAATCGAGCTCATCGAGCTTGCGCTTGAGCGCCCGGCTCTTCTGGGCCACCGGCGTGTCAAAGAACCGGTCGATGCCGCCCAGCGCCCCCTGAATGGGCGAATCGCCCGCATACAACACTTGCCGCAATTCCTCCGCCGCCGCGTCAGGCAAGGCCTTGGGCTCCGGTTGGCCGTCCTTTTTCGCGTTAGCCACAGCGGCTTTCCACTCGGTGTCGATCTGATTGAAAACTTGTCCGTAGCGAGCGGTCATCGCCGCCAAATTGGTGGGGAACCACCCTTTGAAATCAGCCACCAGACGGGTGTTGATCACCTGCCCCTGCCACCGACCCGCGGCCAACTCCTCGGCGATCTTCGGAGCCCGTGACGCAAAGTCATTGGTCCCCAAGGCCGCCCAGGCAAAGAAAGGGCCAAACACCGGATGGGGAGATTTCTTGAGGGATTCCAATCGCCCTTTCCACGCACCGACCAAACCCGGATCCAAGCTCCGCTGCCGGGCCAGTCTTTCCTGGGCGCCGCCCTCGAGCACGGTGCTCTCCTGGGCCGTAAGCAAGTAATCACCGATCTTCGTGCGCAGCTTCTGGATCACCGCCGCGGTTTGCTCCGCCCGATAGTCGTCGCGGTCCTTGCGACGCTTGGCCAATTCCTTGTCGTAGTCGGCCGATTGCTGACGGTCGGGATTCTCGCCCACCAAGGGTTTGGGATCGGGTTCGTGGCTGTTGGAGAAGAGACCGTAGAGCGAGTAATAATCGGCCGTGGGGATGGGATCGAACTTGTGGTCGTGGCAGCGGGCGCACTGGACGGTGAGCCCCATGAGTCCGCGGGTGGTCACGTCGATCCGGTCGTCGATGATGTCCGACTGATTGTTGAGAAACCGACGCCCCAGGGTCAAGAACCCCATGGCGGCCAAGGGCTTGCGATCGGTCTCAGTGGCCACCTGGTCTCCGGCCAACTGCTCGATGAGGAACCGGTCGTAAGGCAAGTCGCGGTTGAAGGCGTCCACCACCCAGTCGCGGTAGGTGTGGCTGTAGGGGTAGCGACGCTCCTCCTCGAAGACGTAGCCCTTGCTGTCGGCATAACGGGCCACATCGAGCCAATGCCGTCCCCAGCGTTCCCCGTAGGCCTTTGAGGCGAGCAATCGATCCACCACCCGCGAGTAAGCCTGCTCGGAGCGGTCCTTGAGGAAGGATTCCATTTCTTCCGGCGTCGGCGGCAAGCCGGTCAAATCATGGGTCGCGCGGCGGAGCAAGGTGCGGCGATCGGCCTCCGGAGTGGGCGTCAGGCCCTTGGCCTCCAAGGCATTGAGGACGAACCAGTCCATGCCGGTGCGAGGCCAGGAGGACTTGCGGACCGTCGGTTGGACCGGCATGCGCGGGGCTTGGAACGCCCAGTGGCGGGCGGCTGGATCGGGCTTGGCCGCGGTGGTAGCGCCGGTCCGTGGATCCAGTGCTCCGGCGCGAATCCAGGCCTCGAGGTCGGCGATTTGTTCCGGCTTCAAAGCCCCGCCCATGGGAGGCATGGCCTTCACGTCCGCCGCCGTCCCCTTCACCACCTGGATCAATAGGCTGGCCTCCGGTTTGCCAGGCATGATCGAGGGGGATCCGGACGCCCCGCCCTTTTCCCAACCCGCCTTGAAATCCAAGCGCAACCCGCCCTTGAGCGATTCGGACTGGGCGCTGTGACACTCGTAGCAACGCTCGACCAAGACCGGACGGATGCGGTTCTCGAAGAACTCCGCCGAGCCCGGGTCGGCCGCGGCCAGCCCAAGGGCGGGCAAAGCACCGCAGGCGATCCGCAGCAGCAGCACCGCGGGCAGGTTGAAAAGTCGCATCATGAGCAAGGTCTCCCCCTAGACTTGCCGGCGGATTCCCAAAGTCAAAACGGACTTCGACTCACCGGTATTCAGCCGGCCACGAAAAACCATTGCCCCGGCGGCGCTCACGGTGGCCCTCTTTCACCGCATGATGCGCGGATTGCTGCTCGTTTTATGGCTGGGAGTGCTCGTCGGTCGGGCTCAGGTGCCCGATCCCCTCTGGGGCAGTTCGGCGAGACTGGAACGAATCCGGGCATTGATCCCACAACTCGACGCCCTCTACGAGGCGCACGCCACCTCCAACCACATCCCGGGGCATATTTGGGGATTGGTGGTCGACGGCCGACTGCTGCATGTGCGGGCCGCCGGGATGGCCCGCGTCGAGCCGGATCAACCGGTTACTCCGGCCACGCGCTTCCGAATCGCATCCATGTCCAAGAGCGTGACGGCGGCGGCCGTCCTGCAATTGCGGGATGCGGGTAAACTCTCCCTGGAAGACCCGGTTTCGAAGCACTTGCCCGAGTTCCGCACTGTGCAGCCCGCCACCCCGGACTCCCCGACCCTCACCGTGCGGCACCTGCTGCGAATGTCGGGCGGATTCCCACAAGACGACCCGTGGGGTGATCGCAAACTCGCCGAGACCGACGCCCAACTCGACGCCCTGGTGGCGCGAGGCCTAACCGCCGCCTCGCCCACGGGGACTCGCTGGGAATACAGCAACCTGGGCTATGCGCTGCTCGGCCGAATCGTGACCCGCGTGGCCCGAGAGCCCTATCAGGCTTACATCACCCGTCGGATCCTCAAGCCACTGGGCATGACCAACACGGTCTATGAGTGGGACAAGGTTCCCGCCGATCCCGCCAATCCATTGGCGCTGGGATACCGTTGGGAAGACGAGCGTTGGAAACCCGAACCCATGCTGCACGACGGCAGTTGGGGCGCCATGGGCGGACTCATCACCACTCTCGAAGACTTCGCCCGCTACTCGGCCTTCCACCTCGATGCTTGGCCTCCGCGCGACGGCACCGACACCGGCCCACTGAAACGCGCCACCCGGCGCGAGATGCACCGCCCGTGGGAAGTGATTTCGGTGGTGCAAGATCTCCACGACTCCGAGGGGCATTCCGTGGCCCGGGTGGCGGGCTACAGCGCCGGCTTGAGTTGGAACCAGGATCAGCGCGGCCTCATTTGGGTGCGTCATGCCGGCGGGCTCCCGGGCTTCGGCAGCGAATTCCGCTTCCTGCCCGACCACGGCATCGCCCTGATCGCCTTCGCCAACCGCACGTACGCGCCCATGAGCGCCGTCAACCACAAGGCCATGGACCTCCTCATCAACGAGGCGAAAATTCCCACCCGCCCGGCCGAGGGCCATCCGACCCTCTTCCGTCGGGCCGAGGAACTGGCCACCTTGCTGACCCGCGATTGGACGCCCGAAGCCTTGCACGCCGCCCTCGCTCCGAACGTGTTCCTCGACCACAGCCTCGAGACCTGGCGCCGCGAAACCCGCGCGCTCCTCGAGCAACTCGGCCCCATCCGCGACCGGTCTCCCCTGATCCCGGACAACCGACTCCGAGGCCGCTTCCGCCTCATCGGTGAAACCCGCAGCCTGGAGGTCTTCCTCACCCTGACCCCCGAAGCCACCCCGCGAATCCAGGAGATTAAACTGACGCTCCAAGTCGAAAAAAACCTCTGAAGGAGACTGGGGTGCGATTTGGGCCACGCGGTCGAGGCCGCACGCAGGGGTGCCCCAGCCATTTCGGGCCTATCCGGACCACGGACGGTCTGCCATCCGTGTTTGTCCGGTTGGATTGCCGTTCACCCCGTGAATCCGACCGTTGGTCGCTGCGGCTTCGTCGGTCGCGCAGGCTCCGGGGATAGTCATGCACGTCCACCGGACATCCGACCGGTGGCCTGACTTATTCCATGAACACTTCCACTGCCTCCCCATCGACCCCTTCCCAAGAAACATCACCGTCCTTCTGCGGCCGACTCGATTGGGTCGCCCTCGGACTGCTCCTGATCGGAGCCTGCCTGGCGGCGATGGAGCCCAACGCCTCATTCAAGGCCGAAGCTCCAAAACCGGCGCTCGGGAACGGCGCGATGCAACACCCGATGGAGAACCGCAGCTTCCCTCATCGAGAGAGCGAAGATGGGAATCCCTCTGCCACCCCGATTCGCCGATTGCCAACCACCATCATCACCGCCGATGCCATTGCAGCAGAAAGGGGCTTCGCACCCAGGGTCCTGGCTGTGGAAACATTCCCGGCCGTGGAGATCGTCCCGCTGGCAGATCTGCAGTCGAACCCATCGACCCGTCCCTGACCCTCGTTGCTGAACCCCGCTCAGCCCTCGAAAACAACCGTCTGTCACCTAAGACTCCCTCTCCGCCACCGTCCGGAGCATTGTGAGGTGGAACGGCACCTCGGTGCAATTGATCAGAGCCTCTAACGCCATGACCACCAACCCCGATCCCAGCCCTGCCGCACCCCGGCAAGGATGGCTTCAAGGATTCCTGGAACGCGCCCGACACCTCGCCATCCGCGGATTCCACGCCTACGCCTCGTGGCTCACACGGCAGAGTTGGTGGCGGTTCACGCTCTTTTCGATCCTTCTCTTGATCATCACTGCCATCCTCTCCGAATTACCGCCGTTTTCGTGGAAGTTCGAACCGTGGCCAACCGCCCAGTCCAAGAGCCACGCCGTCCCAACCGAACGCGCCTCTCCTAAGACCCGAGCGATAGCTCCGAAGCTACCCAAGCCACCAACCCCACCCGCCGCCAGCAATGGTGTCCCGTCCGCGAAGGGGCCCAGCCAAGTCCGGAATAACTTGGGCGAGGCGCTGCTGACCCTCCAGATCCAGGACCCATCGAAAACAGATTCTCTGGAAGAAAAGCAGGCGCTGAAGGAGGTCCACCGCGCCCTTGAGGAGATCCATGCGCAACTTAAAGACGCGGAGATTCCGCCGGGGCTGATCCAGATTGAGACCTCCGATTCCGACTCCGACTCCGACAGCAAAGACGAGGACGTGGACGAGGACGTGTGCGAGGACGAGGGCGAGGACGAGGGCGAGACTCTGGGTGACCACCTGCCGAATCTGGCCTTGCTGATCATCTTCGTCTCGATCCCATTGAAGATTGCCTACCAGGGACAGCAGCGGGCGCAGGCAATGGCGGTCCAGGCGGTGCAGACCGCTGAAACCGAGGCCCTGCGCCGTCAGGTGACGGAGGCTCGGCTCGCGGCGATGCGGGCGCAAATCGAGCCGCACTTCCTCTTCAACACTCTCGGGAGCATCGAACATCTCATCGAGACCGACCCGGCACGCGCCGGGCGCATGCAGCGCAGCCTGATCGCCTTCCTGCGCGAGGCGATGCCCATGCTCCGGGAAACCCAGTCCGACATGTTCCGGGACCTCGGCCGCGAATTGGCCATCGTCACGCCCTACCTCGAATTGCTGAAGATGCGCATGGAGGAACGCCTGCGCGCCGAGATCCGCATCCCCGCCGGACTCATGTCCGCGGAATTTCCGCCGATGATGCTCCAGAGCCTCGTGGAGAATTCGATTCGACATGGACTGGAACCCCGACCTGAGGGCGGATTGATTACCCTCGATGCCGCCGTGTCGGACGGTCGACTCTCCGTCTCGGTCAGCGACACGGGGATCGGCTTCGGCCACTCGAACCACTCTGGCAGTGGCATTGGTCTGACCAACATCCGCGAGCGCCTGAGACTCCTCTACGGGAACGAAGCCAGTCTCCGTACGATCTCGCCCGCCTCGGGGGGCTCGGTGGTCAGCATCGAAATCCCCTATCGGTCGCGGTCCGGACCCTCCGCCCCGCCCTGCGCCATCCCATCCCCGATCCCCACCCATGAGACCCCCTCCGCCTGAATCGACCCGGCGCCCCCTCCGCGCCGTCTTGGCTGACGACGAGCGACTGATGCGCGACCAACTGCGCCACCGCCTGCTGGAGGTGTGCCCCGGCCTGGAGATTGTGGCCGAGGCGCGCAATGGCCAGGAGGCGGTGGACCTGACCCGCGAACACGCGCCGGACGTCGTGTTCCTCGACATCCGCATGCCCGGCCTCACCGGCATCGAGGCGGCCCGGGAGATCGCCCAGCTGCCGACCTATGCGGAGGCGGCGAACGCTCAAGCCGATTGGCCCGGGTGCGAGATCGTCTTCGTCACCGCCCACCACCAGTACGCCATCGACGCCTTCGAGCAGGGTGCCGTGGACTACCTGCTCAAGCCCGCCGAGCGTGAGCGCCTGGCCCGCACCGTGGACCGCGTCCGCGAGCGGATCTACCAGCGGCGCACCGCATCGGAGTCCGGTTGGGAAGGGGCTGCTGGATTCGATCCATCCGACCGCGAGCCTTCCACCTCACCCGGTGGTGCGAACCAGATTTCCTCTCCCGCGTCGCCACCCTTGGCCATCCACACACCAGCCCTGCAGGGGCTCCTCCAGCGATTAGCCGGCGACCTCAACCTGCCGACACGGCCGCGCCTGCGCTGGATCCAGGCCACTGCCGGCAATGCCCTGCAACTCATCCCAGTGGAAGACGTTCTCTTCTTCATGGCCGACGAGAAGTATACCCGGGTTCGGACCGCTACACAGGAGGCCCTCATCCGCAAACCCATCAAGGAACTGGTGGAGGAACTCGACAGCGAGGTGTTTTGGCAAATCCACCGCAGCACGGTGGTCAATCTCCACGCCATCGCGAAGGTCATCCGCGAAGGTGACGGCCGCCCGCGGATCCGACTGCGCGACTGCCCCGAGGTGCTCGAGGTCAGCCGCAACCACAGCGGTCTGTTCCGGGGCATGTAGCCGGCGCGCCCCGGTTCCGCTGCGGTGTTGATGACGCTGGCGATTTCAAAAATGGGGAGGGCAGATCGGGGCGATTCATTGCCTCACCGGAAAACCCGCAACGTCGTCCCCCAAATACCGGTCAAGGATTCCCCCCCTGTCTGCGCCAATCGTTGTCGGCGTAAGACCTCCAAGTCCGGTTGGTCTTCACCGCTTCGGCATGGCCATCTGCGTAGGTAATATTGGCCAACTGACCCGGATGCCGCCCCAACATGCGCGCCTGCTGCTGAGCCGACGACGCATCGTCAAAGGCCCACGGTTGCGGGTACATGCCGCCGCGGGAGGGGGTTCCGTTGGCCCGACCGGCATCCCCTAGCACGATGAATTGCGACGGTTGTCGAAATGAGGAGGGCGGGGTCGTTTCGTTGAACCCAAAATCCGGATTGGCCAAAAACCAAGCCTGCTGGGAGGCGTTCTCGAGGTTGGCCTCGTTGTGATTGTTGCCGTAGTCGGTGGTGAACCACGCCCCGGCCTTCGGCGCGTCCCACTTGGGACCATTCGGGCATCGGAACACATTCGTGGCCCCGCCGAGAAGCGGGATCAAGACTTGGCGGTAGGAATACGGTGCACGGGCCTCGAACGTATCCGCGGTTCCGGAAGGAGCCGTGCGTTCGGTGACATGGTTGGGGTATCGATCCTGATTGTCCTGAAGGTACAGGAGATAGCCGATGCCGATCTGCCGAACATCGCTCAGGCACTGAACCCGCTTGGCGGTGGATTTGGCACGGGCCAGCGCCGGTAGCAGCATTCCGGCGAGGATCGCGATAATCGCGATGACCACCAAAAGCTCAATGAGGGTGAAGGCCGCCCCATGGGAACGGAGGGAGGCCGGGGAACGAGGGACTGGAGGAGACATGGTCTATGGATTTCATGGATGATGCCTCCGGGAGTCCGGTCGGTCTCAGGGTCGTGGTGAAGCCTCCCCGGGGTGGGGTCGGCGGGAAATCGGTCCTCAGATGTTCTGGGCAATGGCCTGCAAGTAGCGGTTCTCGACCAGAATGGTCTGGAGCGCGGCCACCAGGGCGTCGACTTGTCGGTGCAAGGGGGCTTTTTGCGGGGTTTCGAGCGTGATCTCGAAGGGCGGACGAACCATCCCTGGGATCGACTGAAGCATGCCCGGGTATCCACTGTGGATGATGCCGGATCGGGCGTTGAACCCATCGATCACCGCCCCGTTATTGCGCGGCAAGTATCGACCGGCCTCGAGGAGAGCAGGTTGCAGCAGGTGTTCGGACAACACGCTGCCCTTCACAAAACCGTAGAGTCCTTGGCTGGTATCGTCGCTATGCAAGGTGACGATGCCGTGGAAGGCCTGCATCCAAATCTCGGACTCCAGGAACCGAACTTCGGGATGGGAAGTCTGCTCCCAGAACTCGCGGTTCAAATCCACCCCGGCGCGGGAATGGCGAGTGCCGTCTTCAAAGCCGGTGGGATTGCACAGTGGGTAGATGAACAGTGCGTAGCCCTCGGCGATTTCGGGCCGCTCCTCCAGGGTTTTCAGGAACTTGCCCAGTGCGAGCACTCCCTCCGGTTCATCGCCGTGCAGCGTGGCGAAAATGCCAATACGCTGCAAATCGCCACCCCCCTGCCGCCCGACATACAAGTAGCGGGGGATGGAGTAGTCTTGGCCGCCGATTTGGACCTGAGCATGGGAGGTTCCGACCAACCGACGGGAGTCCCGGGCTATGCGCTCGAGGGGCTCAAGAACCTTGGTGATGGAGCGAGTGCGAGCCTGGCTGGGCGCCGCTGACAGGCCTTGGGCCGACGTTGAATCGGACTTGGATTGGACTGTCAACGGGGAGATCGAACTGGCGGACGAATCGGCGGACGAACTGGCCGGCGATTGGGGCGATACCCGGTCATGAGAGGCTTCGAGGAGGCTCATAGTGCTTCAGTTCTTGCGGGTGATGACGTCGAAGGTACCGCCCTCGGCGAAGTGCTGCTTCTGGGCCTTGGTCCATCCACCGAAAACAGCCTGGATGGTGAAGAGCTCCACCTGGGGAAATCGCCCGGAAAACTCGGCGGCGATCTTCGCATTACGCGGCCGGTAAAAATGCTTGGCGGCCAAGCGCTGGCCCTCGTCGCTGTACAAGTGCTGCACGTAGGCTTGAGCCACCTCGGCCGTGCCCTTGCGTTGCACCACCCCATCGACCCAGGTGACCGGAGGCTCGGCCAAAATGCTCATCGACGGGATGACTCGCTCCAATCCGGCGGCCGCCGACTCACGCTGTGCCAGCAGCGCTTCATTCTCCCAAGTGATCAGCACATCGCCCACCCCACGTTCGATGAACGTGACCGTGGAACCCCGGGCACCGGAATCGAGCACCGGCACATTGGCGTAGAGCTTTTTCACGAAATCCACGGCCTTGGCCTCGTCGCCCCCGAAATGCTTGAGGGCGTAGCCGTAGGCGGCCAGATAGTTCCACCGGGCACCGCCTCCGGTCTTCGGGTTGGCCGTAACGACTCCGACTCCGGGACGCACTAGATCGGACCAATCGCGGATGCCTTTGGGGTTTCCCTTGCGGACCAGGAACACGATGAGGCTCGTATAGGGGGTGCTGTTGTCAGGCAGGCGCTTCTGCCACTCCGGAGCCAAGAGCGCCGGTTTTTTGGCAATGGCGTCGATATCGTAAGACAAAGCCAGAGTCACCACATCGGCGCGCAATCCGTCGATCACCGAGCGGGCCTGCTTACCGGATCCACCGTGCGATTGGGTCACCCGAACGCTGTCGCCGGTCTTGGCGTTCCAATGTTTGGAGAACGCTTCGTTGTACTCGGCGTAGAACTCCCGAGTGGAGTCGTAGCTGGCATTGAGGAGTTGGATGTCCTTGGCGATAGCAGCCACTCCGAAGAGCGCTACCAAAGCCAACGTCGCGAACAATCTCACGGTTTTCATTCCCTTGCTTCGATTCACAGCACGCCTTTCCCACCCTTGGAGCCCCCAAGGCGAACCTTCTCGGTGCGCTCCATCTGGACAACCCGTCCCTCATGGACCACCAACTGGATGACCCCGAACCGCAGCGAAGCCACCCAAGGTGCCAAGGCTTCCAGCCACTCGGCTTGTTCCTCGACGGCGATCCGGTCCACCCGATCCACAGACTCTAGGCTCTCTGTATTTCGATGCGCGCTCATGACGGAGTGACGATTACGGCAAATCCCACTTATGTCAACTGCATTGGTGTAGTTTTAAGTTGAAACTTCAGATTGGTCGCAAAGAACCCCGTTTTTATTGAGATTTTTGACTCGATAATACTCTACTTTTCTGATCGTGTTTAATTCGCTGCTCGAGATTCCCGAGGAGCCTGTCCCTCCCGAGGAGCCTGTCCCTCCCGAGGAGCCTGTCCCTCCCGAGGAGCCTGTCCCTCCCGAGGAGCCTGTCCCTCCCGAGGAGCCTGTCCCTCCCGCG
>Ga0315906_10008482_pt1 | contig 12326 bp, 10 predicted proteins | sample LakEriMetagenome_4_FD_203526 | JGI IMG/M metagenome (GOLD analysis project Ga0315906, IMG submission 203526) | Freshwater fungal communities from buoy surface, Lake Erie, Ohio, United States - Buoy 2 MA122 | ecosystem: Environmental > Aquatic > Freshwater > Lake > Lake biofilm | place: USA... | reverse complement strand
CTGGAAGAACCCAGCCGTCGCCGGCCAGCGTTTGGCGTGCTTGGAATTGAGGGATAGTCCGATGCCGACGCCGAGCACCACCAATCCCAGAAACACGGCCAGCAGGGCATAGAGCACCCCTCTCAGGAGACGTCGACGAGCCATGGGGTGAAGCATTCCCATCCACCCGTTCCTCGCCAAGCCTGTCGCGATGGGGGAGCTGGCTGCTCGGGGATGGGAATCTGGGGCGATGCTACTCCGCCACCGGGGCCCAGCCCCACCGGTTGGCCGAGAACAGACCCAGATCGCTCATCTTCAGGTCCGGGATCACCAGGAGGGCCATGAACGACAGCGTCATGAACGGGGCATCCAGCGGTGAGCCCAGCTGCTTGGCCATCCGGTCCAGCGTCGTGTAGCGCCGGGCGACCGCCCGGCCATCGAGGTCCGACATCAGACCCGCGATGGGGAGCGGCAGGATGAGCCGACGACGTCCCGCGACCGCGGCGAGGCCGCCCCGTTGGGCGACGATCTCGTTGACGGCGGCGGCGATGGAGGCGTCGTCGACCCCCACCACCACGATGTTGTGGGAGTCATGGGCCACGGAGGAGGCGATGGCGCCGCGCTTCAGTCCGATGCCCTGGATGAAGCCCACCGACACGGGCGCCTTGCGGGCGTAGCGGTTGACCACGGCGATCTTGAGGAGGTCGCGCGACGGATCGGTCACCAGGAGGCCATCGCGGATGGCGGGAGCCTGCTGCACATGCCGGGTGATGAGCTGTCCGTTGAGGGCCTCGATCACGTGGAGGGTCTTCACGCCGGCCTTCGGAACCCGGATGGCGAACTCCTCGGGCTTGCGGGCCGTCGCCCGGAACTGGTTGGGCGTGGAGGACTCCAGTCGCGGCAGGCGGGATCGTCCGTTCGACGCCACCAGGTCGCCCCGGAGATAGGTGCGGATCACCCGGAAGGTCCGCCAGGCGTCGACCACCACGAAGTCCGCCGGATCCCCCTCGCGGAGCAGTCCCACGTCGAGGCCGTAATGTTCAACCGGATTGACCGAGGCGCAGCGGAGGACGTCGAAGCGATCGGCCCCGGTCCGCAACGCTCGGCGGATATGACGATCCAGGTGCCCCCCGATCAGGAGGTCCGGGTGGAGGTCATCGCAGCAGAACATCACCCGGTCGGGATGGGACTTCAGCAGGGGCGCAAGGGCGTCGAAATTGCGCGCGGCGGACCCCTCACGGATCAGGATCTTCATCCCCACGGCCAGCTTGTCGGTGGCCTCCTCGAGGGTGAAGCACTCGTGGTCGGTCGTGATCCCGGCCGCGGCGTACTGGGCCGCCTGCTCACCCCGGAGACCCGGGGCATGGCCGTCGACCTGTTTTCCGGCGGCCTTCGCGGCGGCGATCATCGCCATCAGGGAGGCGTCCCGGGAAAGGACCCCGGGGAAGTTCATCACCTCGCTCAGGTAGCGGATCTCCGGGCGCTTGAGGAGCTTGGCGACATCCTGCGCGGTCAGCGTCGCACCCGCGGTCTCGAAGGTGGTGGCGGGGACGCAGGACGGGGCGCCGAAGTTGAACTTCAGTGGGGTCCGGCGGCCGTCGCGGACCATGTAGTCCACGCCGCGCACGCCGAGGACGTTGGCGATCTCATGGGGGTCCGACACGGTGGCCACGGTGCCGTGGACCACGGCGAGGCGGGCGAACTCGGAGGGGGGTAGGAGCGAGCTCTCGATGTGGATGTGGGCATCGACGAAGCCTGGCAGGATCAGGGGGCCGCCCTTGCCGGCGGGGTCGGGGACGATCCGGGTGATCCGTCCGCCTCGCCATTCCACCCGGCCCGGGAAGACGCGTCGCTGGTGGAGATCGACGATCTGGCCGGTGATTTTGGAGAGCGTGTCCTTCATGTCGGGAGTCTGTGGGGGAAGGGGAAAGAGCAAAGGCCAAAGAACATGGCACCTCGGTCCTACGCCTTGTCCTCGTGGTCCCCGGCTTTTGGGTTTCCCCGCCAGCGATTGGCCAGGATGCCGGAGAGCACCAGTTGGATGGGGTGGTAGATCAGCACGGGGAGCAGGATGAGGCCGAGGCCGGGGTGGCTTCCGAAGAGTGCCTTGGCGAGCGGGATCCCGGCCGCGATGGTCTTCTGGGGCGCGCAGAACGCCGCCGTGATCCGATCCTCCCGGGGAAGGGTCATCCAACGGGCCGCGAGGAGGGTGAATCCGAGGATCAGGAGAAAGAGGGCGAGGGTGATGGCGAAGATCGTCGACAGGAGTTCCGGATGGGCGGAACGCCAGAGGCCGTCATGGATGGAGTCGGCAAAGGCACAGAAGATCAGGAATAGGATCAGCAGGCTGCTCCCCGTGCCGAGACGCTTGCCCTGTCGGGCCACCGCATCGGTCCAAAACCACCGGGTGATCTGTCCGATCCCCACCGGGAGCAGCATGAGGAGGAGGATGTCCTGCGCGACCTTGCCCGTGATCGGCGTCATCCTGCCCTGGATGGCGGTGAGCCAGGCCACCCAGAGTGGGGTGACGAGGAGTCCGATGAGATTCGAGAGGGCGGCATTGAAGATGGCTGCGCCGGTGTTGCCACCCGCCTGCTGGGTGAACACCACCGAGCTCGAGACGGTGGAGGGCAGGACTCCGAGCAGCAGGAATCCCATCCGCAGGTCGGCATTGCGAAGGAGCCGGCCGGCAAGCGCATCGAACACCAGTACCATCGCCGGGAAGACGAGGAACGTGACCCCTTGGATCAGCAGATGGAGACGCCAGTTCCGGGCGCCGCTCCGGAGCGCCGCAGACGGCAGCGAGAGACCTTGGAACAGGAAGATTGCGACCACGGCCCAGCGGGTGGAGACCTCTGGGTGCAGCGGGCCACCGTCGGCGCCGAGCCCGGGGAACAGGGCCGCCACGACAATCACCACAGGCAGGGTGAGGATGAACCAGTTGCGGGCGAGGAAGGGCACCATGGGTGTGTCCCGAGATCCGAATCCCCCCGGAGACATCGGAAGGGTGCCACGGGGCGCGGATCCGAGGCAAAGGCTACGGCGGGAACGGTCCTCCATCGCCGGGGATCTTCGTCGGACTCCGGGGTTGCCATGGGAGCGCCATGGAAAATAGTGGAGCCATGGTCATGCGCCTGTCTTCCGGAGGCCTCTCAGGCTCCGGGAATCCCACCTCCTCTCCCGGCCGGCGGGAGTCCTGGGACGTTCGCGCCCCGCGGTCGGGAGGTGCCCGATGAACACCCACTGGGCAGCCTGGGTGGGCCTCGTCGCTGTCGGCTTCTGGGGCTATGGCAACTGGATGGAGGTGCGTCGTCTGGGACGGGAGGTCAGCGAACTGAAGGCACAGGCCCGATCCGACGTCGGAGAGCCGTCCGCGCCATCGCCATCAGGGAGCGGCGGGGAGTCGTCGGGGGCGGATCTGATGGCCATCCGGGGAGAGATCGCCTCGCTGCGTCGGCTGATCGAGGAGCGGTTGAAGGGTGTTGTTCCAGCAGGTGCCCCGGGTGGCCCGTCGGAGGCGGTGACCGCGTCAACCGGTGCCGCCGCGAAGCTCCCGGCCTTTGTCCGGAGCGGCTGGGTCGATCGCGCGGGCATCCCGGAGGCGGTGCTGGCGGGATTCCGGCAGCAGCTGGGGGAGGTGCCCATCGAGGGGGCCCATGTGAAGCAGGGGGATGGTCAGGTCTTCTACTCGATGGAATCCAAGACGGCTGACGGTCGGGCAGTGGAGCTGTCGCTCAACCAGGGCGGTGAAGTGGTACGACGGAACGTGGAGATGGAGCTGGGCGGCCTTCCGGAGGGCATGCAGCAGAGGGTCCTCCAGTCGGTCGGCGAGGTCCCGGTCCGCCGGGTCTCGGAGGTCTTCGAGGATGGGCAGACGGTCTATCGGGTGAACGCCAAGGCCCCCAACCAGGGGATTGAGATGGTGTTCAGTCCCGACGGCCGACTGCTCCGTTCCGAGACGATGTTCCGGGAGAAGCGACCCTGACCGGGCGACGGTGGCCTGGGGTACGGACCGGTGACGTTGTGGTCCTGTCTATTTGAGCGATTGGGAAACCCGTGGTTCCCTGTGGCATGGAGATCTCCGAGACGATCCTGTGCCCCTACTGTGGCCAGCGGATGGAGCTGGTGGTGGACACGTCGGTGGCGAGCCAGCGGTTCACGACCGACTGCGAGGTATGCTGTCGTCCGTTCGAGGTTGTGGCCGACTGCGAGCCCGGGGAGATCCTGGGGCTCGACGTGCTGTCGGGGGGATGAGGGCGGCCCGGTCTATTCGGGCTCGACGACGGAGCGCGAGTTGGGATCGCCGGGCTTCTCCTTCATCTGGCGCTGGGCCTTGCGGTTCAGGCGTTCCCGCTCCTTCCGGAAGTCATCCTCCATCATGCGGATCTGCGGGGAGTCCTCCTGGTACTCGTTGGTGAGATCCGCCGCCGACTGGGGCGTGGGCAGGATGGTGGGGCGCATCAGGATCATCAGTTCGGTCCTGGCCTTGTCGATCGAGGTGCTGCGGAAGAGGTAACCGAGGAGTGGGACGTCCTTGAGGAAGGGGACGCCGGATTCGGAGTTCGCCTTCGAGGCGCGGATGTAGCCGCCGAGGAGGACGGCCTCGCCGCTGCGGATGGAGATCATCGAGTTGGCCTCGCGCTTGTTGGTGACCGGGGCGTTGGCGGTGGTCTGGACCCCGCCGTTGTTCGGGGCGATCTCCTCGATCCGCTGCTCGACCTCCATGACCACGAGGCCGTCCTTGGTCAGGTAGGGCACGACGTCGAGTTCGACGCCGACGTCCTGGCGCTCATAGTAGGTGTTCCCAGTGCCGATGCCGCCGCCGAAGAAGCTGCCCTGGACGAACGGGATCGTGGAGCCGGCGAAGAATCGGGCCCCGACAGCGTGGGAGGTCACGATCCGCGGCCTCTGGAGCACGTTGACGTTGGCGTCCGAGCCCAGGGCGGAGACGAGGATGTTGTAGTTGCTGCTGATGTTCATCAGGTAGCTCAGGCCGCCGCCGGTCGGGACGTTGGGGAAGAGGTTCGTGAGACCGCCACTGCCCAGGTTGTTCATGGCACCACCCCCGACGAAGTCCTTGCCATAGGTTGTCGGGGTCTGCTTGGCATCCACGCCGAACTTGAACCCGGAGTTGAGACCGACCTCCATGATCACGCCCTCGATCAGGACCTGGGCGAGGAGGGTGTCGACCTTCTCGATGATCTTCTTGAGCTGCGCCATGTCCTTCTTGGACGCGTAGATGATGAGGGAGTTGGAGCGGGGATCGGGGGTGATGTTGGCCTCGGCCATGAGCGGCTGGGCGGGGTTCTGTCCGGCGCCGCCGGCCCGGTTGACGGCGTTGAGGCGTCCCTGGAACGAGCCGGGCGTGCCGGGAGCCGTGGTCCGCACCGGCTGTGGCGTGGCGTTCTGCTGGGGCAGGAGGGGTTCCATGCCGTCGGCCAGGGGTTCGATCCCCTGGGATTGCCCGTAGTAGTTCCCGCCGTAGGAGGAGCGGCCTCCCATGCCACCAAAGTTTCCGGAACGGTTCATCGAGCCACCGAATCCACCGGAGCGGTTCATCGAGCCGCCGAAACCACCTCCCATGCCACCGCCCGAGCCCATCCCACCGCTGCGTCCAGCACCGAAACTGGCGCCCCCGCCGCCACCACTGATCACACTCTGGAGGGTCTGATAGAGTTCATCGACCTTGCCGAACTTGATGGGGATGACCTCGAAGACGTACTCCTGCTCGACCTCGACATCGATCTTCTTCAGCACCTCGAGCATCCGCTTCACGTTGATGGCGTAGTCGCGGAGGATGAGGGTCTTGGTGGTCTCGAGTGCCAGGATCCCGTTCTGGTTCTTGGCGAACTGTTTCAGGGTCTCGGCCGCCTCGGTCACGTTGACATGCTGGACCTTGATGACGTGGGTGACGAACTGGCTGGCTTCGGCGTACTCCTCGGGCTTGTTGTTGGAGAACGCGGCACCTTCCGTGAGCGCCTGCTGCGAGGGGACGGCGAGGACCGCCTTCTCGCCTGTCGGGATCATGGTGATCTGGTTCAGGGCGAGGATGGTGTCATACATCTGCAACCGTTCCTCGGGGGTCAGCGGGGTGGACGGGCGGAAGTTCACCTGGGCGGTGAGGGGAAGATTGGCGGCGCGGAGGACCGTGCGCTTCGAGATGGCCGCGTATTCGTCCAGGAACTGGTCGAGCGGCATGTTCTTGAAGTTGATGATCTCGGTCACCTCGCCCTCGGCGCTGACGACAGTGTTGGTGATGATCGTCGGGGGCGGGTTGGTGCCGCCGGGGGCGGCGGCGGGGCCTGCAGCGCGGGCGGATGACAGGCCCGGGAAGCTGGCGGCACGCGCCGGGAGATTGGTGGCGCCGAGAGGACGGGGGAACTGGCGGGTCGAAGGCGTCGGTGCCGGGATGCCCCCGGGGCTCGCCAGCCTCGGGATGGGCGGCTGGTTCGTCTGGACGACGGTCGTCACCGGGGTCTCGGGTGGCACCGCGGGGTCGGCTGCCGGAGCAGGTGCCGCCGCAGGTGCGGGTGTCGGCACGGGCGTCGGCTTGGGCGCGGCGTCCTGGGCAAACGGGGCCGGGATCAGGGCCGCGGCGAGCAGGCCGAGGGCGAGGAGGTGGCTCGGGGTTTTCACGACCATCTAGGGTTTCTTGGGGGCGGTTTTGGTGGCGTTCGTGCCACCAGCGGCAGCGGACGAAGAGGTGGATTTCGGGGCAACCGCCTGCGTCTTGGCAGCGGCTGGTGCCTTGGCGGCTGTCGGAGCCGGGGTTGGCGCCTTGGGTGGGGCCTTGGGCTTCTTCTGGAAGCTCGCCACCACGGTGACCTGGGCGGTGAGACGGGTCTGGCTCGGGTCGAGCCGCAGGCGGCTGATGTCGCGTACCCGGATCATGGAATCCCCGGATCCCAGCGAGTAGAGGAGGCCGACCAGTTCGGGCTCGGAGGCCGTGACGTCGAAGGTCATCTGCTGCTCGTCGAAGAACGCGTTGGTCTGTCCCGCTCCGCGGGACGAGGTGTTGATGGGCTTGAAGTTGCCCGCCTGGACCCCATTGGCGTTGGCCTGGGTGATGAGGGTGCTCTGGAGGCGGTTCGCCTGGTCCTCCTGGACCACCTCGGCGCCGGCCTTCTGGAGATCCTTGAGCTTCTTCTCGTAGGCGGCCTTCTTGCCGATCTCCGACAGGTAGCGGTTCCGGCTGTCCTCGAGCTTCTGTCGTTCGGTTCCGAGCGTGGACCACTCCCCGAAGTACGGCCAGACCAGCCAGTAGTTGAGGACGGCGGCGACGATGAGGAGTCCCACCAGAAGCCAGCGCTTCTCGTGGGGTTGCAGGTTGAGGCGGTCCAGCCACTGCATCATGGCGTGTCACTCCTCCTCAGCTCGGCGTCGAACGACCAGTTCGCCACCGTGTTGCCGGGTTTCGAGTTGATCTGGGCCGGCTTCACCCGGGCGAACAGGGGCTGGTTGTCCAGTTGGGACTTGATCAGGTCGGAGTTGAACTGCGTCACCGCGCTGATGGATTCAGTCTCGACCGTGCCCGACAGCTGCAGGGTCCTGCCCTTCTGGAAGTCCAGCTGGGTCAGGGTCAGGTTCGAAGGGAGGTTCTTCACCACCGCCTGCCACGCCTCGAGGGCGGCGTAGCGGAGTGCCACCTGCTCCTCGAGTACCGCCACCTGGGCCTTCAGCTGCAGCGTGTTGGTGTAGTTGATCCCCATCCCGGACACCTCCGAACGGAGGTCGTCGACCTGGTATTTCCGGAAGTTGAGCAGGCCGAGGAAGCCGAACAGGAAGACCACATAGGCCATGCCGAGGCTGCTCAGGCCATGCATCCAGAGGCGGTCGATGAACTTCTGACGCTGTGCCGAGGCCCAATCGGTGGGGATGAGGGACGAGACAGGTTCGCCTCGCAGGGCCTCCGCACTGGCGGTGGCGAGGCGAGTGGTGTCGGGCCGCAAGGCGGTGAGGATCGGTTGTCCCGACCACTCCGCGAGGGGCGCGGACAGGATCTCGTGCTGACGGGGTGTTGCCGAGAGGTGGATCGGTGGGATGCCCGACATCCAGCCCTCCATCTCGCCGGCCCAGGCCGATTGCCCGAGTTGTTGGAGCAGGACTGCGGCCGCCTCGGGTCCAACCGGAAGGCGGACGAGTCCCAGCTCGCGCCAGACGCCGTCGAGGAACCACCCGGCCAATCCGAGGCCCTGTCCCTGGTCCCCGGTTTCCTCGAGGAGGATCCAGATCCCGGAGTCCTCGGGACGCAGCTGGCTCCACCAGCGGAGCAGGGGCAGGTCGAGCCGGTCCGGGGTGAAGCCGGACGCGACCTCGGCGTTGAGAAACTCCTCCACGGCGGTCCGGTTGGCGACCGTCACCACGGCGGTCTGCTGGGCCCCGTCCGGATGGGGCACTCCGAGGGCGGTCCAGACGATCTGGTTCAGCGGCAGGGGCGAGATCTTCTCGAGCTGGAACTCCACCATGGCCGGGAGTTCCGCGGGTTCGCCCGAAGGCAGCTGGATGGCCCGGATGAACACCGAGTCGGCAGGCAGCCAGGCGATGTTCAGCTGGGGCTGCACCAGGGACTTCCAGTCCTGTGACGCAGTGATTTTCTGGGCCTGGGCCGAGGCCGGGAGGATTGTCTCACCAGCCGGGGTCAGGGCGTTCTTGGACAGTTGGAAGGTCCACACGTGTCGGCCCGAGGGGCTGGTGGACCGGACCTGACAGCTGTGGTGGCGCGGGGAGGCGGATTTCATGCGGGTTCCGACTTCTCACCGACGCCCAGGCTCCGGGCATGTTCCTCGGACTGGGTCACGCGCAAGACCTCCTCGAGGGTCGTGACTCCCTTCTTCACCTTCCGCCAGCCGTCCTCGCGCAGCGTCCGCATGCCCTCGTCCCGGGCCACGGTGGCGATCTGCGACGCGGTCGCACGGTTCATGACCAGCGGCCGGATCGACTCGCCGACCACCAGGAGTTCGTGGATGCCGGTCCGCCCCTGGTAGCCCAGCTGACGGCACTCCTCGCAGCCGATGCCCTTGAGGAAGGTGGTGGAGTCGATCTCCGCCTCGGGGAACCCGACCTTGATCAGGTAGTCGCGGTCGACCTTCTGCGGCACCTTGCAGTGCTGGCAGATGGTCCGGACGAGACGCTGGGCCATGACGGCCTCGACCGAGGAGGCGACGAGGAAGGGCTCGATGCCCATGTCGATCAGACGCGTGAACGCGCTGGGGGCGTCGTTGGTGTGGAGGGTGCTGAAGACGAGGTGACCTGTGAGGGAGGCCCGGATCGCGATCTCGGCGGTCTCGAGGTCGCGGATCTCACCGACCATGATGACGTTGGGGTCCTGCCGGAGGATGTGGCGGAGGCCCATCGCGAAGGTGAGTCCGATCTCGCCGCGTACCGGGATCTGGTTGATGCCCTTGAGCTCGTACTCGACGGGTTCCTCGATGGTGATAATCCGTTTCGTGACCGAGTTGATGGTCGAGAGGAACGCGTAGAGCGTGGTCGACTTGCCGGAGCCGGTGGGGCCCGTCACGAGGAAGATCCCGTGGGGCTTCACGATCAGGTCCCGGATCGCCGCGTCCTCGTCCTTGCCGAAGCCGAGCTTGTCGAGGCCGAAGAAGATCTTGCCGCGGGTGAGGAGACGCAGGGAGACGGACTCGCCCCAGACGGTCGGGACGGTCGACACGCGGATGTCGATCTCCTCGCCCTTGATCCGGACGTTGATGCGTCCGTCCTGCGGAAGGCGCTTCTCGGCGATGTTCATCCCGGCCATGACCTTGATGCGGGAGATGAGGGCCGCCTGGTAGCGCTTGATCTGAGGGGGCAGGGGGGTCTGGTGGAGGATGCCGTCGATGCGGTAGCGGATGCGGAGCTCGTCCTCGGACGGCTCGAAGTGGATGTCCGTGGCGCGCTCCTTGAAGGCCTCCCAGACGACCTGGTTGACGAACTTGATGACGCTGGCCTCCTGGTCGTCTCCAGTGATCTCGCGGTCATCCCCGACGATCAGCTCCATCGGATCGTCCTCCGCCATCTCGTCGAGCGTCTCGGCGCCGACGCCGTAGTACTTCTTGAGGGCCTTCTCGATGTCGGCCTTCGTGGCGAGGGCGTACTCGACCGGTCCCTTGGCATCGAACTGGACGGAGGCCTGCATTCCCGGATCGAACGGGTTGTGGGCCGCGACGCGCAGGACGCCATTGAGGACCTCGACCGGGAACACGGAGTACTGGAACGCCACCTTGGTGGAGATGCGCTTCCGGACCTCGGTCTCGATGGTCTGCTTGCCGAGCTCGACGAATGGCCAGTCGAGGGCCTGGGACAGCTTCTGGAGGAACTGTTCCTCGGTGAGGCCGGCCTCGCGGGCGAAGAAGGCGAGCTGGGTTTCGGTGCCCCCGGCATCCACGGATGTGCGCCACGATGCGGACCAGTCTCGGAACTGGGCCGGGGTCACAAGACCCGCGCGTTCAAGGATGCTCTGTAGGGACCGGTAGGCCATGGGCGTGACGGAACGGGATATGGAACGGTGTTTCCCCCAAAAAGTTGCGCGGAGAGTAGAGAGTACGCCCGGGGTGGGCACAAGCAGCCGGTGCGGGATCTTTCGGAGTACCCCCGGTCCGAGGCCGTGTTGATTGTGGGACCTGCTCCGCAGGGAACCCGTGACCGTCCCGCGTCAGTTGTTCTCGGGCAGCCCCTCGCGGTGGCCGATGTTCCGGACAGGCCCGAAGATCCCCAGGACCTCCCCCAGGAGTTCCTGGTCCATCGGCTCGGCCAGCCACTGGGCCCACTTCCGGATGTTGTCCGGGTTCGCGCTCCCCGCGAGCGTCGAGGCCAGCGCGGGATGGCTGCAGGAATACTGGAGCGCCAGCTTGGCGATGTCGGTCCCCCGCCGGGCGCAGAGTTCCGCCGCCGTCCGGGCCGCCGCCTTCACTTCCTCTGGCTCCTTCAGCCACGCCGGCAGCGCCGCCTGGGTCAACAGCCGGGCGCTGAAGGGCCCCGCATTCAGGGCGCCGACCCCCTTCGATTCCAGATACGGGACCGTCTCCTCCAGGAACCGCGTGTTCTGGAGCGTCGCCTGGTTGTAGCTCAGGACGCAGTCGACACCGGTCTGGTCGAGGATGAACCGGAAGATCTTCTGGGGGTAGCCACTGAACCCGATGAAGCGGACCTTCCCCGCCGCCACCTGTCGCCGCAGCGCCGGAAGGGTCTCGTCGACGATCTGCTGCATCGGGACGAACTCGATGTCGTGGCACAGGACGATGTCCAGATGGTCGGTCCCGAGGCGATGGAGGGAGACATCGATCGACTCGGCCACACGGCGTGCCGAGAAGTCGAAGTGCCCGAGGTCGTAGCGCCCCAGCTTCGTGCAGAGGGTGTAGGAGTCCCTCGGGATGCCGCGCAGGGCGATCCCCAGGAGCACCTCGCTCATGCCGCGTCCGTAGAACGGGGATGTGTCGATGAAGTCCATCCCGCAGTCGAGGGCCACCTGGACCGACCGGAGCGCCTCGTCGATCCGGACGCTCCGGAACTCCTGTCCCAGCGAGGAGGCTCCAAATCCAAGGATGGGCAGCGACAGACCGGTCCGCCCCAAGACGCGTCGAGGTATCATGCGGCGAGCATGGTCGGGATCGGCCCGGGACTTGAGGAAAAAATGGGCGGCGGTGACGGCTGGGAGGTTCGGAGTTTTCGCCCCGGATGGCCTATTGGGACGCCTAAGCCGAGGACGCGGAGTCCGAGATCCCCAGCAGGGTGGAGACTTCCCGGCCGGTGAAGGGGGCTCCATGGGCGGTCAGGACGAGGTCCGCCATGGGAAGGTGCCGCAGGGACCGGCGCAGCTGCGTCGGGTTGGTGCAGTACTTGTCGGGCAGGATCTCCAGCCCCCGTCCCGGCAGGTTCACGAGCGCATCACCGACCACCAGCAGGGATCGCTCCGGTCGGAAGAAGGCGGTCTCCCCGGGAGCCCCGCCTGCAAGGGGGATCAGGACCCAGCCGGGAAACGGGTCCGATCGGGTCCATCGCCCGATCCCCTCCGGCAGACCATCGGCGTCGGGCGCCGCCCAGCGTCGACACGCGAACCGGTCACACCACCGGACCGAGTCCCGGTCGTGATTGGCATTGGTCAGCACGATGCCCGCCACGCGGTCGAAGAGCGGTTCCACCGGGGCTGGGACGATTGGGATCGGATCGAACACCCACCATCCCTCGGGCGTGAGGATGGCCGAGGATCCGAGCTCGACCCGGTGTTCCGGCGAGAAGGCGGACCAGATCCGGATCCCCTCGAGGGGTTCATCGATGCGGTCGGCGGGTGTCATGGCGACAGAGGCTCCGTGGCTGTTTTCGGAAAGGGAAGGGGGAGTTGGACGCACCGG
>Ga0315906_10008479_pt1 | contig 12327 bp, 7 predicted proteins | sample LakEriMetagenome_4_FD_203526 | JGI IMG/M metagenome (GOLD analysis project Ga0315906, IMG submission 203526) | Freshwater fungal communities from buoy surface, Lake Erie, Ohio, United States - Buoy 2 MA122 | ecosystem: Environmental > Aquatic > Freshwater > Lake > Lake biofilm | place: USA: Lake... | reverse complement strand
GACGATGTCGGCGGCCGAACCGAAGAAACGGTGCACCTCGGTGTCGAGCGGCTTGAAGTAGCGGGGATTGATAACCGCCACATCGAAGCCGTCGGCGCGCAGTTTTTCAGCGGCTTGACGGGCCAACGTCAACATGGGGCCAAGCCCGAACAGGGCCACCTTGACCGCTCCCGGCTTGTTCTCGAACTGCGAGTCCACCTTGGCCTTGCCGATTTCGATCACGGCGGGTTGGTCTTTGATGGGCACGCCCTCGGCGTTTCCGCGCGGGTAGCGAATGGCCACCGGATGCGACTGCAAGGTCGCCGTGAACATCATGTCCTGAAGTTCATCCTCGTCGGCCGGGGCCATGCCGATGATCAGCGGCAGACAGCGCAAGTAGGAGATGTCGAACAACCCGTGGTGGGTCGGACCGTCATTGGCGCTTAGGCCGGCGCGGTCCATGCAGAAGATCACCGGGAGGTCTTGGAGACAGACATCATGATGGATGCAGTCGTAGGCCCGCTGGAGGAAGGTGCTGTAGATGGCCACCACCGGATGGAAACCCATGGTTGCCATGCCTGCGGCGAAGATCACCGCGTGCTCCTCGGCGATCCCCACATCGTAATACTGGCCGGGCACCGCCTGCTCCAGAATCTTGAGGCTGGTTCCGCTGGGCATGGCCGCGGTGATGCCGACGACGGATTTGTCCTTCTGGCACAGCTTCACCATCGTCCGGCCGAACACTTCCTGCCACATCGGGGCCGCTCCGTCCTTCGGAGGCGGAGTCTGGCCGGTCGCCGCGTCGTAGGCGCCCAGACCGTGGAATTTCTCCGGGTACTTCAGCGCAGCCTCGTAGCCCTTGCCCTTCTGGGTGAGCACATGGATGACCACCGGCTCATTGCAGGTTTTGGCGAACTCCAGGGTGCTGACCAATAGGGGAATGTTGTGCCCATCGATCGGTCCCAAGTACCGCAGGCCGAATTCCTCGAACAACAACGCGCTGCCATGCCCGCCACGGCCATCCGCATCAACGGGGTTATGGGCCTGCTCCAAGGCCAGCGAATTGGCGATTCCCTTGAGAGCCTCCTCGGCCTTGGCTCCCAGCATGGCCACCTGTTCACCGCGGGGCAACCGCTTGAGCCAGTTGTTGAAGTCGCGGGACAACCGGTTGTAGCGAGGGCTCGCCGTCAGTTTGCCCAGGTATTCGGCGATGGCGCCGACGTTCTTGGCGATGGACCACTCGTTGTCATTGAGAATGCCAATGAACCTCTTGGTGGTGCACTTGATGTTGTTGAGCGCCTCGAAGCTAATGCCGTTGGTCAGGGCTGCGTCACCGAAGATGCAGACCACGTTCTCGTCGGTCTTCTTCTGGTCGCGCGCCGCGCACATGCCCAGAGCGGCAGACAACGCCGTTCCGGCATGACCGGCACCGTAGCAGTCATGCTCGCTCTCCGTTCGGAGGGCGAACCCATTGAGGCCATCGGTGGTCCGGATGGTCCGGAACCGGTCTTTTCGGCCGGTCAGGATCTTGTGGACATACACCTGGTGACTGACATCCCAGACAAACTTGTCCTTGGGAGTCTCGAAGACCCGGTGCAGGGCGATGGAGAGTTCAACGACCCCGAGATTGGGGCCCAGGTGCCCGCCACTCTTGGCCAACCCTTGAATCAACTCCTGCCGTATGTCTACGGCCAGTTCAGTGAGTTGCTCAGGGGTCAACTTCTTGACGTGCGACGGATGATCCACCATTTCGAGATATCGGCTCATGTTGTTGGGACTGCGGACAAAAAACGATTTCCTCAGGCCGCACCCAAGGAGTCTTCCGAGAGCGGTTGGGTGGACAGTACGCCTTCGAGGCTTTCTTCCAACTTGCGTACCTTGACCTCGGCTTCACTGAGCCGGTCCTGACACAGCTTGGCCAACGCGGCACCTTCTTCGAAGCGCTGGATCAACTGATCCAAAGGCAAATCGTCGGACTCCATCGCCTCGACGATGGACTCCAGCTTCTTTAACGACTCCTCGAACGAGGAGCCATTCTCCGCCGTGGGAGCGGATTTGGCAGCCTTTGACACGGCCGGAAAATGCGTCGAAAGATGGGGTTTTGCCTAGCGGTAATTTAAGATCGGCTGGCTACAAGTCTTCCAGACACCCCTTGCGACAAGGCTCCTTGGAGTCATCAGGCCGGTTCTTTGATGTTCCCCTTTGAGGGGATAAGGCGTTTGAATCACCCCGTGCTGAGCACGCTACGGATCAAGAATTTGGCGCTGGTAGCGGACCTCACCTTGGAGCTGCAACCTGGCTTCTGCGCCATCACGGGAGAAACCGGGACCGGCAAGTCGGTCATCCTCGGGGCGTTGAACCTCGTGCTCGGACGTCGCGCCGACCGGGGTGCCCTGCGATCCGGGGCCGAGTCGTGCACGGTGGAAGCGGTCTTCGATGTGCAAAACCTGCGAGCCCCGCTACCTAGGTTCCTTGAAGAACGGGGTCTAGAGCCCTGCGAGTCGGGGCAACTGGTTCTCAAGCGGACCTTCACTGCGGCGGGCACCAACCGGCAATTCGTCAACGGCAGTCCTACCTCGCTGGCCACTCTGGAGGAAATGGGGGGGTGGCTCATCGATCTCCATGGCCCGCACGACCATCAGTCCCTGCTCCAACCCCGGCTTCAATTGAGCTTGGTGGACGCCTACGGAGGACTGGATTCGCAGCGGGAGTCCTTCGCCGAGCGACTGGGCCGCAGGTCGCGCCTTCAAGCAGCCAAGGCCGCGCTCATCGTGGACGAGCGCACCTATGCGCAACAAATCGACCTGCTTCGCCACCAGGTCCGGGAGATCTCCGAGGCCCGACTGCGGCCCGGTGAGGAAGCCGAGCTGGAGGCCGAGCACAGCCGGGCCGCGAACGCAGCGCGACTCCTCGAATTGTCGCAAACTGCCCTGGCCACCCTCGGTGATGCGGATGACGCCACCCTCACCAGCCTCGGCACTGTCGGGCGTTCTCTCCAGGATCTCGCACGGATCGATTCCGGTGCCCAAGCTCTGGTGGAAATCCAAGTCCAGGCCGCTGGGTTGCTTCGGGAACTGCAGAGCCAACTGTCCCGCTACGCCGACCGGATTGATCTGGATCCCCAACGTCTGGCCGAGCTTGAGGAGCGCTTGAACCTCCTCCAATCGCTCCAACGCAAGTACGGGGGCTCCGTCGATGAGGTCATCGCGTTCGGTGCGGAAGCTCGACAACGGCTGGAATCCCTGGAGGGCCGAGACGCCGAATTGGAGCGGATCAACCGCGAACTTCAAGCGCTAGAGGCCGAGCTTCGAACGCTTGGCCAAGCGCTCTCGGAACGTCGTCGGTCGGTGCTGTCGGGCTTGAACCGCGCGGCCGAGGGCGAACTGTCCAGCTTGGGGTTCCGGCAGAGCCGCTTCGAGGCGGCTCTCACCCACGACCCGGACCCCGCCCACGCCAACGAAACCGGCATGGACCGGATGGAATTTCAATTCGCTCCCAATCCGGGTGAGCCTGCACGCCCACTGAGGGCTATCGCCTCCAGTGGCGAACTCGCCCGGGTCATGCTGGCCCTGAAGACCGTCTTGGCCGACCAAGATGCGGTTCCCGTTTTAGTCTTCGATGAGGTCGATGCAAATGTCGGAGGCGAGACCGCCCACGCGGTCGGCCAGAAGATGGCGACCATCGCCTCTAAACACCAGGTGCTGTGCATCACGCATCTAGCCCCGGTCGCCGCGGCGGCCTCGACCCATTATCAGGTGATGAAAGAAGTGCGCGAGGGTCGCACCGAATCGCGCATCCTGACGCTGGATGTCTCCGAGCGCATCGCGGAACTGGGCCGAATGCTTGGGGGTGGCCCGGCCGCCCAGCGGCATGCTGAAGAACTCCTGAAACCTCCGGCCAGGCGCGCTTCCTGAAATTTCGGTCTCTCGATTTGCCGGCCATGCCTCCCATCCAATCGTTGACCTACACGCGGTTCAACCTGGCGCTGGCTCACTCCTGGGCCATCGCCACCGATGTGCAATCGGGTCAGGTGCGCGGCAAGGCGGAATATCCGGTGGTGTTCGTGGTTTTGAAGGATGCCCAGGGACGGTCCGGCCTGGGTGAGGCGTCTCCGTCGAGCCAGTATGGAGAGACTTGGGAAACAGTTTTCCAATTCCTGCGACAAATCGATGCCTCCCGACTCTCCTTCGACGACTTGTCGGCATCACGGGCCTACCTCGAATCGTTGCCCCATCCGAGCATGCCGGCCCGATGTGCCGTCGACATCGCACTGCTCGACGGAGCCGCCCGAGCCGCTGGTCAACCCCTGCACCGGTTCCTCGGTCTCAAGTACCCGGCGACCGGGGCTCTTTCATCGTTCACTATTGGACTCGATACCCCGGATCGAATGGAGGCCAAGGCGCGGGAAGCGGCCCGGTACCCGATCTTGAAGATGAAGCTGGGGGGCCCCACCGACGCGGCCAACTTGGCGGCGGTGCGACGGGCGGCACCGAGCAAGCTCATCCGGGTGGATGCCAATGCGGCCTGGAAGACCCGTGAGGAGGCGCTGGAGCGAATCCTCGACCTCGCCGAGGACGGACATATCGAGTTCGTGGAGCAACCCATGCCCCCGGACACGAGCGAGGCGGATGCGATTTGGCTGAAAGAGCGTTCCCCCCTGCCCCTTATCGGTGACGAATCGTACCAAGATGCCCGCAACGCAAAATCTTGCGCCTGTCGATTCCACGGGGTGAATGTGAAACTGGTCAAGACGGGCGGAGTGACCGCGGCCAAGGAGGCCCTCGAGGCTGCTCGAGGACTGGGCCTCAAGACGATGCTCGGCTGCATGATCGAGTCATCGGTCCTCATTAGCGCCGCGGCACACCTCACCTCTCTCACCGATTGGCTCGATCTCGACGGGAACGTTCTCATCACCAACGACCCCTTCGAAGGAGTCCGCAATTCAGACGGTCGTATCTCCTTCGAAGGCGCTCCGGACCACTTCGGGTTGCAGACTTCAGAGCGCGCCGGCATCCAGGGGCTCTCGATCGAACGGGTTTGATCATCCCGGCGCGATACTTCATCCCGGCGAGATCCGCAGTTCGGGTCGAAAACCCCGATCTATAGACCCGACTCCTCGCCCGGTTGCCATCGCTCGACTCCCTCGAACGTCCGGTCGTTTCGGCACATCACCCAAAAAACGGCCGCCCAAAAACAAAACGGGCGAGAGTCTCTTTGGAAAGACTCCCGCCCGCCTGAATCAAAACTCTCGGATTATCAGGCCTGAGCGCCCGCAACCGAAACTCCTCCAACCGGGGCCACTGCGCCCATGGCCGGGCGCTTGCCCTTGTGCCACCACACGACCAGTGCGCTGGCGATGTAGATGGAGGAATAAGTACCGGTGATGATGCCCACCAGGAAGGTGAAGGCGAAGTCGTTGATGGCGCCGCCACCGAAGACGTACAGGGAGATCGTCGCCAGGAACACCGTTCCGGAGGTGATGATCGTGCGGCTCAAGGTTTGGTTCAGCGCACGATCGATGATCTCGTTGAAAGAGCCGGCAACCCCCATCTTCAGATCTTCGCGGATACGGTCGAAGATCACTATAGTATCGTTGATTGAGAAACCGATGATGGTCAAGAGGGCGGCCACAAAGGTGGCATTGAACTGACGTCCCTCGCCCACGGTTCCGGTCAGGCAGTACCAACCGATGGTCATGAAAACGTCGTGCGCCACCGCCACCACCGCGGCAACCGCGAAGCTAAACTCATAGCGGAAGGCCACGTACACCAGAATACCGAAGAGCGAGAGCACTGAGGCGATGACACCGGATTTCTGAATCTCCTTACCGATGGTGGCTCCAACCGAGTCCATGCGGACCCGCTCGAACTTGGACTCCGGAAACGCCTTCTTGAGCACTTCCTCGGCCTTCAGGCCGGCGTCCTTGGAGGCCGTGATCGACAAATAGTCACGCTTGGTCGATCCGGCCCCTTCGGTCTGGTACTGGATCCGGGTCTCGCCAATGCCGCCCTTGAAGAGAGTCTCGCGGACCTTCTCGGTTTCCACCCGTTGGGAGAAACGCAACTGCAGCTCATCGCCACCCGCGAATTCGATACCGAGCATGTTGTTGCCCCGGACGAAGACGCCGTAGCCGATGCCCACCACGATGAGCAACCACGAGGCGATGAACGCCGGCTTGGCGAAGTTCAGGAACCGGATGTTGGTTCCCTTGATGATGTGCAACATCGGCAGGGATTTGAGGAGGTCCTTGGCGAGCAGGAAGTCGAAGATCAAGCGGGTGACGACCAGAGACGTGAACATGGAGACGCACAGACCGATGGTGAGCGCTGTTCCGAAGCCCTTGATCGGACCCGTGCCCATGATGATCAGGAGCACCGAGGAAATCAGGGTCGTCAGGTTGGAGTCGAAAATCGTCCCAAAGGCCTTGTCGTAACCCGAGGACACAGCACCTCGCACCGACTTGCCGGCGGCCAACTCTTCACGCATGCGCTCGTAGATGAGCACGTTGGCGTCCACCGCCATACCGATGGTCAGCACGATGCCGGCGATGCCCGGCAGTGTGAAGGTCACATCCAGGGAACACATCACACCCAGCATGATGAGGATGTTCAGGATCAAGGCCACGTTGGCGACGAGCCCAGCCGTCAGGTAGTAGACGATCATGAACACCGCCACACCACCCACGCCCAGCAGCGTGGCCATCTTGCCCGAGGCGATGGCATCGGCTCCCAACGAGGGATCCACGCCGCGCTCTTCCTTGACTTCCAAGGGTGCGGCCAAGGGGTTTTCCAACGAAGTGGCCAACTCGAAGGCTTCCTTGTCGGTGAACGACCCGGTGATCTGACCGTTGCCACCCAGGATGGCTCCGTTGATGCGCGGGGCCGAAATCACCTCGCCGTCAAGGATGATCGCCATGCGCTCACCGATAGCCGCCTGAGTGATCTCACCGAACAGTTGGGCGCCATCGGGCTTGAGGCTGAAGCTGACATACGGAGAGCCCGTGGCCGGATCGTGTCCGACACCAGCGCCTTCGACGTGCTTGCCAGAGAGCCCTCGCTCCGAGGTGCGCTTGACCAAGATGGCCTGCGGAATGCGCTGACCCGGCGTGCCGCTCGGCACCATCTCATACATCCGGACATAACCGGGAGGCACCACACCGCGGGAAATCTGTCCCTCGCTGTCCGGGTGCACCATGCGGAACTCGAGGAAGGCCGCCTTCTGAATTTGCGCCTTGGCCTGCAGCTTGTCGGACTCACTCAACCCCGGAAGCTGCACCAAGATGCGGCCACCGCCCGCCGGGGCGATCACCGGTTCAGCGACACCAAAGCGATCGACGCGACGACGCAACACCTCGACCGCCTGCTCGGCGATGAAGTCGGCGTTCATCATGGCACCGGCGTTGGTCTGGGCGCGGCTCATGTCCATCTCGAGGAGGAACTGGGTGCCACCCTGCAAATCCAGACCGAGTCGGAATTGGCCAGCGGCCGACCGCTGCACCCGGTTCAGGATGCCGCGGGTCACATCACGCTCCACAGCGGCGTTGATGTAATTGCTGGGGAAGAACGGGCGGATGTCGTTGGTGCTGATGGCCACCAAGAGGTTTGAGTAGGTGATTCCGGGGGCACGGTCCGTGTTGGACGCATCCAACTGCTGGGCCTTCTTGACGATCTCATCGAACGCCTTGTTGGGGGTCGAAGACTGTTGCTCGAAGGCCTCAATAAGGTCCTTCGAGGTGGGAGGGTAAATTTCGCTGACCGACCATGCCACGACCAGCAGGATCAGGACGAGTTTCCAGAGATGGCTACGGTTCATGGGAAAACGTATTAGGAGGCCGTGGTTCCCGGCGCCACTTCACCGATGGCTGCCTTGGTGATCTCGATCTTGGATTCGCCCGAGCGAATGGTGACCGAATTGTCCTTGATGCCCACCACGATGCCGACGATACCGGAGGAAGTAGTGACCTTGTCGCCGGCCTTCAGCTCATTGAGCATCTTCGCCTGCTCCTTGGCCCGTTTCTGTTGGGGGCGAATGAGCATGACATAAAAAATGATCCCGAAGAACACCATCATGCCAACCTGCATGAACATGGCTTTCTTCTGATCTTCTGGTGAAGCGCCCGCAGGCGGACCGCCCAGGGCCAGCATGGCGACGTATGAATTGGACAACATGTGTTGCAAAGTGAAGGCGGGAGACTACGGAGGGTTGGAATCTTGGCAAGCGCCCGTTCCAGAACTCTGGATAGGGATTTTTCAAGGGGGCCACCGGGGAGAGACATTTTTTCTCTCCGGCCAATGTGATCCCGTTCTCGGCATTCCCCGAAAAAACTGCTGAGGTCGGCCCGTGAAACTGTCGGAACTGCACTTGGGTCAGCATGTCGTCCACCCTCAACTCGGTGAGGGGGTGGTCAAGGCCATCAACGAATTCGCCGCAGAGGTCCTCTTCCTAGAGGGTCGAAAACCCATCGAACCGGAAACCAGCGGGCTGATGGCCAGCGAGGCTCAGGCAACGCTGTCCGGCCTGCCCATGCCGCTGGAGTCCCTGATCGACCGGGTGGTTGATGCCGCCGTGAATCGCTTGGGAATCGAGCGGCCCGAGGGCTCGATCCATGAACTGGCCTCGCGTTGGAAGAGCGGCAAGTTAATCCTGCAACCTTCCGACCCGTCCTTGCAGTCCAAGGAAGTGGAGCTGGAGTTGTTTTTCCACAAACTCGTCCTCATGCGCAATCAACTGCGGGTCCTCGAACAGAAGGTCAATTCGAGCGAAGCCCTGACCGCGGCTGAGAAGTTCGATTGGCAGCAATACATAACTCGGTGCTACGGCTCGATGACCACCTTCAACCTGCTCTTCAAGGAAAAGGAATCCTCCTTCTGAGCGGTTTTAGAGTTGCCAAGACTTGCCAATCGCGGGTTTCCACCAAGACTGCGCGGCAAATTCCCTTCTTCCTGAACGTCTTTCCCTGAACGCACCGACGCCATGCACCTTGCGACGCTCGACTGGATCATCATCGCCGCCACATTCGTCCTCTATTTAGCCATCGGGCTCTTTGTCGGAAAATCGGCGGGCAAGGACTACGAGAGCTACTTCTTGAGCGGACGCACCATGCCGTGGTGGCTCTTGGGGACTTCGATGGTGGCGACAACCTTTGCCACCGATACCCCCAATCTGGTGGCGGGCATCGTGCGCCGGGACGGGGTCTTCGGGAATTGGGTCTGGTGGGCGCTGCTGCTGACCGGAACCACCACGGTGTTCCTGTTTGCCAAGCTGTGGCGACGGAGCGGCATGATGACCGACATCGAATTCTATGAGCTCCGCTACTCAGGTCGCCCAGCGGCCTTCCTGCGGGGCTTTCGTGCCGTCTATCTGGGCATATTCTTCAATATTCTGGTGATGGCCAATGTATCGCTAGCCGCCATCAAGATCGGCGGAGTGATGTTTGGCCTCGAACCAATCACGACCATCGCTGTGGCCTCAGTGGTCACCGTGGCCTACAGCATGGTTGGCGGACTCACTGGGGTGCTGCTCACCGACTTGGTGCAGTTCATCATCGCGATGGTGGGTGCTGTCTGGGCAGCGGTGCATGTGGTGGGGCTGCCTCAGGTCGGCGGCTTGGGCAAGCTCCTGGCCGATCCTCGCGTCCAAGCGAAGATGGACATCGTCCCCAATATGGCGACGACACCCCACGATTTGGTGATGGCGGTCTTCTTGATCCCGCTCTTGGTCACCTGGTGGAGCATTTATTACCCGGGAGCCGAACCAGGCGGCGGCGGCTACGTAGCCCAGCGCCTCTTGGCCGCCAAGAACGAAAAGCACGCATTGGGTGCCTGCCTGTTCTTCAACGTGATGCACTACGCGCTCCGCCCCTGGCCGTGGATCCTGGTGGCACTGGCCTCGCTGGTGGTTTTCCCGGATGTGGCCTCGCTCCAGGCCCGCTTCCCTCATCTCGATCCCAAGATCGTTCAAGACGACCTGGCCTACCCGGCCATGCTCACCTTCCTGCCCCAGGGACTGATGGGCATCATGGTGGCCTCGCTGGCTGCCGCCTACATGAGCACCATGTCCACTCAGGTAAACTACGGCTCCTCCATCGTGGTCAGCGATCTCTACTTGCGGTTCATCAACCCCAAGGCCTCCGACTCGCAGCAAGTCTGGTTGGGCCGGGTCGTTACGGTGGTGCTGATGTTGGCTTCGTGCTGGTTCGCGCTTCAAATGAAGGACGCCCTGTCCAACTTCAACCTAATGATGCAAGTCGGCGCGGGCACGGGGTTGGTCCTCATCCTTCGGTGGTTCTGGTGGCGCATCAATGCCGCGGCCGAGATCGCAGCGATGACGCTTTCCTTTGGGATGGCGATCTTCTGGCACTATTCGAGCGTCGGCCACGACATTCCCGCTTGGAAGCAAATGGTGATTGGTGTCGCGGTGACCACTGCGGGTTCGCTCTTGGTCGCACTTCTGACCGGCCCGACCGAGACCGAAAAACTCCGCGAATTCTATTCCCGGGTGCAGCCCGGAGGGTCCGGATGGACGCCCATTCTGGAACGCGCCGAGCATGAGCGCATCCAGATCCAGGACACGGCGTTGGGCAGAGGCTCCGACCTCGGCATCGGTATTGTTTGTTCGATCCTCGCCTCGGTGGGCATCTGGGCGCTGATCTTCGCCGGCGGCTGGGCCATCTACGGACGCTGGGGCCAAGCGGGCGGTGCCTTGGCGGTCACGGTGGTGTGCGCGGCCTTGCTGCCCTCGTTCATCGCAAAACTGCGGATCCGCGACTGATCCGCACCTGCAGGCCACCCCCCGCGGCAGATCCAAGGAGCCTGACAACAACATGGTGGGGCAGGATCTAAAGTTGCTCCTCGACCCACGCGTCCGCCATGCTGGATAGGTCACGACCACTGAATTGGTTCAGTGCATGACAACCCAAACCCATGGCTGGACTCTCCATGTCACCCTTGCCGGGAACCCGTGTCGTCCGACACGCCGGAGATTTGCTGACGTTCACTCTCGCGGCTCCCAGCGGACACATTGGCGATGGCTGGCAAGCCCGACTGCGCACCAATTTGGGGCGGGCCCAACGGGTCCGTGAGGAGATTCTCCAATCCCACTTCGAAAAACTGCCCCTGGCCGGTGCGGCTTGGCGAGACCTACCGCTGCAACTCACGTCCGAGGGTCAGTGGTCGATCACCCTGCCACTGACCGAGGTGGGGTATTTCAAGGCCAAGGCCTTCGCCATTGATCCGAAGGGCTTCCAGCACTGGACGTCCGGACCCGATGTCGGCATTAGCATCCACCCGTCTTGGACTCGCACGGCCAACACGGTCTATTGCGCGTTCCCGCGGATGTTCGGGGAGTGGTCGAAGCACCGGCTCTCCACCGCCGAAGATCACCACACACCCATTCTGAAAGCGCTGGACCAGGAGGGGTTCACCGTCATTCCTCCCAGCGGCACACTGCGGTCTCTCATCACGGAGCTGCCGCACATCATCGACCGGCTCGGGTGCCGAATCGTTCACTTGCTGCCGGTCAGCCCAACCCCCACCACATTCGCACGATTCGGGCGTTACGGCTCGCCCTATGCGCTGCAGCACCTGACCCAAATTGATCCGGCGCTGGTCGAGTTCGATCGACGCACCACCGGCGTTGACCAATTCCGGGAACTGGCGGTGGAAATCCATTCACGAGGAGCACGACTGATGCTCGACCTGGTCATCAACCACACCGGTTGGGGCAGCGCCGAATGGGAGGAGCATCCGGAGTGGTTCCTGCGCAATCACGAGGGCGAGTTTGAAAGTCCCGGGGCTTGGAACGTGGTCTGGGAGGACCTGGTCGAAATGGACCAGCGTCACGTGGCACTCTGGGATTATTTGGCCGACGCCTTCCTCATCTGGTGCCGTCGAGGGGTGGATGGCTTCCGCTGCGACGCCGGCTACAAGATTCCTCCGCACGTCTGGCAGTTCATCACTGCGAAGGTCCGCCGGGAATTTCCAGACACCGTATTCCTGCTGGAAGGACTTGGCGGTCCGTGGGAAGCCACCGAGGCCTGCTTGGCCGAGGGTGGGATGCAATGGGCCTACAGCGAACTGTTCCAGAACCATGGCTCACTGGGGATCAGCGGCTATCTGGATCACCACCTCCAAGCCAGTGCCCGTTCCGGAATTCTGGTCCACTACAGTGAGACCCATGACAATTCCCGACTGGCGGCCAACGGCGGTGTGCCCGGCCAACCAGCCACCCCGGAAGGGCGTCGATGGTCGCTCTTCCGCAACAGTCTGGCGGCCCTGACGTCCATCCAAGGCGGCTTCGGGTTCACTGCCGGGGTCGAGTGGTGTGCGACCGAGCAGATCAACGTCCACA
>Ga0315906_10008478_pt1 | contig 12327 bp, 24 predicted proteins | sample LakEriMetagenome_4_FD_203526 | JGI IMG/M metagenome (GOLD analysis project Ga0315906, IMG submission 203526) | Freshwater fungal communities from buoy surface, Lake Erie, Ohio, United States - Buoy 2 MA122 | ecosystem: Environmental > Aquatic > Freshwater > Lake > Lake biofilm | place: USA... | reverse complement strand
GACTGAATATTTAAAATCCTGTATAATACAGTATGCTCAAAAAACTCTTTCAGCGATTGGGTCGATATCGCGTAATCATGGACCGTGTGAATGGTGAACCCTATCTAGAACGCTACTATGTGTTTCTTCGAGATAGGAAACGATTTCCATTTAATGTGTTTGTGCACAAGTTCTTGAAGTCAGATCCCGATGACGTACATGACCATCCATGGCCCTACGCTACTCTAATTTTAAAGGGCGGCTACTGGGAATGGCGACCACAGTTCAACAGCAAAGGCGAAAAGATTGGTGAAATTGCCAAGTGGTGTGGTGCAGGCAGTTTCCGCTGGGCTGGTGCCAACACCTTCCACAGAGTGGAACTGGATCCTGATGTGGAATGTTGGACACTATTCATGCCTGGCATCAAACAACGAGACTGGGGCTTCTTGGTTTGCAATCAATGGGTGCAGTGGGAACAATATTTGGCAAATAGAAAGGCCGGCGTATGATTAGGTTGATTTGGAGTTTTATCATGAAGTGGGGTTGGGACTACAATCGCAACCTCCGTGACAGCGATGCGCCAGAAACCATGCGTGGAAGCAAAGTGTCTCGACTGCTGAAATCATCTGAAGATGTAGACAGTGAACAAGGACTCAACATCACAGTGCGTAACGCCTTAGGCGGCAAGATAATTACATTCCGCACTTATGATCACAAAACAGATCGCCACACGCACAGACTGTATGTGATTCCAGATGACATGGACTTCAACACTGAATTGTGCAAGATGATCACAATGGAATCCATGCGAGGCTGAAAGTAAATATACTATGGAAACTTCTGAAATTTTAATGTCAATAGGCCAAGTGCTGATGTGGATATCCTTGGCGGTCTTAGCATTCAACTTGTTGGTGCTTTGGTGGGTACGCCGAATTGAATCCCGAATAGTAGAAGAACTGGGCGAGATTGCCCAAGACCTTGAAGCGGAAAAGTTAATTGCACTCACAGTAGAAGTTGACGGAGATCAGTTTTTGTGCTACAATGCACAGACCATGACGTTTGTGTGCCAGGGTCGTGACCTAGTAGAAATACGCGAACGGTTCCGTGAACGGTTCCCCAGCAAGAGTGCCGCAATTTACAATGGCGATGAGTCAGCCGTGAGAGTGCTCAGAACACAATTGAATGAACTCAAAAAAGAACAGTCGTTAACTTGATCAAATCTTGTGACCTTAAGGGTCGCCAAAAACTTTTCTTTTTACAATTAGGAAACACAGCATCTTGTTGCAAAGCCTACAGCGAACCATTGACCGCATATAAGGATTTTGATCAACTTATTGCGCACTGGAATCAAGAAAAGAATCAACTAGACCAAGGTACGGAAATTGTATCTTGCAACGTTTGTTGGAAACACGAAGCACAAGGGCACAAATCTTATCGGCAGTTAAACATTGGCAACGCATCTAATCAAATTGAATTGTACATTGACAATGCCTGCAATCAAATGTGTAGTTATTGCAGTCCAAAATTCAGTAGCACTTGGGAAAACAACATTGCCGAACATGGTGTGTTCTCTAAGGTCAGTAGAGCAGTCAACGAAAATTTCAAAACAGTACCAAACACAATAGACTATGAGTTTTGGATAAATCAGATACATCAATATATCCAACAACAACCGGCTCACACTGTGACTGTAAAGTTATTGGGAGGCGAGCCATTGATGCAAATCAAGCAGTTGCAAACATTGTTAGAGTTCAACAGCAGTAGAATCAAGCAACTACGAATTAACACCAATCTCAACCCACCCAACAACAAATTTTTAACATGGTTGTTGGATCATGTGTCAGCTGATCGATTGCATTTTGATATAAGTTTAGATGCCACACCAGAGTTCAATCATGTGCCCAGAGCAGGATTTGATCAACATAAATTTTTAGAAAACTTAACATTGGTTCAAAAGTATCAAGTATCATACAACTTTCTAAGTGTGGTCAGTGTGTTGAACATATTTGAGTTACCAAATTTTTTCAACTGGGCCAAGTTTAATCAGCACACAGTAGAATGCTACCCTCTTAATAATCCTGAATGCCTGGATGCTCGACTGCTACCAAATCAATTCAAGCAACAAATTGATCCCACAGGATTGTCCAATTTGGTACAAGATATTTTGAAACCTTCTGACGTATCGGTTGACCTAAAATTGTTTGAGCAGTATAATTACTTGACAGAATATTTTCGAAGAACACACATTGACCCCGCACAAACATCTAACCGATTGTTTGGCGAGTATTGGAAATGGCTAACTGAAAGATTTACATGAGAATTGCCGTAGCATCGGATCTGCATCTTGAATTTGGAGACTTGTATTTTGACAACAGCGACCGTGCTGATGTGTTGATCCTGTCTGGCGACATCTGTGTTGCGGCTGATATTGACCGCCCGGACCCGCACGGCATCATGGAAAATGCCAGAAGCAATAGAATTGTGGATTTTTTCAAACGTTGTAGTTTTCAGTTTCCGCATGTGATTTACGTCTTGGGCAACCACGAACACTATCATGGAGACTTTGCTACAACCGGCAACAAGATCAAAAGCATGTTGGAATCTAATTTTCTAAGCAATGTTTACCTGTTGGACAATGAAATCAAACAGATTGATGATGTCACTTTCATTGGTGGCACCTTGTGGACAGACATGAACAAAGAAGATCCCATCACACTGTATCACATGAAGAGCATGATGAATGACTTCCGCTGTGTGACCAACAGTAATCGAGTTGTCAACTACAAAACCTATGAGCAGATCAATGGTGTGGACAATAGAGAACGACCTGTATTCCGTGAGCGTGTGGGCAAGTTTTCGCCTGAGGATGCAGTGGATGAATTTAAAAAGTTTACCGGTTATATTCAGCAGATTGTTGAAGGCCGGTTTGATCAAAAGTTTGTGGTGGCAGGACATCATGCACCCAGCAGGCTGTCAACCCATGCTCGCTATGCAGATGATACTGTGATGAATGGTGGCTACTCCAGCAGTCTTGATGATTACATGATTGACCATCCGCAGATCAAGCTGTGGACACATGGGCACACACATCACGATTTTGACTACATGATTGGGTCAACTCGTGTGGTGTGCAATCCCAGAGGTTATATCAACTATGAGGAGTCAGCAGACAAATGGCAACTGATCACAGTAGATATCTAAAATGGTTGCGCTACAGTGGTGCCACACTGTCATTGCGAGTAAATCCCTGTCACTGGAATCTTGTCCCGAGATTCAGTCGTGAACTCAATGAAGGTTGGCTTGGTCCCAATGAGCATACATGGTCGGTAAGCTGGATATTTTTAACTGCAAGGATATGGATAGATGATGGAAGCTGGTAACGAAGAAAGAGCCATTGGAGTGCGCGGCATATTGATCCGCAGTGCGTTTGATGACCAAATTTTGTTTAGGGTATACGATCATGAGCGCAACTTTGTGGACTATGAAATCACCAATCATGATTGTGAAGTGGTGATTATTGATCCTTCGGCTGCATTGATTAGAAATCAAGCTGGAGATTTTTTGGACTACACTGCCGAAAGCATGGGAATTGCAAAGTAAAAAAAGTACGGTTATTACATTGACCAGAAATCAAATTCAGCGTATAATTACACACATAGCTCTTGATCAAGGTATTGAGAGTGTGACTATCTTTGAAACTTATGATTCTGGCATTGGTGCCAGTCACCGTGCAGTGTTTAACAAACACCAAATTGAACGTAATTTTGAAACTGACTTAACAGATGTGGAGAATTGGTAATGAAAATATATTTAAGCAAACCCCGCAATCACTGGATCTCACCCTACACCATGCTGGATCGTGTGTTCTTTTGGACTGACTGGTCCAAGTGCAGCCGCTGGACTGTGGAACAGAGTCTGGAAGATAGCCGGCGAGAAAAAAGTCAGTATGTGGAACATCCTGAGTGGGTAGAACGTTGGAGTGACTACTTAACTCCTGTTAGTCGAGCCATTCAGTGGGTGTGGGATCGTGTGCATCCCGAAATCAAGTATGTAAAGATTGACCACTGGGATACCTGGTCAATGGACCATACCTTGAGTCCCATCATTCTGCCCATGCTCAAGCAACTCAAAGAAAAGAAACACGGTGCTCCGTTTGTGGATGACGAGGATGTGCCCGAGCATCTGCGTTCAACTGCCGCACCGCCCAAAGAGAATGAGTGGGACACTGATGCCAACCACTTTGATCGTTGGGACTGGGCCATGGGAGAAATGATCTTTGCATTTGAGTGCAAGGTAGATGACTCATGGGAAGATGCTTTCCGTGAAGGTGAGCATGACATACTGTGGATTCCTGTTGATGTGCATGGTAACGAAGTGCCCAAAGGTGAACACAAGTACTTTCAAATGGGGCACGGTCCCAAAGACACCTACAAATGCGATTACGAAGGAATGAAGGTAGTGCAAAAGAGAATTGACAACGGCTTCCGCTTGTTTGGCAAATACTACCAGGCTCTCTGGGATTGAACATGACACAAGCAACTGTTGACCTATTGACCGAAATCATCAACGCCTGGCCCAATACTATTGAAGGATCATCAACAAAAGAAAAACTGTCATTTGTTGATGATCCCATTGCTATGAGCTGTGCCAGCTGGCGCCTGGATCAACAGGGTCTTGGCAGTTACTCTAACCTTGAAACTGTGATAGTCGAAAGTGAAGACCGTGTGTTGGCCGCCAAGATTAGAAAACATTTTCTTGACAAGCTCACACTACAAAAACTGCGAGGCAAAGAACAATCCACGTTTAGAACCAAATTGGGTGCATTCTTGGTAGGCAATCACGAACTTACCAAGGACGAAATTGGATTGTTGTATCGCTTGCCGTTTTTCTATCACGAAGACCAGTGTGTGCAACAGGTCATGGCTCAAACTGAGCCAGTGACACTAACAACCCCTGTGATGGATGCGGCCATGTCACTGACTGGTTTGCAAAAAATTTGGCGACATCGACGCACTGGTCAAGCCACTCAATTTTGGTTCACCAACCAACATCGTTGGCCAGTTGAACTCACAGTGTTACATTCCAATCCATTGTATGGAATTATAGACAGTTTATATGACCTTGGCATGTTTCGTATCAATGGGCGTGTGTGGCCTAGACAGTTTTATGAAAGCAGTAGAACCTATATAAAACTGTCTACTTTTAGGCTAGTGGGCCTTGGTGTATAAGTAGATTTTTACAGAAAGACGAAAATATGAGTTATTTGTTTACCAGTGAAAGCGTCAGTGAAGGACACCCTGACAAAGTGGCTGATGCCATTTCAGATGCTGTGTTAGATCTGTTCATGCTTCAACGCAATCGACAGTGGCGGTGTGCCTGTGAAACCTTGGTCACCACCAATCGAGTGGTGATTGCAGGTGAATACAAAGGCATCATGAATCCTCTTGAAGTTGAATCTGCGGTGCGTAGGACTATCAAGAACATCGGCTACGAACAACGTGGATTTGATTGGCGCAACGTAGAAATTACCAATCTCATGCATGGCCAAAGTGCAGACATTGCACTGGGCACAGACACATTTGGTGCTGGTGATCAAGGCCTAATGTTTGGCTATGCCTGTAATGAAAACGACAACTACATGCCCAATGCCATATATTGGAGTCACAGAATTGTTGAACGACTAGCCGATGCTCGCAAAACCAAAGAAGTTGATTGGTTAGAACCTGATGCCAAAAGTCAAGTTACATTTGAATATGACAACAACAATCGACCATTGCGTGTGGCCAAGGTTGTGTGTTCTACACAACACAGTGACAGTGTTGATATAGACACTGTGAGAACTGTAGTAGAAGATCTAATTAGACAGGTATTGCCCAGCAACTATGTGGATAATAATACAGGATTTTACATTAACCCTACTGGCCGTTTTGTTATTGGCGGCCCAGATGGAGACACGGGACTGACAGGGCGTAAGATCATTGTGGACACATATGGTGGTTATAGCCCTCATGGTGGGGGAGCCTTTAGTGGCAAAGATCCCACCAAAGTTGATCGCAGTGCCGCGTACATGATGCGTTGGATTGCCAAGAATATTGTGGCTGCGGGACAGGCCGATTGGGCCACATGCCAAGTCAGTTATGCAATTGGTCTTGCAGAGCCCATGAGTTTTTACATTGAATCAAATGGCGACAGCCGCAAACTCACTCAGTGGGTTAGAGACAATATCAATCTTACGCCACTGTCTATCATTGATAGATTTGACATGTTTAGGCCCATCTACAGTGGCACCACAAACTATGGCCATTTTGGCAAGCCCAACTTGCCTTGGGAACTCACAGGACCAATGCTGTGATTGCTACCAGTATTGCCTCCATGGTGTCAGAGCTCACACGGCCCAAATCTGCACTGCCTGCCAACAAAGTTTCATGGCAAGTGTACAAAGAGTGGCAACACAGTTACTTGTTTGATGCACTACGCAGTTTGAGCTATGGCCAAAGTTTTTGCAACAAATTTGGGCTTGCTGATAACATTTTGTATTTTGAACGCAATGTAGATATGGCCGACACTTACATCATGCTTCATTATGTGGATCATGCAAGACCCTGAGTTTGCACACGGGGCACACTTGGCCTGGGGCCGGCCCTATGACACCATAACCAAGTGGGACGAAGTGTCTGTATGGGGGATTGAAACATTTGGCCTGCCCGGCGATCGCTACATCACTGACATCAACATAAATGAAATGGTATGGTGGTTTCGTGATCCACAGGATAGACTGTTGTTTGTGTTGAGAAATGGACAGTGCCGATGCATAGAGTTATCCTACGAGACATAGAACCCATTGAGGCCATGTGGTTAAAAGACCAACTGGTGCAAGATGGCTTGATTATGGATGCGGATTTTGAATGGGAATATCATCCAGCAGTTTGGGATGGCTTTACTACGGAACGCCCAAAACATACAGTGTTTAGTTTTCGAGATCCTGCCCAGGCAACATTCTATCAACTCAAATGGTCATGACTGAATCTGAATTGATAGAAATAACTGTAGGATCGTCAGAAATCAAACGGAAAGAAATTTTTGAATGGGCTATAAAAACATTTGGTGATCGAGTAGAACCACACGATAATTTACCAATTTTGTATTTTCGTGATCAAGCAGATGCAGCATTTTTCATGTTGAAGTGGGCATGATTGAGTTTGTGTTTGACAAACACAGTGAGCATCTGCAAAATGAGATGGTGCGATGGTGCGAAGAAAACATTGGCCCTGGTGGTTGGTTGAATGAACCTTATTATATCTGGAACGTTACGGCAGTGTTTGGCAATACATTTTTTCGATTCAAACACAAACAAGATGCCACAGCATTCTCATCAAAGTGGAGATAAGTAGACTATGAGATGGATTCTGCCACTGTTGTTGCTGATAGGGTCAGCCTGGGCCAAGCCCGCACCAGACTCAGTATTACTACTAAACACCAGTACCAATCATATTGAACTCTCTCGCAATGCTGATCGTGTGCGTAGCATTGCCAGTCTTACCAAGATCATGACTGCCATGGTGGCCTTGGACTACGACAAGGATCTCAGCAGACGTCTTACACTGACTCAACGTGTGGGCAGTTTTTTGCCCAGGCAACAATACACCAGAGAACAACTGCTGGAAGCCATGTTGGTAAAATCCGACAATGCTGCCGCTGAAACACTGGCCGAAGACTATCCAGGTGGTAGAACTGCCTTCATCGCTGAAATGAATCGACAAGCACAGGCTTGGCAACTGTACAATACCACATTTGATGACGCTAGCGGGTTATCGGCCTTGAACAAATCAACAGTGCTTGACATTGCCAATTTAATGCACATTGCCTCAGGTTACTGGTTTATTCGTGATACCAGTGTAAAAAAGCAAGTGGCATTTGAAACTCGCTACAAAAAACAGATACGCACCATACGCCTGTCCCACACGTCAGAAAGCATTTTGTTCACATTTGACAATATTTTGGTCAGCAAAACTGGACTAACCTCGGCCGCAGGCTGGTGCGTGGGCCTTGTGGTACAGCAAAACAACAAGCCGTATGTGATTGTGGTTTTGGGCAGTGCCAACAAAACCCAACGGTTACAAACAGTAAAAAACATAATTTATAATCATGTACTGGATCAAAATCTTCAACACTTCTAAAATTGCAATAATTACAATTGATGAAACTGTTGAAACAGCCCTCTCCAACATTTGAGATACGTCGAGGAGAAAGTTTCCACTATGCCCGGGAAATACTCAAACCCTACGGCGAACTGGACCGTGTGTTGGCCTGGTGCAAAACTGAACTGACGGATGAGTGGCGCTGGCAACTGATTGACCAAAGTTCAGACCGTAGGCCTGGCCGGTACATTTTTTACTTTGATTCGGATCGCGACTTCTTTGCGTTTGTGCTACAGTGGGCATAATGGTAGTACTTCAGTAGTACTTGACCATAAATTGCAATCATGCTACACTATTGACTCATTAACAGGAGTAGCTATGAACGATTGGGACCGCGACAACCTCAACTTTCTGCTCAACGCCAGCAAAGAAACGCTAGAAGATTGGCATCACTATGCTGACGCAGATGACTATGCCTATGCTCTGGAACTGCTTCAGGCCGCTAGGACTGAACTGGCCATGCAAGAGTTGGCGCTTATTGATAACGAGGCTGTGGAAGATGTCAGCGAGGCCAAGACTGTACTGAGCAAGTTTAGGCTATGAATCATCAATTTCTTGTGGTCTGGGACAACACTGGACTTGAATTTATTGGTGACATCACACTGGATGAACAGCAACGTACATGGGCCGCGCTCAAAGGCGAGGAACTAAAATATACCATCCCAAATATCAACCATCTCATGCTTCGCGCACGTTATAATATGCAACGTCATTATGAGATATACATTGTCAGCGCCACAGATGGTATCACTGCCGAAGACATACGAGATATGTTTGAAGCCAATCCACAGATGTCTGCTGATACCATACGCCGACTTGGTCAGTGTGTACACAGTGACCGAGTAAACAAGGAAAAAATACTAATCACATGATAGACTTATATAGAATTCGAGACAGACTAGAAGAGTGGTGGCGCTACCCACAGCCCACTCGTGCCCAAAAGCAACTGCTGGGTCAATATACCGATGTCATAGACACCGAGTTTACAGCCATACGCCTGGCATCAGAGGAATCAGCAAGGTACGTGTTGGAGAACATGCGAGCAGTGCCTAACTTTGACACTGACTATGATTTGCACAAGTGGGTCACAACCACGCAACTTGATACTGGGCTGTTGTCTAGAGGTACTGTATTGGAATTTGGTGTAGCAACTGGCCGCACATTAAACCAATTTGCGCATTGGTTGCCCAACAAACCCATACATGGATTTGATGGATTTGTGGGCTTGCCCGAAGACTGGACCAGTCGTATGCGCAAGGGATTTTTTGCACGTAGTACTCTGCCCCGAGTAAGATACAATTGCCAGCTGTGGGTAGGATGGTTTGATCAGACCTTGCCCAAGTTTAAAGCACAGATACAATTGACTAGACCAATTGCGTTATTGCATGTGGATTGTGATTTGTATTCTAGTACTGTTACAATTTTAAACAATCTTCGAGACAACATTGTGCCCGGTACTGTGATTGTGTTTGATGAGTATATCAACTACCCGGGTTGGCAGCTGGATGAATTTAAAGCCTGGCAAGAGCATTGCCGAATGTACGGCGTCAAGTATGAATACATTGGGCGAGTAAGTCGGCACCAAAAAGTGGCAATTCGAGTAATTGCCTAGTTGGCACAAAAAGATTTCTAGTGTAAACTAGAAACTGTGCAGATAATAGTGTCTGTACAAGCAGTCGACAGTGAATAAAAGAATCGCTGTCACTTACAATTGAAAGGCAATTTATGGCAACCGCAACTGAGCACAATCCGTATGCTCGCACTCATGCTCGCAAGGTCAATGCAAAATTTGACAGCAACAAAGCCAACTATGTGAGTTGGCAGGCTCGATGGAACGAGGCCCTTGCAAAATTCCCGCTAGAACAAAAGCATCAAATTATTTCCAGGCTCAAGGCCGCACTGAAAAGGTTTGAACGCAAGTACCCTAATATCAAAAGCTTTCAGGACCAAAAGTTTCGTCTATGCAAAGCTCTAACTAAAAAACTCACCAACATTCTCATTGACACTACAATTCAGCGTGAACTTGATGTTGACTGGGTGATCAAGATCATCGAAGACTTCCGAAGTTATCAAGCACAGCCCTTGCAGGTATATCGTCCCATGGAGGAAGACTTGCCCCAAGTCAATGACCCTGACAATACCTGGGCATGCTGGGAGGGGCAACACACTGGCATGGCTCTGTATCTAATTGGTACCATGGTGTTTGGGCTTGGTGTGGAAGAGATCGAAATCCCCACAGCTGAATATGACTTTGCAAATCGTGTAGAGTGCCGCAGAACCTTTATGGCCAATAACAGCAAAGATGGCCGCAAGGTACTGGAGCCCATCGACATCATTGTGCAAAAGATCTTTGCAGTGCGTTTGGACGGTGCCGATGAACCCGAGTGGCAAACCATTAATGAAAAGCAAAATCAACTGCAAGCCGCAGACCTGTTCATGACACACAGCAAGTTTCATGACCATCACGAGGCCGGTGCAATTACTCGTCCTGGCGATCTGTGTGATGACAAGTATTCTGTGGAACTTATCCGCAAGTTCACGGTGTATGCGCAGGCAGTGTTGAGCACTACACCCCGGGCCATTGACACCAAGGAACTGCCAATTATTTGTGGTTTCTTGAAAATGGCCGAACAAAGCAACATTGACTACACAGATGATCAGATTCAAAGCTTGGCCTATCTGTGCATGAACTTGTTTGATGCTAACTTTCACGAAGACGGCCCATTCTGGAATCAGGTGTGCAAGGCCTATACACATTGGCACGAAGCATACCACGAAGACATGGACGAAGCATCGCGCCCTGGCATCAAGCTCAACAAGGACTGGAGCCAAGGTGGTACGTTCTTTTACTGGCAGCTGAAGAAGTCTTGGTTTGATGACGAAGGCAATCACATGCCTTTGCCCAAGCTCAACATCAGCACAGCGTTCCGCCCCCAAGGACGTGACCTATGGTAAAGAGTCAACAACAGCTCATGGAAAGTTTTAGGGACTTTGAGCCGGCTCGTGTCACACGCAACGGGCAGGCCTATGTGGAAACCAATGACTACATTAGGCCTGAATTGCAACGCCAGCTTGACCTTTACAACCAGTTGGAGCAGATCAATCAACGTGCTAGACTGATTCGTGATCAAATTGACAATTTGATTCGCAGGTATCATGACTATTTGATTGCTGGTCGCTATGTGGCTCACTATCGTCAAGTAGGATACAGAAAAAAGGAAGGCAATGTGTTTGAGCATGTGATTCCTTTGCGAACTGTACGTAACATGTTGTTGCAAGGCACCATCACAGTGGACCAGGCTTTGAACGCACCAACTTGCATTTTAAGTCCAGAAAAAAATGTGTTGTTGGGTAAACTCAAGTTGACTAAAAGCACACCTAATGCATGGTGGTTCTGGCAACGGTACCAACAGTTGGACATTGAAATCGAAACCTGGGATGGTGAAGCAGTGGATCCATCCACATGGAATTTTGCTAGACACTGTGAGTACTTCAAGGTGTAAACATGAGCCTGCTGGAATTTAAATCTCGACCCTGGACGGTATTTGATCCCAACAACAAGGATCACAGGCGCTGGTACCATGAATTTGTACAGCACGGCACCTGGGGACGATGCCCTTATAGGTTTGTGGTGCCCGACGATCACGGCAACTTGATCACCATGATCCAGCGAAAACTCGTGGAATACTATGTGCAACGCGAGTTTAAAAAGTAATACTCAAGTGTTACAAAAGCCCTACAGATTGTAGGGCTTTTTTTTGGGTTGACCAATAATTCCCGATCTGCTATACTATGGACATATTAACGCAAAAGGAGTTCCAAATGGAAATCACTATCACTGTTCCAAAACATGCTATCAAATCAGTCAAGGCTTACGTCAAAGAACTCAATGGCAAGACTCCTTCTAAGAAAGAACTGATGAAGTTCTTTGAACAGGACATCGAGGGCTTTTACAGCGATACCTTTGAAGAAGGCATTGAGGATGCTGTGGAAAACTATTTTGGTTGACCAATAATTGCCAATTTGCTATAATAGAGACTAGTTAACACAAAGGAGCCAAGATGAAAGCACTGCAAGCCTACATTGATCGTCAAAACAAGTGGAACGCCTGTTTTGGCAACCACACCCCTTACGAAGTCAACACCGCGGC
>Ga0315906_10008477_pt1 | contig 12328 bp, 12 predicted proteins | sample LakEriMetagenome_4_FD_203526 | JGI IMG/M metagenome (GOLD analysis project Ga0315906, IMG submission 203526) | Freshwater fungal communities from buoy surface, Lake Erie, Ohio, United States - Buoy 2 MA122 | ecosystem: Environmental > Aquatic > Freshwater > Lake > Lake biofilm | place: USA... | reverse complement strand
TCATAGATGCGTTTTTTGTTTTTCATCAAAACATATTATCCTGTGTCCGCCCGATAAACGGGCGGATAGGCAGAGCTCTTCAAAAGCTCCTACAGCGGTTCAAATCCGCTCGGGACCTCAATAAGACGCATCTCATTGATGCGTCTTTTATTTTTTTGCATTGTTCTCTAATGTTTTATATGAACTAAGTCAAAGGTCAAAAGGCAAAACCCAAAAGTAATATCTTTGCTGCCTTATTATTTAAGATGAAATACTCAGCACATATAGGCATTTTGTTTTGTGGCATTTTAATATTTACCGCTTACTACCCTTGGATTTATATTGATAGTCTGCAGGCTGAGGTACGTGGCGTAGGCGGGGCTATTAAAGTGTTTGGAAAACCTGCACTTATGAATTTTTATTTGACACCTCTTTTAGTACTTCTTTTTTTAATCCCTAAACTTTGGGCAAAAAAAATGAATTCTTTTATCGGTGCCATCAATTTTGCCTGGGCATTGAGAAATATTTTATTGCTTTCTACCTGCAGAAACGGGGAGTGCCCGCAGCAAAAAACAGCTTTATATATTTATTTTTTAGCTGCATTTGTAATTATGGTGATGGCGGTATTGCCAAATGATTTTCAAAGTCAAAGGTCAAAAGTCAAAAGCTATAATTAATTGAGTTATTGGGGAATTTAACTCACAACTAACAACCTGCAACAGACAACCTTCAACTTACTTCTTCACCCACCCATCTTTCAGCGTAACCGTTCTGTTGAAGATTAATTTCGATGTACTGCTATCTGCATCCAGACAATAATATCCTTTACGCAAAAACTGAAAACGATCTTCTTGTTTAGCATCAGTAATGGATGGTTCAGCATAACCCGTAACAATATTTAAACTGTTTGGATTGATGTATGATTTAAAATCTCCTTCTTCGCTGGAAGGATTTTCAACTTGAAATAACCGGTCATATTCCCTAACTTCTATCTCAACAGCATTCGATGCATGTACCCAGTGAAGGGTACCTTTTACGTGAATACCGCTGGTGTCTTGACCGCTTTTACTTTCAGGGATATAAGTGCAATGAATCTCTTTTATTGCCCCATCATCATTTTTAACCAATTCGTTACATTGTATAATATACGCACTCTTCAATCGAACCATCTGTCCGGGTGCTAATCTGAAATATTTCTTTGGAGGAGCTTCCATGAAATCATCTTGTTCAATTAAAATCTCTTTACCAAAAGGAATACTTCTAGTGCCTCCATTGGGATCTTCCGGATTGTTTTCAGAAGACAATAATTCAATCTTTCCTTCTTCGTAATTCGTGAGAATGACTTTGATAGGGTTAAACACAACCATTCTACGATGAGCAATCTTATTGAGATGTTCGCGCACGCAGAACTCGAGCAGACTGAATTCAATGAGATTTTCTCTTTTAGCAATACCAACACGGTCTGCAAAATCGCGCAGACTCTCAGGTGTATATCCTCTTCTCCTCAGGCCACTGATTGTGGGCATTCGAGGGTCATCCCATCCGGAAACATATTTTTCATTAACGAGCTGAAGTAATTTTCGTTTACTCATTACCGTATAATTCAGATTGAGACGGGCAAACTCGTATTGTCTGGAAGGGAATATATTTAACTTATCAATAAACCATTCATAGAGTGGGCGATGCGGAATAAATTCAAGTGTACAGATAGAATGCGTAATATTTTCTATGGAATCACTTTGTCCATGGGCAAAATCATACATCGGATAAATACACCATGCATCGCCAGTACGATGATGATGGGCATGTTTGATACGATAAATAATCGGATCACGCATGTGCATGTTAGGCGAAGACATATCTATTTTTACGCGCAATACTTTTTCGCCATCTTTATACTTACCAGCCCGCATTTCACGAAAGATGGTTATATTTTCATCAACAGAACGTTCGGCATACTGATTGCGAACTCCTGGTTGTGTAGGCGTACCTTTTTGTTTTGCAATTTCCTCAGAACTGCTGTCGTCCACATAAGCCAGTCCTTTCTCAATCAGCTGCTCTGCAAAACCATAGAGCTGTTCAAAATAATTGGAAGCATATAATTCATTCGCCCAATCAAAACCAAGCCATTTTACATCTGCTTTAATGCTGTCCACATATTCCGTATCTTCTGTAACAGGGTTGGTGTCATCAAAGCGAAGATTGGTTTTACCGCCATACTTGAGCGCAAGTCCAAAATTCAGACAAATACTTTTTGCATGTCCAATATGCAAATATCCGTTCGGCTCGGGGGGGAAACGGGTAAGTATAGTAGTATGTTTGCCCGATCGCAAATCTTCTTCAATAATTTCTTCAACAAAATTCAAACTTTTCTCTTCACTCATATCAACTCGATTGTTTCGCAAATTTAAGTGTTCTGATGCAGGCAAATATCAGATTTATACAAACTGACGAAGCGTTTTGTCTATAATTTTAATACATTCCTGTATTTGTGCTTTGGTAATAATCAAGGGTGGAGCCAGTCTGATTTTATCACCATGAGTGGGTTTGGCGAGCAGGCCATTTTCCTTAAGCAACAAACAAATTTCCCATGCGGCTTCGGGATTGGAATGATTTATGATAACAGCATTAAGTAAGCCTTTACCTCTTACTTCCTTAATCAGAGGACTATTAATCTTAATGATTTCATCACGAAAAAAGTGACCTAGTGCCTCTGAATTTTCTGCCAGCTGCTCATTTTTCAATACTTCAAGTGCAGCAATAGCTACTGCACAAGCCAATGGATTCCCTCCATAGGTAGAGCCATGTTCTCCCGGCTGAATCGTTAACATTACTTCATCATCAGCCAGTACAGCACTCACCGGTATTGTGCCTCCACTTAAAGCTTTACCAAGAATCAGTATATCTGGTTTTACTTTTTCATGATCACAGGCCAGCAGCTTACCCGTTCTGCATAAACCGGTTTGTATCTCATCTGCAATCATTAGAACATTATGCTTGGAACAGAGGTTTCTCACACAGGTAAGATATCCTTCATCCGGAACAACCACCCCGGCTTCCCCTTGAATAGGCTCAAACATAAAAGCTGCAACATTGGGATTCCCTAATGCATTTTCAAGCGCATTCAAATCATTATAAGGAATAATCTGATAACCCGGCATAAAAGGACCAAACTGGTTGTAGCTGCTTGGATCAGTAGAGGAGGAGATAGCAGCGAGCGTACGTCCCCAAAAATTACCCTCTACAAAAACGATAATGGCTTTATTTTCTTCAATTCCTTTCACTTTGTATCCCCATCTTCTCGCAAGTTTAATAGCTGTTTCACCTGCTTCAACACCCGTATTCATCGGCAGCACTTTATCAAACCCAAAATACTGTGTGATATACGCTTCATAATCTCCCAATAAATTACTGTGAAATGCTCTGGAAGTGAGCGTGAGTTTTTGGGCCTGTTCAACCAAGGCAGTTATAATTTTTGGATGACAATGCCCCTGATTAACCGCTGAATATCCGCTTAAAAAATCATAATATTTTTTGCCTTCTACATCCCATAAATACACCCCTTCGCCTTTTTCAAGCACAACGGGTAGGGGATGATAGTTATGAGCACCATATTGTAATTCTTTGTCTATATAAGATTGCGTCAATGAGGACGATACATAAGTATGCATAATAAAATTTTAAGTAATGAAGAAGCAAAATAGTCGGAGTCGAAAAAAAACTTGACCTTAATGATTGAGTAGGTCGAGATTGGAAGAAAGAATATTTAAGAAGTATGTTATAAGTAACATCATTTACAAATTTATCTCATTAAGTTTATAGTTCAAAATAACATTTCTCTGAATCATGATAAACTCAAAAGTCAAAGGTCAAAACCATTTAACCTTTGGGTTTTGGCAAAATAAATTTGATTTAAAGATGAAATCATTTTAAGCGATGTACAAAATAATCTGGCGAAAAATCAAAAATCGGATTCGCATCTTTTTCAAAAATCCCATATACGGCGCTGCCGCTGCCGGAGAGTGAAGCATACAATGCCCCATTATGATAAAGTTTATCAATGATTATTCCAATCTCCGGATGAGTACTTATCACGGGTGCTTGAAAATCATTGATTAGTTCATTTTTCCAAACGGATATAGGCTTACGAATAATAACACGCAAATCTTCGTCATTAGACACATAGGATTCATTTCTTTGTAAAACTTTAAAGGCTTCTGAGGTAGAAACATGAATTCCCGGATGAACTACAATCATTTTATAAGCATCCAATGGACAATCAATTGGAGACAAAGTTTCTCCTCTGCCTTCAGCATAGCATGTGTTGTTAATGATAAAAAAAGGACAATCACTTCCTAATTTTAAAGCATAATCAATCAACTGGTCGAGAGAGAGACCTAAATTGAACTTCTCATTCAATAACATTAATGTAAAAGCACCATCACTGCTACCACCGCCCAATCCTGCTCCCATTGGTATAACCTTGTGTAAATGCATTTTGATTTTAGGGAGGTGGGGGAATACGTCTTTGAGTAAATGATATGCTTTAATACATAAGTTATCATTCTCATTGCCTTTGATCGTTAAACCCGTTGACGTAAACACTACATCTTGTTGTTGGTTGTCATTATTAGAGATAATCAGTTCCAGCGCGTCAGTCAATCCTTTAACCGGGTAGAAAATTGTTTGGAGCTCATGATATCCATCAATTCTTTTATGTAAAATACGTAAACCCAGATTGATTTTGGCATTAGGGAATAGTATCATGAAAAAAATGGATAATTATTGTTTACGACGTTCAATCTCGTCGCGAATGGCAATTGCCTTTAAATAATCTTCCTGCTCCAGAACGTCATTGAGGAGCAGTTGTAATTCTTCAATACTCATAGAAAAAAGGTTGGAAGTAAGCGCCTCAGGTTCACTATCTTCAACTTCTCTATCTTCAATATTCTTTCCGCGTTTAGGAGCTTCATCACCGTCTAAAAAAATGCCGGCAGTATCTAATACAGTATCTAATGTGTAAATAGGGCAACCGAAACGAACAGCGAGCGCAATAGCGTCTGAGGTACGGGAGTCTATTTCAATAGTATCATTTTCGTTGGAGCAAATGAGTTTAGAAAAGAAAATTCCTTCCTCTACCTTATAAATAATAATCTCGGCTAACTTTAGCTCAAAAGCAAGCATAATATTCTTCATCAGATCATAAGACAGCGGGCGGGGGGGATTCATTCTCTCAAGGGCAACAGCAATTGCAGATGCTTCAGCAGCACCAATCACAATGGGTATTTTTCGAATGCCATTTACTTCTTCGAGCACAACTGCATAACTCTGCATTTGCCTGATACTATGAGAAATAGCAAAAACCTGTAATTCTATTTTTTTCATTTACTAATTCAAAATTACAATCAAATCAGTAAATAAACAGAAATTAATGATGGTAAAAATGAATAAAAAGACAGCTTTAGGCAACCCCTTTAAATTTCTTAACCTCTTCAATTAGTTTGGGCATCACTTCAAAAGCGTCTCCAACGATTCCATAATCAGCTGCCTTAAAGAAAGGGGCTTCAGGATCTTTATTTATAACGACAATTACTTTACTTCTGTTGACACCAGCCAGATGTTGAATAGCACCGCTGATTCCAATAGCCACATACAAATTCGGCGCAATCGACCCACCGGTTTGTCCTACATGTTCATGATGGGGGCGCCAATGGGCATCGGCTACTGCGCGACTGCATGCTGTGGCTGCGCCAATTAAACCTGCCAAACCTTCTACCATTCCCCAGTTTTCAGGACCTTTTAATCCTCTTCCGCCACTTACCACCAGTTCCGCCTCACTTAATGGAACCTGTCCGGTTATTTTCTGAGTGGCTGTTACTTTTACTAGTGGGCTTATATCTGGGCCTGCTAATATCTGTACTTCAGCAGCACCTTCGCCAGCAATTGTAGTGTAAGAATTAGGGCTGATGGCAATGATCTTAATGGCAGTTGCGATATTGATATTGGCAAAAGCTTTACCACTGAAGACCGCTTTTTTAACCACAAATCCAGATGTAGTATCTGGAAGTCCGACTGCACCGGCTACCAAACCAGCTTTTAAAGAAACACTCAAACGGGGAGCCACCGATTTGCCTGTCAAATTATTAGAGACTATTACCACCTGAGCACCAGATGTTTCCACTGCCTTTGCAATGGCTCGAGCATACAAACGGGCATCCAGCTGATTGAATTTTTCTTCTGCTATATGATAAATTTTCTTTACTCCGTATTTTCCTAATGAGGAGAGGTCGTCAGAAACATTACCAAGTACAAGTGCTTCTGCATTCCATCCGTTTTTTTGGGCCAAATCACTACCATACGTCAAAGCCTCAAAAGATGATTTTTTTATTTGTCCATCTGCTGCATCTACAAAAATTAGAACTGACATATACTGTTTATTTATTGTATAGAATTAAATAACTTTTGCTTCTTCATGTAATAATCTCACCAATTCTGCGGGGTTATCTGCACTTACCAGTTTAACACCTGCTTTTGCTGGCGGTAATTCGAAAGATACAATAGTGGTGAGCTGATCTGCTGCTGCTGGCTCAACAACTTTTAATGGCTTGGTGCGTGCACCCATTATACCCTTCATATTAGGGATTCTTTGTTCAGCCATCCCTTTCTGACAACTTACGACCAAAGGCAGTAAAGCGATACAGGTTTCTTCGCCGCCTTCTATTTCACGGTTTAACGTAACCTCTGATGCATTTATATCAAGTTTAGTAGCCAGTGAAACATATGCATAATCTAATAATTCAGCTACCATCCCTCCAATAGAAGACCCATTATAATCGATGGTTTCCTTACCTGTAAGAATTAAATCATATCCATCTTTAGCTATAGCCGAAATCTGAGAAGCAATATAAAAACTATCAGTTGAATCTGCATTTACCCGAATGGCTTCATCGCCACCCAAAGCAAGTGCTTTACGGATAATCGGTTCTGTATCAGCACTACCCACACTTAGAAGATGGATAATAACAGATGGATCTTTCTCTTTAAGCTCAATTGCGCGCACCAATGCGTACCACTCATCGTATGGATTGATAATCCATTGCACGCCATCCTGCGCAAATTTCGTGTTGTTATCGGTGAAAGCTATTTTTGCCGTTGTATCCGGCGTTTTACTGATGCAGACTAAAATTTTCATTACCTTTTAGATTGAAATTTTTACTGTAATTGATAACCAAAAATAAATCGGATATTACAAACTTTACATTCGGGCAATCGTTTTTAATGGTTGCCGCAAAGATAATCGAGTTTGTTAGATGGCGATTAAAAAATTAGTTTTTTAAAGTAAGATGATTAACAGAGTTGAACAAATTATTGAATTTCTGAAAACCAAGCCTGATGATGCCTTACTTACGCATGCCCTGGCATTGGAATATATTAAAGTTGGCGAGCAACAAAAAGCAAGAGGCATTTTCGAAGCCCTTCTACAACGGCAGCCAGATTATGTAGGTTCATACTATCATCTGGCAGGATTGATTGCCGCTTCAGGGGAAACGACAACTGCAATAAATTGGTATGAAAAAGGGATTGAAGCGGCTAAAAAAACAGGAGATACCCATGCGCTACGGGAATTGCAAAATGCACTTAATGAAATTTTATTTTGATGGATTTATTACAAGCATTTAAAGCCCATATTGAACAGCATCTTTTTTTTAAAGTCGATGACCTGCTGATTCTGGCTGTAAGTGGGGGCGTAGATAGTATGGTGCTGGCATCCCTTTGTCATACATGCGGCTACCGGTTTGTATTGGCACACTGCAATTTTCAACTGAGAGGGGAGGAGAGTACAAGAGATCAACTATTCGTAGAACAATATGCTAAAGCATCAGGATTATCTCTTTATGTAAAAACATTTGACACCAAAGCATATAAAACTGAAAATAAATTATCTACCCAGGAGGCAGCACGTAATCTCCGCTATACCTGGCTTAAAAATCTGGCAGAACAACTCGAAAATGCACGTAATGCTAAAACATATATTCTCACTGCGCACCATGCCGATGACCAGACAGAAACTTTAATGATGAATTTTTTCAGAGGTACCGGCTTAAATGGATTGACGGGCATTCCGGAAAAAAATGAAAGAATTATACGGCCGTTATTAACGTTTACAAAAAAATCAATATTGGAATTTGCAAATCAACATCGTATTGAAAGCGTCGAAGACAGTTCCAATCTAAGTTCAGATTACACCCGTAATTTTTTCAGGAATGATATCATTCCATTAATTGAGAAAGTATATCCCGCAGTCCGACAAAATCTGGCAGAAAATATTACAAGATTTCAAGAGACGAACTTATTATATCAGATTGCCATAAAACCGATTCTAAAAAAAATTATTCATGAAAAGGGCAATGAATATCACATTTCTATAAAAGCACTTTTCAAATATAATAACGGCGCTTTGATTTATGAGCTCATTCATCCATTTGGATTTACAGAAGGGCAAATTGACTCGGTGAAAAAATTAAAACATGCAAACTCGGGAAGCTATCTAGTTGCACCAAACACATTTTTCAGGTGTATAAAAAACCGGGACCATTTTGTAATTGCCCCACCCCTACAAATCACTTCAGAAATCATAACGATACAAGCAGGCGAAAAATCGGTCAAATACAGCGCAGGCATGATTACTATGGAGGAGCAGCTGTATTCAGGCACACCGCTTTCTTCTTCCTCAGGCATTGCTATGCTCGATGCAAAGAACATTCGGTACCCCCTCATTTTGAGAAAATGGAAGGAAGGCGATTATTTTTATCCATTAGGTATGTCTAAAAAGAAAAAAATTGCCCGGTTTCTTATTGATCAAAAGCTATCTGCCACTGAAAAAGAAAATATATGGATTCTTGAAAGTGATAGCCGGATTATATGGCTGGTAGGTTATCGGATAGATGACCGGTTTAAAGTATGCAAATCCACTGAAAAAATTTTAAAAATTGAAAGAAGGGTTTAGTATCTGTTGAATAAAACGGTTCAAAGATTCCGGAGCTAGTATCATTGTGAAGACAATTCCATAAATAGCACCCCATAAGTGTGCACTATGATTTATTTGATCACCCCCTTTTTTGGACATATAAGCCGTATAAGTCAAATACAAAACAGCAAAGATGATGGCAGGCAGTGGGAAGAAGAATACATATAGCGTTTGCCATGGAGCCAGAAGGATAAAAGAGAAGAGTACAGCCGATACCGCACCTGAGGCACCCAAACTACTATAATTATAATCGCGCATATGCTTAATGTAGGAGGGAATTTCAGAAACGATAAGACCACCCAGATAGAAAAGTAGAAAACCTACCTTATTTATTTTCAGCAAAAAAAACATCTCCATTACTTCGCCAAAAGAATATAGCGTAAACATGTTAAAAAGTAGGTGTGCCCAATTGCCATGTACAAAACCGGAAGTAATAAAACGATAGTATTGATGTTGATTTTGTACAGCCGGTGGCCAGAATGAAAGATCATTTCTCAATTTTTCGTTTGAAAAAGCGCCTATAGATATAAGGGAAGTTATAATGATGATAACCAAGGTCATTGACATATTTTCCATAATTGCAAAATTAATAATCAGGCGTGATGATATTTCTCATTTTTTATGATAGTACAAGCACGGTATACTTGTTCTGAAAGGATTAGGCGAACAAGTTGATGAGGGAAAACCAAATCAGAAAGACTCCAGATGTAATTTGCTCTTTTAATTACAGCTTCACTCAAGCCGTAAGCCCCTCCGATTAAAAAAACAATTTTTTTTATGCTTTGATTATTTTTTGACTGAATAAAGGCTGCCAAACTTTCGCTGGATATCTTTTTCCCTTTTTCATCCAATGCAACAAGATAGTCGTCCGGATGTATCCAATCAAGTATGATAGCTCCTTCTTTTATTTTAAGGTCAGCCTCACTCAGCATGGCCGTATTTTTAGGAACAGGGATTAATTTCCATTCGGCTGCATAGTAGTGATTGATTCTTTTTGTAAACATATCAATCCCTTCCTTAACATAAGATTCATGTGATTTACCCACAGACCAAAACTGAAATTTCATGTATGTATTATTATATTAAAAAAAATATCAATTGAGCGTTTGAAAGTACATTAATATTGGGAATCAGGGTTTATAAAAGCATCAATATTGCATATTTCTCCTTTACTTTTGTGTTTTATGTTTTCACTCATCCCCCTCTATACTTTTTTTTACAAATATCGACTTCGGCTTTTTGGAGGCATCATATTCATTCTAATCTCCAACTATTTTGCTGTATTGGCTCCACAAATTACCGGCTATATCATTGATAGTGTTCACCAGCAATTACCCGGCTATAAAGGAGGAGTGATAAAAACTTATCAGGATCCGCTCGTGGTTTGGATCACAGATAAGATCAATTCATTTTCTGTAAGCTTTAACGTCATTGTGATTTTATGCGGATTTGTTTTGCTATTGATGGCGCTGCTCAGAGGGCTATTTATGTTTTTTATGCGCCAAACGATTGTAGTAATGAGCCGGCTGATTGAGTATGACCAGAAAAATCAAATTTTCAGTCATTATCAAAAGCTGGATCTACACTTTTATAAAACCCATGAAACCGGTGATATGATGAACCGGATTACAGAAGATGTAGGTAGGGTACGATCTTTTACCGGACCGGCAATTATGTATTTAATTAATTTATCTGCACTCATTGGATTAAGTGTATATAATATGGTTCGAAAGAATGATGAATTAGCGTTATATGTACTAATTCCATTGCCTGTTTTAGCCACCATCATATATTTTGTCAACAGAAGCATAGATCGACAAAGCGAGATCGTGCAATCAGAATTATCAGGTCTTACATCAGATGCGCAACAATCATATTCAGGTATTAGGGTAATAAAATCATACATGCAGGAAAAGTCGATGTTGCATTTTTTTAAAATAAAAAGTGAGCAATACCGAAAGGCAGCCACTCATTTAAGTAAGACTGAAGCATTGTATACTCCATCGATGGCATTGATTATTGGTATCAGCACATTGCTGGTAATTTTTGCAGGTGGCAAAGCATACATGAGCGGGAATCTGCCTTTTGGAGATATGGCGGCCTTTATTATGTATCTGACTATGCTTACATTTCCAGTAAGTGTAATCGGTTGGGTAGCAAGCACAATACAAAGAGCTGCCACATCACAAAAAAGAATTAATCAATTCTTAGATACGGTACCGCAAATACAGAGCGGAAATATCAGCATCTCTACTATTCATAAAGCGATTCATTTTAAAAATGTTGAGCTCAAATACGCACATACCGGAGTACTAGCCCTAAACAGTATTAACGCGTCCATAAAAGCAGGAGAAAAAATTGCGATTGTAGGGAGAACCGGATCAGGTAAAACAACATTGGCACATTTACTATTACGATATTATGATCCCACAAACGGAACGGTTGATATTGATAACAATTTACTTCAGGAGTTCAGATTGAATGATTACAGAAATATGATTTCCTATGTACCACAGGAGGCATTTTTATACAGTGATACCATCTATAATAATATAGCTATTGCTAATGACTTATCATCAAAAGCTGCTGTAATACATGCTGCAAAACTAGCCGCCATACATGAAGAAATCATATCAATGAGTGCAGGTTATGAAACCGTTGTTGGGGAAAGGGGGATTACATTAAGCGGAGGGCAAAAGCAACGTATTGCTTTGGCAAGAGCTTTGTTAAAACCCGCCAATTTATATATTTTTGACGATTGCTATAGTGCGGTAGATGCCCAAACTGAAAAAACTATTACTGATACACTCGATCATTTTCTTGAGGGTAAAACAGCAATTATTATTACGCACCGAATCACTGCCTTACCCAAAGTAGATAGGATTTGGGTAATGGAAAATGGCTTGATTGTTGAAAATGGAACTCATGAGGAATTAATGGCTAAACAGGGAATTTATGAACATATGGTATCCATCCAATTAAGAACAGATGCCAAAAAAGACATAAGTATTTGAAAATCAATTAATTCTAAAAATTTTGTTGTTTCAAAAAGAAATTTATCTTTGTCATTATTCTACTTTTTTGAATTAAAACATTTTAACAGTGACGTACGATAACAATGAAAAACGTTCGGACAGTATTTATAGCAAGAGAGTTCGGGCGGGAAAAAGACGTACTTATTTTTTTGATGTAAGGTCAACCCGAGGTAATGACTACTATCTTACAATCACAGAGAGTCGTAAAAGATTTAGCGGGGAAGGTTATGATCGACATAAAATATTTTTGTACAAAGAAGACTTCAATAAATTTATTAAAGGCTTG
>Ga0315906_10008474_pt1 | contig 12331 bp, 9 predicted proteins | sample LakEriMetagenome_4_FD_203526 | JGI IMG/M metagenome (GOLD analysis project Ga0315906, IMG submission 203526) | Freshwater fungal communities from buoy surface, Lake Erie, Ohio, United States - Buoy 2 MA122 | ecosystem: Environmental > Aquatic > Freshwater > Lake > Lake biofilm | place: USA: Lake... | reverse complement strand
TATCCGGTTACTTCAGGACCATTGCCTGAGGTGCACTCCAACGTAATGTCGGCAGGACAAGTAATTACCGGAGCCGTCGTATCGTCGATGCTAATTACTTGCTCGCAGCTTGAAGTGTTACCGCAAGCGTCCGTAGCGGTCCAAGTGCGCACAAAAGATGAAGGACAAGGACCATTAATATCTCCGTCTACATAAGTAATGTCTGTAGATCCGCAGTTGTCTTCGGCCGTAGCGTATCCGGTTACTTCAGGACCATTGCCTGAGGTGCACTCCAACGTAATGTCGGCAGGACAAGTAATTACCGGAGCGGTCGTATCGTCGATGCTGATCACCTGATCACAACTTGAAGTATTACCGCAAGCGTCGGTAGCTGTCCAGGTGCGCACGAAAGAAGATGGGCAAGAACCTGTAATATCGCTATCGGCATAGGTTACGTCCACCTCATTACAATTGTCTTCGGCCGTAGCATATCCGGTTACGTCAGGACCATTGCCTGAGGGGCACTCTAACGTAATGTCGGCTGGGCAGGTAATAACCGGAGCGGTTGTATCGTCGATGCTGATTACCTGTTCGCAGCTTGAAGTATTTCCACAATCGTCGGTAGCGGTCCAGGTACGTACGAACGAAGAGGGACATGAACCTGAAATATCGCTGTCGACATAGGTAATATCTGCAGTGCTGCAGTTGTCTTCGGCCGTAGCGTATCCGGTTACATCAGGACCATTGCCTGAAGTGCACTCTAACGTAATGTCGGCTGGGCAGGTAATAACCGGAGCGGTTGTATCGTCGATGCTGATTACCTGTTCGCAGCTTGAAGTATTTCCACAAGCATCGGTAGCGGTCCAGGTGCGTACGAACGAAGAGGGACATGAACCAGAAACATCGCTATCGGCGTAAGTAATGTCTGCAGTGCTGCAGTTGTCTTCGGCCGTAGCGTATCCGGTTACATCAGGACCATTGCCTGAGGTGCACTCTAACGTAATGTCGGCTGGGCAGGTAATAACCGGAGCGGTTGTATCGTCGATGCTGATTACCTGTTCACAGCTTGAAGTGTTGCCACAAGCGTCGGTAGCGGTCCAGGTGCGTACGAACGAAGATGGGCATGAACCAGAAACATCGCTATCGGCGTAAGTAATATCTGCAGCGCTGCAGTTGTCTTCGGCCGTGGCGTATCCGGTTACATCAGGACCGTTGCCTGAGGTGCACTCTAACGCAATATCGGCTGGGCAGGTAATTACGGGAACAACATCGTCCACAACGGTATAGGTAACTTCACAAACAAAGCTATCCGGGCCGTCGGTTACAGTATAGGTATAAACTACAACTCCGGGGTCGCTGCTGCAACCTAAACCGGAGGTAGATGTTTGAACGGAAATTTGCGGGTCTCCGCAAGATTCTAAAACACTAATAGATGAAGGATCGGGAGCAGGAACTGACCCGAAACACGCATAGGTTCCACCTACAGGATCAGGACACTCCACCACCAATTCACAACAACTTGGAAACGCTCCTGTAACTCCTGCGGTGCAATCTTCAGGATTCACGGGATTTGCACAAGCACCGGCAGGAGGAGAAACGACTGAAATAGTGACATTATATTCTGTTACCGACTGATCATAGGTAAGAGAAAATACTCCTTCCGTTAATGGATTTGCATCCACAAGATTGGTAAAGCAAATTGCTTCAGAAGAACCATTGGCATTGGGATCTGAAGCTACATATTCCCCATTGATAGCGCAGGCAGGAATAGTGAGAGTATAGGTACCGTCGTTGTTACATATCGCCTGGGGCTCACCTATTTCTAACCCGCAAGCCAAAAGACTACCGTCTCCACATCCATAACGCGCTTTGAAATTAAAGCCGTAGTCATTGTCATCCCTATCCCAAATAACAAGATAATAATTGGTTGGCTTGGCCACAAAAGGCACTGCAAAAGGCTGGTCTGCCCAGCCATTAAAGTTTATACCGCAATACTGGACTGTCAAGTCAGAACAGTCACCCGATAAGCCATTCGGACCCACTGAGGCGGTAGGACTATTGGAATAAAATATAGCCCATCCGATATTATCGGAATTGTTTACCACCTGAAACTCAAATGTTCCGGCGAGTGGTCGAACATCAAAGTTAAACCAAGCAACAGGCTGACCCACGTTGGGAGGGTTAACCCATACTTGCAAACCCGTGGCAGGATCTACACACCAACCGGCAGGAATTTGGATTTTCGTTGGGTCATAACAAGAATTTGGACTGATGTTAGACTGTGTCTCCGCAGCATTTCCACATCGCACAATCCCGGCAGGTGGCCCTGCGTTAGGGGAGTCATCAATAAAACCACCGGGAAGCCAAGCGGCTCCGCCCGACCATCGCATAGCGTCGCAAGGGCCGCCATCGCATTGAGCCGCAAGTTCGGAAGGCAAAAACGAGCCAATCGCAAACACAGCAGCCAATAAAACTGAGCTTAGTGTAGATCTTGTCATAATGAACGATTTGGAATTTTAGGTGATAGCAGTATAAGTACGCAAATGTAAAAAAGATTTAGCCGAATCCAAATTTTATCCCTACGAATCTTTATTTTTTATAGACATAAGTCATTTTTAAACCAGTACAATCTAATCCAAAGCCCTTATATAGCTAAGCTCAGTGTTAATTTTCAACATTTTATTAAAAATGAGACGATAGGCACCCAATCGGAATAAAGAATCAAAGTAGTTGCCATGACTTTAGCAATCCTATCCGCATCAATCACTATCAAATTATAATGGATATTCCGATGGTATTTTGCCAATTTCATGACAGACAGAAGTGCTAAGATTTTTCAATAGAGAAATGCACAGACCAGCACCAGACATATCGGTATTATTACTTTACCTTATCACAGTGGGCAAGAGCGATAACTCCTACTAGTTTCGACAGCTATAAGAATCAATTTAAGAGCATCGCTTAGCCGCTAAGAAGAACTACCGAACGTATTTTCCTAGGTCCCCATTTTAGCGGAAAATGCATATTCGCAGTGCTTACCCTCAAACTGCTGATTTCTTGTATTATCAGCACTGCCAAAAACTAAAAATTGTATCCTTTATAAGGTTGTAGTCCTCGAATGACTTCCGGAGCTTGGCTTCTTCAAACCAAACTGCACCCTCAACCCACTCAGAGGACGGTTTTGACGCCTCGAACTACCTAAAGAAGAAAGGAACAAATTGGCATGGTTACGCATTCCGAAAGGCTTTTTTGGCATCATTGCGTGAATCCATTTAACGAAAAACGAAAGTTCCGCGTTACCTTTCCCGGGTATTCCAAGAAAATATCATGAAGGAGTTAAAGGTGATTACTATTCTACGGATGCGCTGTCCTAAATGCCGTAAGGGAAACTTATTTTTAAACACGAATGCCTACCATCCATCCACGATGAATAAAATGCATAGCAATTGCCCTGTTTGTAGTGAGGACTTTACGCGTGAACCGGGATTCTACTTCGGAGCTGCGTATGTAAGTTACGCCCTATCCGTGGCATTGTGGATTGTTGTTTTAGCCGCACTTATTATCCTAGATGCCCTGGGCCTTATTACATATACTTTTTATAAAAATCCGCTTACCCTGATGGTTTGCGGAACAGCGACCCTGCTCCTGCTGTTCCCTCTTGTTTACCGACTTTCCAGATCCATTTGGATCAATATTTTCGTCAAAAGCGAAGAGGCCTCGGGTTCACCCGAAATGAATACGAAAAGCGACTAGTTGAAGGTTTGCATATCCACCAGGCTTCTGTATACCCCGTTTTTCTCCATTAGTTCCTGATGACTTCCCATTTCTGCTATTCGGCCTTCGACAATTACGACAATACGATCGGCATGCTGGATGGTACTCAGCCGGTGGGCGATAACAAGGGAGGTGCGCGACTTCATAAGAGAAGTAATGGCTTCCTGAACGAGTTTCTCACTTCGTGTATCAAGCGCAGACGTCGCCTCATCGAGAATTAATATCGGCGGATTTCGAAAAATAGCGCGTGCAATGCTTAAGCGTTGCTTTTGCCCGCCAGATAGTTTATTCCCTCCATCTCCCACATTGAAATCGTAGCCACCGGGCAAATCCACTATAAACTCTTCCGCATTCGCTATTCGGGCCGCATCCTGGATACCCGCCTGATCGGGATTTTCAATTCCCAGGGCGATATTATTACGCACCGAATCGTTGAAGAGTATCGAATCTTGGGTAACAATACCCATAAGATGTCGTACATCCGCCAATTTATACTCACGCAAGTCGATACCATCAACTAGAATCTGACCCTGGCTGACGTCGTAATACCGCGCGAGCAGATTAGCCAGCGTGGACTTGCCTCCTCCCGAAGGACCAACCAGAGCTACCGTTTCTCCTTTACGAATTGTAAAGCTTATTCCATGAATAACCTCCTCCTCTTTATAGGAGAAGCGCACATCACGAAATTCAATTTCGCGGCTGAACCCGTTAATTGCCTTCGCATCGGGTTTGTCCATAATACTCTCGTCGGCATCCAGTATCGTATTTATGCGCTCGATAGAAGCCCCGCCTTTGTTTATCTTAAATATAGCATCGGTAAAGGCTTTCGCCGGTGGAATAACCTGGCTGAATACTACCAGATAGCCAATGAGGAACTCACCTGTAAGCCCGCCTTTATTCTCCAAAACCAGAGTTCCGCCAAAATACAATAGCACTGTTACAACCAGAATACCAGTAAACTCGCTAACCGGAGAGCTCAGATATTCCCGTTTATACAGCCGAACCATAAGACTGAAATAACCTTCGTTGTGGGCGTCGAACTTCTTGCGGAAGGCCGGCTCTCCATTAAATGCTTTTATGATGCGCATTCCCGTCAAGGTTTCTTCAATAACACTCATAAGCTCTCCCAAACGTCCTTTCCCTCGTCGAGCGGCATTCTTAAGAGACTTCGCCACCCGGCTAACCAGGTAACCGCTTACCGGTAAAAATAACAGCGCAAAAAGCGTGAGTTTCCAACTGAGCAAAAAAAGCATACCGAGATAGCAGATGAGCATTATCGGCGCCTTGAACAAGACCTCCAGCGTTCCTATAACACTGAATTCTATTTCCATCAGGTCGTTCGTCATTTTACTCATAATATCGCCTTTGCGCTCATCGGAATAATACGCCATCGGCAGTCGCAACACCTTGTCGTAAAGCCTTTTGCGGATATCTCGAGAAACTCCGGTTCGAATAGTAGCCAAACTGAATAGCGAAAAATAGAGCACCAGATTTTTAAGCAGCGAAAGCGTTACAATTAATCCACACATCCAGAGAAGCGCCTCAACCGGACCATGTTCTCTTACGAACATATCGAGCTCATACGATACCAGCTCCATGTAGTATGTCCCTGAAAATGCGCCGGGATCTATGGGCTTTGTCGGAGCGTCTGCCGTTCTTTCGAAAAGTATTCTAAGGAAGGGAACTACAGCAAGGAACGTAAATAAGGATAAAACCGCATTGAGCAGGTTAAAAAACACATTTAGAAATAATTGTCTCCGGTAGGCATATACCAAAGTGAAAATTTCGTTGAATTTCTTCATGACATCCCGGAGTAATTAAATGGCGTAATCAATCTAACGTGCTGCTCAGCAGACTTATTAATTCGGAGAGCATCTGTGAATTTATGCAACGAATTAACGACGAGCGAGGAATACCTCCGAACGAAATGCGCAAGGGCTCCGAAAAGCATCCTTCCTCCTATGTACCTACCTTTGGAACGGATACCCCTAAAGCTTGGATTCAAGTTGCGATTGCGCTCCTGAATTAAGCGGGAACTCTTCGAAAATCGCACTTCCAAGCTCTTGATTATTATCCGGGCGCTCGTCCTTGTATGCATAAACACCGCCCTCGGGTTAGGGATTTGCTCTGAATATGAGCGGAGAAAATGAAGGCGCTTGCTGGAGTATAAAGGCGACAAATCCTTTAAACCAAGCCGTGGTCTTTCGCCTTTCGGGATGCCGCAGGCAATCCCTGACGGCATTTGGCGTCTGCTAAAATCGACCCTTCGCCAATGCTTAGATAGCTCTCGCGTTTTACAGCGATAGCGCCCGTTTAATGATGAAATGGCCGATAGCGAACAGTGTCCCATAAATTGCGAAGCAAAGGTAAGCAAACCCAAGGGCATAGCTTGAAAAATGGAATATCCCGAAGGACAATCAATTAATTAATCGTTGTTTCCCGAAGAAGGTCTTTTGCAAGCTCGTGCAATGGCAAGGCAAAATGGCTGCTATGCTTACCTTTGTAAATAAAAGCGATGCGCTTATATCCTATAAATACCGGATTTTTCAAGCTCGACGGCGGCGCCATGTTCGGCGTAGTTCCCAAAAGCATCTGGCAAAAAACCAATCCCGCGGATAGCAACAATATGTGCACCTGGGCTATGCGTTGTTTATTGGTTGAAGAAGGAAACCGACTTATACTCGTCGACTGCGGCATAGGAAATAAACAAAGCGAGAAGTTCTTTGGCTACTATGATCTGCACGGAACTGACAGTTTAGACGGATCACTGGGGCAGTATGGGTTCACCCGAAATGATATAACGGACGTTTTCCTAACGCATTTACATTTCGACCACTGCGGTGGGGCAATTGCCTATGACACTCATAAAGAACGGTACTACCCGGCCTTCCCAAACGCATCATTTCACAGCACGGAGCGACATTGGTTATGGGCTACCCGGCCGAATCCTCGGGAAAAAGCTAGCTTTTTAAGCGAGAATATACTTCCCATTCAAGAAAGCGGCAGGCTCGAGTTTTTGGCAAGGCCCGACAAGACGCGCATTGGAAGAGGCCTTATGGAAGGCATGGAGGTGTTCTTCGCCGATGGCCATACGGACAGCCAGATGATACCTCTCTTTCGCCTAGGCAATCGGACACTGGCTTTTATGGCTGACCTCCTGCCTAGCACCGGACATATTCCCCTCGCCTATGTTATGGGTTATGACACCCGTCCCCTGCTTACCCTCGACGAAAAGGAGCAATTCATGAAAATGGCGGCAGATAACGAGTGGATCTTGTTTCTGGAGCATGATTCGATAAATGAATGCTGCACGGTGGAACATACCGAAAAAGGTATCCGACTTAAATATTCCGGAAAATTGAGCGATTTCGCAGGATGAGAAGCATCGTGGTAACCGCACTGCTCACAGTAGCCTTATATTGCCCGGCGCAAACGGAAAGCATTATTAGCCGGGAACGTCGCGAACAACAGTCGCTGCTTGAAAATTCTCTTTTGGTCGTAGAGGTGCCTTTACAAGATGCCAGAAAAGAGGGAGGAATTAAAACACGTTTCGATACGGTTGAACCCGGAGGTTTTATTTCCCAAGGCTGCCTGAAAGCTGCTGAAATTGCTGCTTTAAAAAATGCCTTCGCTAAGGAGTACCCGATTTCCGAGGTATATTTTTACATGCAGAAAGACAGTTCGGATCACGTGCGTTCGTTGCCCTTAGCTGTAATTGACAAAGATGGAAATGAAGCAGTTATAGACCATCACCTGCTAAACGGACGGGAGCTTTTTATTGCTTTCGTTGTTTGGGGACCCCATGCCGATCCGGGGACCTATTACCGCAAAAAGAGCACTGATGGAACGTACGAGGTGAATAGTAAACGTCGCCGCGAATTTGAAAAGGCGCTTAATGCATTTGATCCCGAGATTTTACCGGAAGGCGGGCTAGTTATTAGGCGATTTGCGCCCAAAGTGAAAGCGATATCAAAAAAACGCGATCTGGTAACTGATTTCAGGTATCGCTCAAGGCTTCAAAAGTCTACGCCTCTCGAAGAACGGTATAGGGAATCGGTAATAGGGCTGGTTAAGAGAATGAAGGAGTAGGAGCTCACATCAGTACGATAGTTTAGGCAATAATTAACCGGATTACCATTCCAACGAATTGCTCTTGTAAAATAGTTTGCATACATTTCGTTAGCTCTATGAGACGAATTCTTATTGTTATCGGCATCTTAGCCTTGCTGGGCGTAGCTTTATTTTTTATTTATCCGATTAATGCATCTTCGGACACCCCTTCCGTAACCAAACCTAAATCAGTGGGCGATCCGGTAGATAGTCTCGATGGCGTGGTAGTATACTACAACGGAAGCGTTGGGAATACCAGCGGAAGAAATCTGAGCGAAGACGGGTACAATTTGGGGCTCAAATACCAATGTGTGGAATTTGTGAAGCGCTATTACTTCGAACACTATCAGCATCGCATGCCCGACAGCTATGGCCATGCGAAAGACTTCTTTCAGGCGGGAGTGGCAGATGGTGGATTAAACGCACGGCGCAACCTCCGACAATACAGCCAGGGTTCATCCAAAAGGCCTGAGAAAGGTGACCTGATAGTTTTTGACGGGAATATTTTCAATCCATATGGGCATGTGGCTATCGTGAGCAAGACGAGCGACAACGAAATTGAAATAATTCAGCAAAATCCCGGGCCAACGGGATCCAGCAGGATACTACTCGACCAAAAAAAAGTAAACGGGCAATGGCAAGTGAACCGTGATGATGTACTCGGTTGGCTGCGCAAGTAGTGAGGCCAAGTATATTGCAGCCATGATAACAAGCTTCTTATTAGCGAATCAGCAACCAAATTAATGCATATGAATTCGACCAACAAAGCGCTGATTGTATTTCCTTCGCTATATCTGATCGTAGTATTATTACTCACTTGTTTGTCTTCTGCCGCCCAGCAATCTGACAGTCTGGCGGTAAAAGAAAAGACAGAAATCACAATGAAAAACGGAGACAAGTACGAAGGCATCGTGATTTCGGAGGACAGCGATTTTATTGTGCTTCAAACAGAAAACGGAGAAGTTAAACTCATTAAAGCCAATATTCTCCAAGTAGAACGATACAGCAAAACCGGAAAATTTACATTCGACAATCCGCATTACACACGATACTTCTTTGGCCCTTCAGCCATGCCCCTGGGCAAGGGGGATGGGTATTACCAAAATCTCATGCTTACCACCAATTTTTTTAACGTAGGCATTACCAATAATTTGTCCCTGGGCGGTGGATTCGAATTCATTTCCCTTTTCTTGGGAAAGCCCATTTGGTTCTTTACGCCAAAGGCAGGATTTGAGGTGGGAAAGAATATGTACGCCGGCGGGGGAGCCTTTGTGGCGGGGATGATGGACGAAGGAAGTGTTGCCTTGCTCTATGGCGCAGGCACTTTTGGGACTAAAGACAATAGTATCAGTTTAGGCGTAGGGTATGGCCTGGCGCAGGGAGAGCTGACGCAAACACCTGCTATAATGCTTTCGGGCGTGGCGCGGACAAGCCGCAAAACATCTTTACTTAGCGAAAACTATCTGATACCTGCAGCGGGCGAAACATTTTATCTGGGCATACACGGAATAAGACTGATGACTCGAGAAAGCGCCTTTGACCTCGGAGGTATCGTTATTCCTGAATTACCATTTCCTATTCCCTTTGTCGGGTTCGCTACTATGTTTTAGATTTTTAGATTTTCATGAATTTTCCGAATGCAATGAATATTACAACGTATTTCTCAGGGGTATTTTTATTAATTATTTCTTTTGCCGGCAGCTTAGCTAAGGGGGCCGTGGGCCATATAAGTTTTTCTCAGGGAGACCCCTCGCGTCCCGGACGAACAGTTACCGCTGAAATCTTTTATCCTGCGCTGAGCGATGGAGATAATACACCCTGGCAGACCGGCAGTTTTCCGCTTATTGTGCTTGGACATGGCTTTCTTATGGATTATGAAGTATATCGTAATATTTGGGAAGCTTTAGTTCCCGAGGGATATGTTATGGCCATCTGTACTAACGAAACCGGAGCCCTTCCCAATCACAATAACTTCGGCCTTGATTTGCGCTTTATTGCTACGTATATCCAAGAAGCCAATGGCATGCCTGAAAGCATTTTCTACCAGCATTTTAGCGGGCGTTCCGCCTGCATGGGTCATAGCATGGGCGGCGGTGCTTCCGTGCTAGCCAGCGAAGGCAACGATGATTTTGACTGCTATGTTGGTTTGGCTCCAGCCAATACCAATCCCTCGGCTATTATTGCTGCTGCCAATGCAAACCTGCCCTCATTGATTATTTCGGGCGATGCGGATGCTGTTACCCCACCGAACGATCATCACATTCCTATATACAACGGCTTTGGCAGTATCTGTAAGTACTACCTCAACATTATTGAAGGCTCCCACTGTTACTTTGCCGATTCCGGGAGCCTATGCGACTGGGGAGAATTTAATACCGGAGATCTCGACCGAGGCACCCAGCAGAGTATTACCCATACAGCACTGCAGCACTGGTTTAATACCTGGCTTCGCGATGAAAACGAATTGGAGGCGTTCGAAAATTGGGCCTTGGAAAACCCAAATACCGAGCTTGAATCTGATTGCATGCAAACGGATGTACTCGAAGGGATCATGGTTTTTGACAGAGCCTATCCCAACCCCTGTTCTATGGAATTATTTCTGCACACACAAGCTGCTGGACCCTTCCGATGCACAGGAGTAATGGGAGAAAATGTGCGTATTCCGGATGCCATACGAATTAACGAAAACACCTGGAAATTCGATACTTCGGCTTTGCCTAATGGTCGATACGTGCTCCATTTCGGAAAGGGAGATACCCTTTGGTTCGTGGTGTCCCGATAATTACTCTACACGTATTTCTGAAGCTGCTTCGGTTTCAACCGGGCGGATGTAACCAATTTGCGATAGAGAAATTCCCATTTCTTCGGCAAGTTCCAGTGTTTTGGGCAGTGCTTCCTCGCTCAACGAAATAAGCAGACCGCCGGAAGTTTGCGGATCAAATAACACCTGCATCTGCAAGCCGCTCAGAGAGCTGAAACGTCCGCTATAGCTGGAATAATTGCGAAATGTATTATCGGGAATTACGAATGCGTCCAGGTAAGGCTTAAGTACGTCGATGCCTATCAATGGAACCTTATCGAAATATATTGTGGCAGACGTACCTGAAGCATCGCACATTCCAAGAAGGTGACCGATAAGACCGAAACCGGTTACATCGGTAAGCGCATGAACGCCGGAGATATTTCCGAGTTTGGAACCGATAATATTGGGCTCAAGCATTAGATTGCGAAGGATATCCAGATGCGACGGGTCGAGCTTCCCGCGTTTGAGTGCCGTAGCCAGAATACCCGTACCAAGTGGTTTGCTGAGCAGCAAAACATCGCCAGGCATCGCGCCGGAATTTGTGAGCAGATTCTCCTTGCGCACTCTGCCGTTTACAGCCAAGCCAAAGAGAGGTTCCAGGTTATCGATGCTATGTCCGCCGGCAAGAGGAATTCTATTCCGCCGGCATATTTCCTGAGCGCCTTTGAGGACCTCTGCGGCAGCAGACGCAGGCAATTTACCCAGCGGCCAGCCCAGCAGAGCCAGTGCTAAGAGAGGCGTTCCTCCCATGGCGTATACATCGTTAATGGCATTTACCGAGGCTATCCTTCCAAAATCGTAAGGATCGTCGAGTATTGGCATAAAGAAATCGACTGTGCTGATAAGCAGCTCCCCCCCTCCCATATCGTAAACTGCAGCGTCGTCGCGGGTATCGGTACCCACCAGCAATTCCGGAAAAGAAGGCTGTTGCCCAAGTCCTGCCATAACTTCGCGCAACTGGGCTGGACTGAGTTTACAACCACAGCCGGCGCCATGACTGTATTTACTCAGGAAGATTGTTTCTTCGCCTGCTTTATCCATAATGCTATTTGTTTGCTTAAATCGGGAATGGAAATAGTTTCCACGGCCAAAGTATAAACGGTACGAGAATGCCCGGCCATTGAATGCCGGTAGCTTTTATCGTAGTAATTGAGCAAAAGTCTGAGTACTTCAGCCGAATTGCCTTCGTCCAGGGCCTGTAGCGCGGCTTTAACGTGCTGCCCACCCATGCGTTTTTGCAGCTTGTCGATTATGGACCTTACCTCGCCGGGAGAGACATCGCCATAAATCTGCTTCAGATATAAGATACGTTCTGCCTGAGGAATATCGAGCATTAGCATGGGTGACGATTTAATCCTGGCAAATAAGGTAGGACTTAAATATACACAGCCAATGGAGCGGCTTTCATCCTCCATCCACACTGGCTGTTCAGGATTCAATTGACGGAGCTGATGAAAAACCTCATTCATGAACTGCTCGGAACTGGGCTGTTCTGCATCTTTAATCCATCCAAAGGCAGATCCACGGTGGCGGGCAATACCCTCAAGATCGATTACCTGGTGGCCTTCCTGCTTCAGCGCAAGCAATAACTCTGTTTTGGCTGAACCCGTATATCCGCCAAGAATACGAATATTTGAAAACTGCTGAAAGCAGATTTCCTGATGG
>Ga0315906_10008468_pt1 | contig 12335 bp, 13 predicted proteins | sample LakEriMetagenome_4_FD_203526 | JGI IMG/M metagenome (GOLD analysis project Ga0315906, IMG submission 203526) | Freshwater fungal communities from buoy surface, Lake Erie, Ohio, United States - Buoy 2 MA122 | ecosystem: Environmental > Aquatic > Freshwater > Lake > Lake biofilm | place: USA... | reverse complement strand
GATTGGCGGATTCTTTGGTGGAATTCGCCATTTTCTGTATTTGGGAGATCGGGATCGGCCTTAATTGCGGTCAGGGTTTTCCTAAATCACGGATTTCCCTGGTTACCCGGTACCCAGGGGAATCCTATTTGCCGATGCAGAAGGTGGAGAAGATGCGGTTCAGGATGTCGTCGGCGGTGGTTTTGCCGGTGATGGCGTCCAGTGGGTGGAGCGCGCCGTAGAGATCCAAGAGGAGCATTTCGTGGGGGATATGCTCCTCTACCGCCAACTGCGCACAGCGGAGCGCGCCGGCGCACTCCTGTAACAGCTGCTCCTGGCGGAGGGAGGTGATGAAGGCGAACTCGTGCTCGGCCTGGGCGGCGTGGCCGATGGCTTTTAATACCGCTTCCTTCAGGTCTTCGAGGCCGGTCCCGGTGGCGGCCGATACGCTTACTGCTCCTGGGGGGATGGCGGCGGTTATGGGGAGATCGGACTTGTTGGCGACTACGATGTGACGGCCCTGGGCCGCGGCGCGGGTTAGGATTTCTTTGTCGCCTTCGGCGAGTTCCGAGGACGCGTCGAGGACTACGAGCGTCAAGTCGGCATCGGCCATGGCTTGGAGGGAACGCTCGATGCCGAGCGATTCCACCAGATCGCTGCCGGCGCGAATGCCGGCGGTGTCGACAAAACGAACCGGAACGCCGCCCAGAGCGACTGTCTCGCTGACTAAGTCGCGGGTGGTGCCGGGAATATCGGTCACGATGGCCCGGTCCTGCTCCAGCAGGCGGTTGAACAACGAACTCTTGCCGACATTGGGGCGGCCGACGATGGCGAGCGAGACGCCGTTATGTACCAGACGGCCGTAGTTGAAGCTGCTCGCCAGTTTTTCCACGGCGGCGGTGAGCGGGTTCAGGCGGGCGAGAATGGCTTCGGGAGGCGCTACTGAGATATCGTCTTCGGCAAAATCGATACCGGCTTCGAGGAGCGCGATCAGTTCCAAAAGCTGGGTTTTGAGAGGAGTCAGGAGCCGGGCTACGGAGCCTTCGACCTGACGGGCGGCGACGCGGGCTTGATAGAGCGTCGTCGAATCGATGAGGTCGCGGACGGCTTCGGCTTGGGGGAGGTCAATGCGGCCGTGGACGAAGGCGCGCAGCGTGAACTCGCCCGATTCGGCCAGGCGGGCGCCGTGGCGGCAGGCTCGCTCCACACAGAAACGCAATACGACGGGCGCGCCGTGGCAGGCGATTTCCACCACATCTTCCCCGGTATAGCTGCGGGGGGCGGCGAACCAGGTGGTGACGACTTGATCGACGACGGCGCCGGCATCATCGATGAGTTCGCCCAGGCTGGCATGGCGTGGGACCCACTCGGTGCCGGCGGGAAAGCGAAGGAGGGCGGAGGCGACGTCGCGGGCGGAATCGCCGGAGATGCGCACGATACCGATCCCTCCGCGGCCGGGCGGAGTGGCGATGGCTACTATGGTTTCCACGGGTTCTTAGGTATTGCGGGGGCGCGGGCCACGGCGTGGGCCGGAGCCGAACCCGCCGGGACCACGGCGATCACGATCACGGCCGCCACCACGGCGGTCGTCCCGATCCCGGTCGCGCGAATCGTCGGGACGATGGGGGCGCGGGGCGGGCTTCAACACGATGTTCGTCGGTGCCGGCATGTCGGCCCGGTAGATGACCACCTGGCGGATGGGCCCGACACCGAAACTCTCGCTTTTCACCCGCTCCTCACCGCGCAGGGCGAGGTGGATGATGCGGCGTTCGCGGCTGGTCATCGGGTTGAACTGGAAGTGTTCACCGGTTTTGATGACGCGTTCGGCGGCGGTTTGCGCGGTCATCCGGAGTTCTTCGATGCGCATGACGCGATAGTCATTGGCGTCGAAACAGATGAGGGCGTGTTCGTCGGAGGGAACGTCGAGAATTTCGAGCGTCAGATGCTCCAGAGCGAGCATGAGTTCGGCTTTGTTGGCCAGCAGCAGATCGACATCCTGCCCGCTGAACTGGACCATCAAATGCGGATCCTCAATTTCGGGATGGACAGTACGGCCGGGCACCACATCGAATTTCATTTCCAGGTGCGCGGCCGCGAGGACGGGCTCCAGAAACTGACGGATACGAGGTCCGTGCTCTTCGGGTGTGTATTTGCGTGGGCCGCTCATGCCGTTGTCCGAAACCGGGCTCCTGTTACTTTCCCTTTTTCTTAGCGGGCACCTGAGGCGCTGGGGAGGCAGGTATCATCTTGTTGAACAACAACTGCTTTCCAATGCCAAACAGGTTTCCGGTAAGCCAGTATAACACCAGACCGCTAGAGGCGTTATAGAACAGGAAACCCATCATCAGAGGCATGAGCAACATCATGCGCGCCTGCGACGGATCCATGCCGCTGGTGGGCGTCATCTTCTGCAGGTAAAACTGGCTTCCGATCATCAGGAGCGGCAGGATACGTACCGGAATCGTCTCAGGCTGACTGAGGTCATGCACCCAATACCAAGGCGTCCCGCGCAGTTCCGTGGCGACATTCAGCACCTTATAGAAACCGATGAAGAACGGGAACTGCAACAACATGGGAACACAGCCACCGGCGGGGTTTACGCCGTGCTTGTTATAGAGGTCCATCACCTCTTTGTTCTGATCCTGTTTCTTGGGATCGTTGAAGCCGACGCCTTTGTACTTATCGTTGATCCGCTGAATTTCGGGCTGCAACGACTGCATCTTCTTCATCGACTTCATGCTCGAAAGGCTGAGCGGAATCAAAGCTGTATTGATGATGATGGTGAGAAGAATAATCGACCAGCCCCAGTTATGCACCACATTGGCATCGAGCCAGCGGAGGGCGGCGAAGAGCGGGCGGCCGATCCAGCCGAACCAGCCCCAATCGACCAACGACACGAGGCGCTTATCGGTTTCCCCGAGCAGATCCAAATCCTTGGGACCGACGAACATGGTGAACTGATTGCGGCCGGCGATGCTTAAGCCGGCGCCGACGAAGGGCATGAAATCGGTGGATTTGGCGGGATAGGGGAGCGCGTCGGAGAGCGCCGTCAGCTCAATCGTCTGACCGGGCTTGGGCAGGGCGACGGCGGCGAAGTACTGATCCTGGAGACCGGCGAAGACGTAGCTGCCGGCGTTGGCGATGGGGCCGCCTTTGGCGCTGGCGCTTTCGAAGGTCGTGGGGGACGAATCGCTGGGCGGGAGGTAGACGGCAAACTGGGCGGCGTAGGCTTTGGGCACCGTGTGGTCGCCGAAGCCGCCGCGCCAGATGAGGGCGTGGGTGAGGTTGACGTTCTTCTCCGCGATGGCGCTATCGACTTCGGCGAGGTAGCGGCCGGGGGTGAAGCGGAAGGACTTGTGGGCGACGGTTGCGCCATCGGCGTAATTGAACGTGATGCCATCGGCGGAGCGGGTGACAGTGAACAGCTTGTTGTTCAGGTCGGCAGAGGGTTTCTGGTCCTTGTACTGATAGGTAAAGGGCCGGGAACCGAGCTGGGTGGCGTTTTCGTCGTTGACCAGGTTGAGCAGTTTGCCGTTGGCGTCCTTGAACTTCTTCAGTTCCCAATCCATGACGACGGCGCCTTTGTTGGAGAACTTGACGCGATAGAGATCGTTTTCAAAGACCGGGAATTCGGCCTGCTGGGCGACCTGGACGGCGGGGGTGCCATCGGCGGGCGCGGCAGCGGCGGCGGCGGGTGTGCCCGCGGCGGGAGTTGCGTCCTGCTTCTTGGCGGTTTCCGCGGCCTTCTTCTGCTGGGCCGCCGGGGTGGGCGACTTGGGCAGCAGGTACTGCGAGACGAAAATGACGGCGCCCATCAGGACGAACGCCAGCAGCAGACGCTGCTCCATCGAAAATTCTTTTTTGCCTTCAGCCATGGGTGGGAACTCTTATCGTCGCAAATATTCTATTGACACAGATCAATGAACAGGGTCGTAGCCGCCCTGATGAAAAGGATGGCAGCGGCCGAGCCGTTTGAGGCCCAACCAAACGCCGCGAATGGCGCCGTAACGGGAGACGGCGTCCATCATGTACTCCGAACAGGTCGGCCGGAAGCGGCAGGCCGAGGGCAGCCAGGGAGAAATGGCAGCCTTGTAAAAGCGCAGAAGGGCGAGAACGATCACGCTCGGCATCGTTCAATCAGCCTTTCCAGTTGACGGGTCAACTCGGCGAGCGGGGCTTCGGCCGCGGCCCGGCGGGGATTGAGAACGATATCGAGAGCGGGATCGATCAGCGCCAGACGCGTGCGCAGTTGCTCACGGATGCGGCGGCGGATCCGATTACGTATCACGGCCTTACCAACGGCACGGGGGATCGTGAAGCCAATGCGCGGGCCGGCTTCGCGAGGGGTGTCCGGGCTTGTCCCGGGAGCGGAAGATTGCCGGAGCAGAAAAGCCACAAAATAGGGACACGAAAAACGGCTGCCGTTGTCGTAGACCTTGCGGAACTCTACGGACTTCAGCAGCCGGCTGTCTTTGGTAAACCGGTGATCGCCTTTACTCGTTGGAGTGGGAGGCACGGACGGCGCGTTCGTCACTGACCGTCAACTTCCAACGGCCACGAGCCCGGCGGCGGGCGAGGACGGCGCGACCATTCTTCGTCTGCATGCGCGAACGAAACCCGTGGGTCTTGGCGCGGTGACGGTTATTCGGCTGAAATGTACGCTTCGGCATTACTCTTTCCTGTTCTCGGCAGTAGGGACAAACCTAGCCGTGGACGCAGTGCGCCCAAAGCTTGAGTATACGGGATTCGGGTAACGTTCGGCAACTGAGAGTATCTTAGAAGTAGAAGGTACCCCATGCAACGCAGGACGAAGTGGCTGCTGGCGGCGGCGTTTTTAGGGCTGCCCGCGGCTGGCGGATTGACGCTGTTGTACCTGGCCAAGCAGCACGCATCGAAGATTGAGCCCTACATTCGGGACCAGGCGGTGGCGTATCTGCGCGACCGGTTCCATGCCGAAGTGGAGGTGGCGGACCTGCGAATCGACATTCCGGCGCTATCGCCGGTGAAGCTGTATCTCAGCCAGGGCCGAGGCGTGATGGCGAGCGTGACCGGGAAGGGCATTCTGCTGAAGAAGAATGCGAATCTGCTGTTCCGGATGGACACGATGCGGTTTGAGATCGACCTGGGGCAGTTGAGCTTGCCGCACAAGGGCGTGACGCGGGTGCTGCTGGATGGGGTGGAGATTGTGATTCCGCCGAAGGGCGAGGGCGGGGCCGGGAAGACGGGCGGCGGATCGGGCGCGCGGAGCGATGTGACGATTGGCGAGATTCTGATCACCAATGCGAAGTTGACTATTTCACCGCGGGACAAGACGCGGACGCCGATGGAGTTTCCGCTTTACCAGGTGCGGCTGACGGACGCCGGGCTGGACGCACCGATGCGCTACGAGGCCAGCATGCGGAATGCCAAGCCGCCGGGCGAGGTGACGGCGACGGGGCACTTCGGGCCGTGGCAGCGGGACGAGGCCGGAGAGACGGCGCTGGACGGGGAGTTCAAGTTTGAGCGGGCGAATTTGGGCGTGTTTTCGGCGATTGGGGGGATTCTGCAATCCACGGGGACGTTCGCGGGGAAGCTGAATGATTTCCTGGCGAAGGGTGAGGCGACGGTGCCGGATTTCTATTTGAAGGCCTCCGGGAACAAGTTACCGTTGGCGGTGAAGTACGAGGTGCAGGTGGATGGGACGAATGGGAATACGGTGTTGAAGCCAGTGCATGGGCGGATTGGCAAGACGGCGTTTGTGACGAGCGGGGGGATTGTGAAGCATGACGGCGACCAGCGGCGGACGATTGCGCTGGACGTGAACATGCCGGCTGGGCGGCTGGAGGATGTGCTGCTGCTGGCGATGAAGGGCGGGGAGCCGTTTATGTCGGGGAAGCTGCGGATGAAGAGCAAGGTGCTGCTGCCGCCGTTGAGCGGGAAGGTGATTGAGAAGCTGCGGCTGAATGGGGATTTTGTGATTACGGACGCGAAGTTTTTGCGGTCGCAGATCCAGGACCGGATCGATAAGATGAGCCGGCAGGCGCAGGGGCAGCCGAAGAATGAGGGGATTGATGAGGTTGTGAGCGGGATGAGCGGGAAGTTTGCGCTGGCGAATGAGTTGATTACGTTGCGGGAGCTGGCGTTTGGGATTCCCGGGGCGGATTTGAGTCTGAACGGGACGTACAACCTGGACAATGAGGTGATCGATTTTCACGGCGATTTGCGACTGCAGGCGAAGTTGTCGCAGACGCAGACAGGGTGGAAACGGTGGGTGTTGAAGCCGGTGGATCCGTTCTTTGCGAAGAATGGCGCGGGGCTGTACACGAAGATCAAGATTACCGGGACGCGGAAGGAACCGCAGTTTGGGCGGGAGAAGTAGGGGTTAACCGCCGGTACGGAGGCTGAACCAGCGGTGGCGCTTGGTGGGCGCGTTGCGGTCGCGCAGGATGAAGCGATAGTCGCGCCAGTTGACGGCGACCAGATAGATGCCGAGCAGGATGATACTCATGGTGATGAGCGTCACCACGGCCACGGCGCCGATGTGCACGCCGATGGTGTCGGCTTCGGGCTTGAACAGGTACCGCTCGAACATGTGGCCGAAGTTCATGCCGAAGAAGCCGGTCAACACGGCGCCGGCACCGAAGATCATGCTGAGCATGGCCAGGCGGTTGACGGCTTCGGTGGAGCGTTGTTGGTTGTACTCGCTGAGCGCGGCGTTCATGTTGGCCAGCTCCTCTTCGATCTGCACGCGGAGCTCTTCGACTCGATAGGCACGACACTGCATCTGGAAGTGCTCGATTTCTTCGTCTTTATTGGCTAATTCGTCGAAGTACCAGTAGTTGGAGAAGTTCAGGAATTCGTTGCGGAGGTCGGTGGCGATTTCGACGTTCTGGCGTTCCAGGCGGCCGACGGCGAGGTTTTCGTACAAGCGCCGGGATACGAGCGCGACCGATTCGGCGAAGTCGAGCAGCGTGGCGCGGTAGAAGAGCGCGACGATGGCCATGAGGTAGTAGCGGCCGGCGAACATGCGCTCGATCAAGTTGCCTTCCTGGGCGAGGTGGAGGCCGCGGTCGGTGACGCCGAGGGCGAGGGTGACGTTGGAATAGCGCGTGAAACCGTAGTAAGTGCCCTCGTGGGCCCAGCGGCGGTAGCAGTGTTCCTTCATCTGCTGGCGCGTGAATTCGGGGTCGTAGCGGAAGCCTTCGCCATCGCGGTCGACGTAGAGGAAGCGGCTGAAGAGGTGTTCGACTTTATCGGGCGTGCCGAAGCCGGGGTCGACGGCCATGTAGGAGTAGGGGATCATGCGCTCGTCGAAGATCTGTTCGTATTCGAGCGTGTCGTAATTCAGGAAGTAGAGCAGGGACTGGATGACCTTGGAGAGCGGCGGCTGGAACTGGACGATGGCGCCGGTTTCAAACGTCTCTTCGGCGAGGGTCTCTTCGCCGACGGTGAGCTTGGAGGAAGTGGGGACGCGGCCTTCGCGGCGCTGGCGGCCGGAAGTGGGATAAACCTTGCGCATCATCTCGTTCATCCAGAGGGCTTCGCGGACGGAGCAATCGGCGCGTTCGACGCCGATGGAGAGGATGCCGACGCCGTTGGCGAAGAGGAAGAGACGGAGGTCGGTGATAGGGACGGCGCAGGAGCGGTTGCGGACGTCGGCGGCCTGCCACAGGAGGGGGAGCGTCTGCGGCAACATCATTTCGTAGACGCGGAGGAGGGTGGCTTGATCGCTGGATTTCGTATCGAAAGAAGACGCGCCGGACGAAGGGATGGAAGAAGACCATGTCCTGGTAGGCGCGGGAGTCGAGATCGAATTCGGAATAGGAGGCGCGGCGCCAGCCGCCGAGGCGGCTGCGGACGGGGGATTCGGTGGCGCAGTTTTCAGACCGCAGCCAGTCGTCAAGGCCGTCGATCCAGCTGCGCAGGGGCGGCCAGAAATCGGGGTGCGCGGTGGCGACCACTTCCTTATCGATGACGAACGGAAAGAGGAAATAGGTTTCGAGTTGAAGGACGGGCTTCCCCACGCTCACCTTCGTTATGATAACGTCCCAATTGTCATGCGCCTATTTCTTTGGGTTTTCGTGTTGGGGAGTTTGTGGGGACAGAACACCGGGGCGGTGTTTCAGACGTGGAAGCGGCCGCGCGCATTGGCGCTGGTCGGCGACCGGTATCACAGCCCGGTGTATATCCGCGAAGGCCTGTCGAAGGCGCTGATGGAGGAAAATATTCCGGTGACGTTTATTGAAAACGTCGCCATGTTGAACGCGGAGAGCTTGAAGGAACACCAGTTGTTGATCATCCTGCGCGACGGGATGAACTGGCCCAATGGCTACGACAAGCCGCCGGTGAAGTGGATGACCGACGCGCAGCAGCAGGCCATTTGGGACTTCGTGCACGGCGGGGGCGGGTTCCTGGCGTTGCACAATTCGCAGGGGATTTATCCCGAGGGCGGGCTCTACTACAAGCTGTTCGGCGGGGATTACGGCGGGCATCCGAAGCCTTACGATTTTACGGTGCGCGTGGAGGACAAATCGCACCCGGTGACGGCGGGCGTGAACGACTATATTGCGTTTGATGAGCAGCACACGGTGAAGTATTACCTGGATAAAGAGCACATGCTGCTACGGACGATTGCGCCGGACAATCTGGCCGCGGCCGGGGGCTGGTGGCGGGAGATGGGCAAGGGGCGGTTCGTGTATTTATCGCCGGGCCATACGCCACAGGCGCTGAATCATCCGATGATGCAGCGCCTGATGCGGAATGCGGCGAAGTGGCTGGTGCGGGATTAGAGCTGATCGTAGAGCACGGCGGTGAAACCCTTCACCTTGAACGTGCCTTCGATGGTGGGCCAGGCGCTTTGGTGGTCGTTGGACTTCACCCAGTTCAGGCGATCCTCTTCCGAGCGGAAGTTGATCACTAGTCGGTAGTTGGAGTTCTCCGGCGCCTTGCCGGCTTTGGCTTCGCGGAGCTTCAGCATGTAGACGTGAATGTAGCCGGGTTGCTTGGCCATGGCGGGCTTGAAGATCTCTTTGAAGTTCTTCTTCAGCTCCTTTTCCTTGGCCGGATCGACCATCATGTCGACGTGCAACTGAATCGTTTTATCGGCAGCTTTCTTAGACTGCGCGCTGAGTGCGGTGAGCGATGCCAGTGCGGCGGTAACGGCTTTGCGGCGGTTCATAATTGATAGTCCTTCCTACTTGAGTTTGATGCGGTAGACGGAGGTGCGGGCGGTCATCCAGAGGACGCTGCCATCTTCAGCCCAGCCCACGTTGGCGGGCACTTCGGTGGGTTTAATGGAGCCCAGGTGCTTGCCCTCGGCGTTGAAAATCCAGACGCCGCCGGGGCCGGTAGCCCAGACGTTGCCTTTGCTATCGACCTTCAAACCATCGGGCAATCCTTCGCTCTGTTCGGCGGTGACGTCGGCGAAGACACGGCCCGGTCCGAGCGTGCCATCTTCGAGCACCGGGAACTTCATCCAGGTCTTGCGGGCGGCGTCCGAGTTGGCGACGTAGAGCCACTTTTCGTCGGGCGAAAAGGCGATGCCGTTGGGGCGGGTCATTTCCTTGTTCAACAGCGTGAGCTTGCCGCCTTGCAGGCGATAGATGCCGTTGAAGGCGAGTTCTTTCTTGGGGTCTTCGTCGCCCTTGGTGAGGCCGTACGGAGGGTCGGTAAAGTACAGCGCGCCGTCGGATTTGAAGACGAGATCGTTGGGGCTATTGAGCTTCTTGCCTTCGAAGCGATCGACCAGCGTGGTGATGACGCCCGCCTTGTTGCGGCGGGCGATGCGGCGGTTGCCGTGCTGACAGATGAGGACGTTCCCGTCCTTGTCGAACGTCATGCCGTTGGGGCCGATGAAGGCGCCTTCGGGGGCGTCTTTGCCGTCGTAGCCGGCGGGTTTCAGGATCTCGGTGACAGTGCCATCGGGCGCCAATTGGCGAGTCACATTGCCCTGCACGTCGCTGAACCAGAGGTTGCCGGAATCCTTGAACCACAGCGGGCCTTCGGTGAATTGGAAGCCACCGGCGACCTTCTCGATTTTGGCGGCGGCGGGGACCAGAGCGTCGAGCGCGGGGTCGACGCGGAGGATACCGCCCGCGCCGGCGGGCTGGGCTTCCGGCTTAGCCGGGGCCGTGGCCTTCTTCTCTTCGGCCGCTTTTTCGGGGCTGGAGGAGCAGGAGGACAGCAGGGCGAACGAGGCGACTGCGGCGAGTGCGAATTTCATAGTTGGGACTCCGAGAGGTTATCGCTTTTGGCGAGCCGCGTCGAGGGCGGCGTTGACAAGAATTTTCAGGAACGCATCGTCGTCGCGGCGAACCGCGGGGCGTTGCGGATCGAGGCGGCGATAGTCATAGGTCAGCAGTTCGGTGAAGGAACCGGCGTCCAGACCGTAGGCTTCGTTGAGCCGCGTGATGTTGTAGCCGTACAGGTCTTTCAGGAACTGCACGTATTGCTGTTTGGCCGGGGATTCCTCCGGCCATTGGCGAACGGCGCGCACCCACTCCCGCGCGGGCGCGGGCCGGAACTCGATCTCTTTTCCCGCGTCCACTTTCATCTTGGAAAGGAACGCGGGATCGAACGGGTCCGGCCACGGCGCGAGCGAGATAACAACGAGTGCCGCCGCAAGGATCAACCGATAACCTCGAGGTCCCAGCCCCAGCCCGGCCGCTCGTGCGGACGCATGTAGATGCCGTCGGGGCCGCGGGAGATCTGATAGTTTTCTTCGAAGATCTGGTAGACCTCCTTCGGGCCGCCGGGGGGCGGCAGGAACAGTTCCGACCAGGGCGCGTTGACGTGGGAGATGCTGAAGTGGATGGAGCCGTTCAACCCGCCGCCGTGCGGAATGACGGGGATATCGTAGGCCGACGCCATGGCGGCGATGCGGCGCAGCTCGGTCAAACCGCCGCACCATTGGATGTCCGGCTGCCAGATGGAGGCGCCGTTGGCTTCCAGCAGATAGCGGAATCCGTAGCGGCCATATTCGTGTTCGCCGGTGGCGATGCGCGTGGATTTGACGGTGGTGTTCAGACGGCCAAACCCGGCGTAATCGTGCGGCTGCAGAACCTCTTCCATCCAGTAAATCCGGTACGGGGCCATCATCTCGGCCATTTCGATGGTGTAGCGTTCGGTCCATGCCATCCAGCAATCCAGCATGATTTCGCCATCGGGGCCCAGTGCGGCGCGGGCGCGCTTCACCAGTTCCAGGTTCTCCTTCATGCCGGCGCGTCCGCTGGCCGGGCCATGCGGAATGGCGAGTTTCAGCATCTTGTAGCCGAACTGGACGTGCTGTTCGATGTCGTTGCCGGTGCAGTAGGCCGGCACGCGGTCCTTCGTTTCACCGCCCAGCAGGCGATAGATGGGCTGATTCAGCGCCTTGCCGACGATGTCCCACAGCGCCATATCGAAGCCGCTGATGGCGTTCATCGTCACGCCCATGCGGCCGTAGGACATGGTGGAGCGCCAGCAGATGTCCCAGTTGCGTTCAATGTCGAACGGGTCGCGGCCCATCATCAGTTTGGCCAGGTGGCCGGTGACAACCTGGCCGCCGCCCGGACCACCGTTGCCGTAGCCCTTGATGCCCTTATCGGTGGTCACTTCCACCGTGAAACTGGGCACATTGGTGGCGGCGAACAGATCGCGGCGTGGCTTGAATTCGGGGTAGATCGACATCGGATTCGCCACTTCCACAAACTGCGTGGACCAGGCGCCATCGGCTGGTTTGAACGTGGGATACGGCTTGCGGGGCCGCGTCTTGACGATCTTGATATCGGTAATCTTGAGCTTGCTCTTCTCCTGCGCCCAGGCGAGCGCGGGCAGCGCCGGGGCTGCCGCCAGAGTGAGAAAATCGCGACGTTTCATTTCTTGGTCACCTTTACGTTTCGGAAATGTCCAACGGTTCCAGGCCCGATCCACAGTCCGACCCGGCCCTTCCACGCGCCCTGCTTTAATTCATTCACAATCAACGTCGGCTGCGCATTGCCATGCACGAACAACCGCGCCTTCACGCCATCCACTTCAATGCGTACGCGGGTCCATTCACCGGGCACCAGATCCACGTAGCTCTCATACTTTTTCGGCTCTTCCGTGCGCAGCCGGCTCCAGGTCCAAGCCGGATGGGAGATGTATTGAACCGAATGGTTGCGGCGCACCTGGTCATCGGCACGGCCATTGGTGGGCCGCAGGTAGAAGGCGTCGAACTTGGCTGTATCTTCGCCGACTCGAAACGCGACTCCGACAAAGCCTCGCGCGCCCTGCACCGCGCCGCCGCCGGGTTCGCCGCTGATCTCGGCTTCAATGGTGCCGTTTTCAAAACCGGTTATCGGCAGTAGGAGCAGGCGGTCTTCACTATCACCCGACGCGCTCGCAGGCTCCACAACGCG
>Ga0315906_10008467_pt1 | contig 12336 bp, 10 predicted proteins | sample LakEriMetagenome_4_FD_203526 | JGI IMG/M metagenome (GOLD analysis project Ga0315906, IMG submission 203526) | Freshwater fungal communities from buoy surface, Lake Erie, Ohio, United States - Buoy 2 MA122 | ecosystem: Environmental > Aquatic > Freshwater > Lake > Lake biofilm | place: USA... | reverse complement strand
CGCCGGCCTGGGCGATGGAAGCCGTGCGCTCCGGTGAAGTGGTGGTGCTGCCAAGCGAGGCGGAGGAAGGGCGCGTGCGCGCCATGGTGCAGCTCAATATCCCGCCCGGACTTGTGCTGCTGATCACCCGCCCGCTTGATCCCTCGGTCTTGGGGCATATGCGGCGGACTGAGATTTCCTTCAATGAATACAATCAGCTCGATCGTAATCGGGAAAGCCTGCAAATCACCTTCTTCCTGATCTTCGCCATTGCGACCTTGCTGGTGCTGCTGGCTGCGGTGCTGATCGGGCTTCTCATGGCCAATCGCATCGCGCGGCCAATCGCGCGCCTGATCCTGGCGGCGGAACGCGTGCGTGGCGGCGATCTGGCGACCAAGGTCGAGGAAGGGGAGGCGGATGATGAAATCGCGCGCCTTGCGCGATCCTTCAACCGCATGACCAGCCAGCTTGGCGCGCAGCGCGCCGAATTGATGAATGCCTATAGCCTGATTGATGAGCGCCGGCGTTTTACCGAAACAGTGCTTTCGGGCGTGTCAGCCGGGGTGATTGGGCTTGATGGTGAAGGGCGCGTGACCCTGCCCAATCGTTCGGCCAGCGCCCTGCTGGGCGTTGATCTGGATGCGGCGATTGGGCTTTCCTTTGCGCGCATCGCGCCTGAATTCGCCGAATTGCTTGAAGCGGCAGCGGCCAATCCAGATCGGCCCAGGGTTGCCGAAATCCTAATCGGCCCGGCCACCGCGCGCCGCACCTTATTGGCGCGGATCGGTGCCGAGACTCTCAGCGGGCGCGTGGCCGGCTTCGTGCTGACTTTTGATGACATTACTGAATTGCAATCGGCGCAGCGCAAGGCCGCCTGGGCGGATGTGGCGCGGCGGATTGCACATGAAATCAAAAACCCGCTGACACCCATTCAGCTTTCCGCCGAAAGGCTGAAGCGACGCTATCTGCGCCAGATCACCGATGACCCTGATACCTTCCGCCAATGCACGGACACCATTGTGCGGCAGGTGGAAGATATCGGCCGCATGGTGGATGAATTCTCGGCCTTTGCGCGCATGCCGCAACCGGTGCTTAAGCCAGAGGATGCGAATAGGCTGATGCTGGAAGCACTCGTGCTGCAACGCAATGCCTATCCCGACATCACCTATGAAAATCAACCAGGCCCGGAGGGGCTGAAACTTGCCTGTGATCGGCGCTTGATCGGTCAGGCGCTGACCAATCTTTTGCAAAATGCTGCCGATGCCATCGCCATGCGGGAAGGGAATGAACCCGGGCGGATTGAAACGCGCATCCAGGTGGAAGGCGCCACGCTATCCTTCCAGGTGACCGATAACGGCATCGGCCTTCCCCGTGAAGAAGCACGCGAAAGACTGACCGAGCCCTATGTCACGCACAAACCCAAGGGCACCGGGCTTGGCCTTGCCATTGTGAAGAAGATCATGGAAGACCATGGAGGTTCAATCAGTCTGGAAGACCGGCCAGAGGGTCATGGTACCCGCGCGATACTGGTCTTGCCGCTGGGCGAGTCTCCCTGGCATTCTGGCGGACGAGCCGCAAAAGCGGCGCAAGCAGCGAAATGAGGGGCAGCAAGGTCGCGCATGGCGCATGAGATTCTGATCGTTGATGACGAACCCGATATCAGGGCTCTCCTGGAAGGCATCCTGAGCGATGAGGGGTTTGAGACGCGTCAGGCGCATGATGCCGATTCCGCGCTGGCGGCCTTTCGCGCGCGGCGGCCTTCCCTGGTTATCCTGGATATCTGGTTGCAGAATTCTCGCCTGGATGGGCTAGGCATCTTGGCGGCCTTGCATGCGGAAGAACCGCAACTGCCAGTGGTCATGATCTCGGGCCATGGCACGATTGAAACCGCGGTGCAGGCGATCCAGCAGGGCGCCTATGATTTCATTGAAAAGCCCTTCAAATCCGACCGGCTGCTGCTGGTCTTGGTGCGTGCCTTGGAAGCGGCGCGGCTCAAGCGCGAGAATAGCGACCTCAGGCTGCGCGCGGGGCCGGAGACGGAATTGCTCGGTCGGTCTGCGGGAATTCAACAGCTACGCAGCGCCATTGAGAAAGTGGCGCCCACAGGTTCCCGCGTGCTGCTGACCGGGCCGGCGGGGGCCGGTAAGGAAGTGGCAGCGCGCAGCATCCATGCGCAATCGCGCCGCGCCGATGGGCCTTTCATGGTGCTGAATTGCGCCATTCTGAACCCAGCGCGGTTTGAGGAAGAGTTGTTCGGCGTAGAGCCGGGGGCGGATGCGCAATCCCAGTCGCGGCGCGCAGGGGTTCTGGAACGCGCCCATGGCGGGACGCTGCTGCTGGATGAAGTCGCGGATATGCCCCTTGAAACCCAGGGTAAGATCGTGCGCGCGCTTCAGGAACAAGGGTTTGAACGGGTTGGCGGTGGCACGCGCGTCAAGGTGGATGTGCGCGTGATCGCCACCACCAATCGCGACCTTGCCACTGAAATCGCCGCCGGGCGTTTTCGGGAGGATTTGTTTTATCGCTTGGCAGTGGTGCCGATCCGTGTGCCGCCGCTCAAGGAAAGGCGGGAAGATGTGCCGCTTTTCGCGCGGCATTTCATGGCCCGCGCTATTGAAACAACGGGGATGGCGCCGCGCGACTTGTCGGAAGACACACTTGCCGCCATGCAGGCCTATGATTGGCCGGGCAATGTGCGCGAATTGCGCAATCTGATGGATTGGCTGCTGATCATGGCGCCAGGCGAAAGCCGAGAGGCGATCCGCCCCGATATGCTGCCACCGCAAATCGGCGCCGCCGCGCCTGCCGTGCTGACACTTGATCGCGGGTCTGAGATCATGACCCTGCCGCTGCGTGACGCGCGGGAAGTGTTTGAACGCCAATATCTGGAAGCACAATTGCTGCGCTTTGGCGGCAATATCAGCCGCACGGCGAATTTCGTCGGCATGGAAAGAAGCGCCTTGCATCGCAAGCTTAAATTCCTCGGCGTACAGGCGGAAGACCGTGCGCCTTCAACCCCCACCTCCTGAGGTTACCTCATGTCACGCATCGCCTATGTGAATGGCCGCTATGTGGCGCAGCCCGATGCGTCGGTGAATATCGAAGATCGCGGCTATCAATTCGGCGATGGCATTTATGAGGTGGTGCATCTGTTCAATGGCCGCTTCATTGATGAGGATTTGCACCTTGATCGGCTGGAACGATCCTTGCGCGAAATCCAGCTTCCCATGCCGATGCCGCGTGCCTCCCTTCGGATGGTGCTGCGCGAAGTGGCCCGGCGCAATCGCGTGACCGAAGGCTTGCTTTACATGCAAGTGACGCGCGGCGTGGCGCGGCGGGATCATGCCTTCCCGAACAAGCCCATCGCGCCCGCTTTGGTGGTGACGGTGAAGCGCATAGCACCTTATCCGACCAATGTGGATCGCTGGGGGGCCGCGGCGATCACCATGCCAGACCTCCGTTGGGCGCGCTGCGATATCAAAACCGTCAATCTGCTGCCGAATTGCCTGGCGCGTCAGGCGGCGCGCGAAAAGGGTGCGATTGAGGCGGTGCTGTATGATGAAGCCTCCGGCATGGTGACCGAGGGGGCAGCGACCAGTTTTTGGATTGTGGATGCGTCAGGCACCATCCGCACCCGTCCTTTGAGCGACGCCATCCTGCCCGGCTGCACCCGCGCAGCACTAATGGTGGAATTGCGCGATGCCGGCATTGCCTTTGAAGAACGCGCATTTTCCATGGAAGAACTGCGCCATGCGCGGGAGGCTTTCATCACCTCCGCCACATCCTTCGTGAAGCCGATCACGAAGATTGATGGCGTGCCGGTGGGGGATGGGCAGGTGGGCCCCGTGGTGCGCAAGCTCTTTGAGATTTTTGCCCGCCATGTGAAGGGGGCGATGCGCAACGCGGCATGAAAACCGCCCCGCGCGCCATCCTGTTCGATTGGGACAATACGCTGGTGGATGGCTGGGCCGCGATTGAGGCCGGGCTGAATGCTGCCTTCCGGGAATTCGGTCTGCCGCTTTGGGATCGCACCCAAGTGCTGGCCAATGTGCGCCGTGCCTTGCGCGAAAGCTTCCCGGAATTATTTGGCGCTGAATGGGAAAGAGCGCGCGATATCTTCTATGCCGAAGTCCGTGCCTGCCATTTGCAGGTGTTGCAACCCATGCCCGGGGCGGCGGCGGCGCTGGAAGCCGGGGCAGGGCGCCTGCCCATGGGCGTGGTTTCCAACAAGCAAGGGCCATTGCTCCGCGCTGAGGCCGCGCATCTTGGCTGGGATCGGCATTTCGGCCCGTTGATTGGCGCTGGCGATGCAGCCGCCGACAAACCCGACCCAGCGCCTATTTTCATGGCGCTGGAATCGCTTGGCCTCAGCCCCGCGCTGGATATCTGGTATGTCGGTGATACCGCGCTGGATATGCAGGCAGCGCGCGCTGCTGGCGTGCGTGCCGTGCTGATGGGCGATGCAGCGCATGATGGCGGCATTGCCGCGGCGGGGGCGGATCAGGTGTTTGCCGATTGCCATATACTTGCGGTTGCGCTTTCGACACTTGTCAAACCAGCCTGACATGCCAAACTGTGTCTGCCGGCGGCCGGAAATGGTTTTCGCCGGACCGCGTCTGGTCGGTGACCAGCAAAAAGAAGGACCGGTCCCATGGCCGCTGAAAAGTCCCAGAACGTGCAGGATGTCTTCCTGAATCACGTTCGCAAATCCAAGACGCCCGTCACGGTATTTCTGGTGAATGGCGTCAAATTGCAGGGCATCATTACCTGGTTTGACAATTTCTCGGTGCTGCTGCGCCGCGATGGCCATACGCAGCTTGTCTATAAGCATGCGATCAGCACTGTCATGCCGGGCGCGCCGATTTCGCTGTTTGATGGCGTGCCGGCGGCCCCGGGTGCCGTGGCGCCAGGCGCCCCCGCTTCGGAAACGCGGCTGACCTTGCAGCGAGAGGTGATTTCTGACGGCGGAAACTGAACAAGGCGCCGGGCGACCCACCCGCGCCGCCGTCATCCTTCCTTTTGAGAAGCCCTCCCGCAGCGCCATTGGCGATGTGGGCGGGAAGCGCGCGGCCGAAGCCAGGCTTGCGGAGGCAATAGGTCTTGCCGCTTCCATCGGCGTCACCATCGTCCATTCCGCGATCCATCCGCTGCGTGAAAGGCGGCCTTCCACCCTGATGGGTGAAGGGCAGGTGGAGATGGAGAAAAGGGCGCTGCATGACCAGCAGGTCGGCGTGGTGATTGTGGATGCGGCGCTGAGCCCCGTGCAGCAGCGCAATCTGGAACGCGCCTGGGGCTGCAAGGTGATTGATCGCACCGGCCTGATCCTGGAGATTTTCGGCGAAAGGGCCCGCACGCGCGAAGGCAGCTTGCAGGTGGAATTGGCGCATCTGGAATATCAGCGCACACGGCTTGTGCGTTCCTGGACGCACCTGGAACGCCAGCGCGGCGGCTTCGGCTTTTTGGGCGGTCCTGGGGAAAGCCAGATCGAAATTGACCGGCGGCTGATTGGGGACCGCATTGTGCGGCTCAAGCGCGAATTGGATCAGGTGCGGCGGACGCGCGGCCTGCATCGGCGCGCGCGGGAACGCGTGCCTTACCCGGTGGTGGCGCTGGTGGGCTATACCAATGCCGGCAAGTCAACGCTGTTCAATGCGCTGACCGGGGCAGGGGTCTATGCGCAGGATCAGCTGTTTGCGACGCTTGATCCCACCATGCGCGCCATAAAGCTTCCATCGGGGCGAAATGTGATCCTTTCCGATACGGTGGGCTTCATTTCAGACCTGCCGACGCAGCTGGTGGAAGCCTTCCGCGCCACTTTGGAAGAAGTCGCCGCCGCAGATCTGATTTTGCATGTGCGCGACATCGCCCACCCCGATAGCGCAGCCCAGCGCGCCGATGTGTTGGGCGTTCTGGAAGCCATGGCGGATGGCGCGGACGCGACCTTGGATGAGGCTTGGCCGGACCGTGTGCTGGAAGTGCTGAACAAGGCTGATCTGCTGGGGGGCATTGATGCGGTGGAACGCCGCAGCCCGGATGCGGTGGCGGTCTCGGCCCTGACCGGGGAGGGGTTGCCCGCCTTGCGCGGTGCCATTGATGCGCGGCTTTCGGCACAGCTTGTGGTGATTGATGTGGCGCTGCCGCCTTCCGACGGTGCAGCCATCGCCTGGCTGCATGCCCATGGTGAGGTGCTGGAACGCCAGGATGCCGATGATGCGGTGCGATTAAGGGTGCGGCTGTCGCCGATGGACCGCGCGCGGTTTGAAAGCCGGGGTCAGAAATGAGCATTTCAGCCTCGCAAGCCGCCGATCTGGCCTTAATGCTGCGTGAGGCCTCGCGGGCGGAAATCCTGCCGCGCTTTCGCCGCCTGGGCGCGGATGCGGTGCGAAGCAAAACCGGCCCGCTCGATCTGGTGACCGATGCGGATGAGGCAGCGGAGCGCGTGATCACCGCCGGGCTGCATAAGCTTTTTCCCGGCTGTGTTGTGGTGGGGGAGGAAGCGACTGCGGCTGATCCTTCGCTGCTTGGTCGGCTCGCGGATGCCGAATTGGCCTTTGTGGTGGACCCGGTGGATGGCACGGCGAATTTCGCGGCTGGCGTGCCGCTTTTTGGCTGCATGGCGGCCGCGATCCGGCGCGGTGAGATCATCGGCGCCTGGATCCATGACCCGCTGGGTGATGATACGGCGATAGCCTTGCGCGGGCAGGGGGCTTGGCTTGCCGATGCGGAAGGGCGCCGCTTTGCCGATTTGCGCGTGGCCGCGCCCGCCGCGCCGGGCGATATGGTGGCCGCGATTTCTTGGGGTTACATGCCGGAGCCGCTGAAGACCCGCGTGACCAGCCGCCTGCCGCGCCTAGCAGGCACGGTTTCCTATCGCTGTGCCGCGCATGAATATCGGCTGGCCGCGGGCGGGCATGCGCATTTACTGGTCTATAACAAGCTGATGCCCTGGGATCATGCGCCGGGCTGGCTGTTGCACCGGGAAGCCGGCGGCCATTCCGCGCGCTTTGATGGCAGCGCCTATGGCCCGCATCTGACCAGCGGCGGGCTGATCTGCGCCCCGGATCGCGCGAGTTGGGAAGCCGCTCAGGAGGCGCTCTTCACCCCATGAGTGGCGCCGATGAGGATGAGGAGGCCGGCCCACCCGGCCTGCCCCCCGGCACGCCCTTTTACATGACCCCCGCCGGCGCGGCTGGCTTGCGCGCCGAGGTGAAGCGGCTGTGGGAGGATGAACGCCCGAAGGTGGTGGATATCGTCTCCTGGGCGGCGGCGCTTGGGGATCGGTCGGAGAATGCGGATTACCAATATGGCAAGCGGCGACTGCGTGAGATTGACCGGCGCGTGCGCTTCCTGACCAAGCGGCTTGAGAAGGTGCAGGTGGTGGACCCGGCGCAGCAGACCCGCCGCGACCAGGTGTTTTTCGGCGCCAGCGTAACCTATGCCCGCGCGTCGGATGATGCGGAGGTGACCATCACCATTGTCGGCGTGGATGAGGCAGAGGCCGAGGCCGGGCGGATTTCCTGGGTGGCGCCGGTGGCGCGCGCGCTTTTGGGCGCGCGGGTTGGCGATGTGCGGCGGCTGAGGACACCAGCCGGGATGGAAGAGATTGAGGTGGTTGGGATTAGCTATCCAGCAGCATAAATTTTTTTTAAGATCAGCGCTTTAGAGCGATTTTCTCATTTTTCAGTACGCTTTGCCTGCACCCAGAGCGCCTCCATCTCTTCAAGGCTCATGTCGTTCAGGCTTTTTCCTGCAAGATCAGTCTGTTTTTCAATATGCCCAAAGCGGCGCGTGAATTTCTGATTGGCGTGACGAAGCGCCGCTTCCGGGTCCAGTTCAAGCTTGCGGGCCAGATTGGCCAGCACGAAAAGCAGATCGCCCACCTCATCCTGAAGCCGTGCCTTATCAGCGCCTTGCAGCTCGGCGCGGAGTTCGCCCGCTTCTTCTTCCAGCTTATCCAGCACCGCGCCGGCATCGGGCCAGTCAAAGCCAACGCGCGCGGCGCGGCGTGTCAGCTTGGCGGCGCGGGTCAGGGCAGGGAGGCCATCCGGGATTCCCGCCAGCACGCCGCTTTCCGCGCGGGCAGCGCGTTCGGCGGCCTTTTGTGCCTCCCAGGCGCGGGTTTGGGCGGCGGCGTCGCGTGCGGCTTCCTCACCAAAGACATGAGGATGGCGGCGGATCATCTTGTCTGCAATGGATTGAGCGATCTCGGCAAAGCCGAACCAGCCGCGCTCGGCGGCCATTTGCGCGTGATAGACTACCTGGAACAGCAGATCGCCCAATTCATCCAACAGCTTGTCCGGGTCATTGGCGGCGATGGCATCCGCGACCTCATAGCCTTCCTCGATCGTGTAAGGCGCGATGGAGGCGAAATCCTGCACCAGATCCCAAGGGCAGCCGCCATTGGGATCGCGCAGCTTCGCCATGATGGCGAGCAGGGCGGCGAGGGCGTGTTGCGGCGTTTTGGAAGAACAATTCATTGGCAATTATTGCCTTAAATTTGTTAATGTTGGCTAGTCGGTTCCGGTATGGTCGGCGCGAGAGTCACCGAGCGACTAATGTGAAGGATTTGAGATCGTGAGAAGCGATGAAAGCTTGACTGAAAAATCGCACAAATCGGGCGCAGCTCCATCCATTGTTGAGTCTTTCGCGATTGATGGTCTTCACGGGTTCCTGTCTATCTCATTCGCCTCGAAAAGGGCTGCAACGGTTCTCATTGCACGGAATGGGTCGGGTAAGACCACCTTGATGGGGGCGCTTGACGCATTTTTGAAGAGGCAGTTTTTCCGCTTGAGAGATCTTCAGTTTGACAAAATGACGTGTAAGCTTTCGACGGTCGGCGACGAGTTAGTTGTGACCCGAAATGATATCGAGTCTATTTTGGCGGTCCCCAATGACCTTGAACTAAATCGCTTAAGCCAGAAAACTGAAATCTCGGAGCGCGTCATCTATCAATTCGTCGTTGGTGAATGGAATTTTTCAAGAAAAAATTTGGCCTGGCTTGATAACGAAGTATTCCGAAAGCTAGTGCGAGTCATGGACTATGATCATTCAAAGACGGCTGACTGGCTGGATAAGGCTGCGTCGAGGTTCCTAGAGAAAAGTCCCGGCCTAAAAAATACGTTAGCTAAGCTAGACGAAGCGCTCGGTGACTTCGAAATTGTATATTTGCCAACCTATCGACGGATTGAACTCGCTCTTGAAAGAGATGAAGCCGGATTAGGGTCGCGTCGGCGGCCTCCTTCGCTAATGTTGGCTGGGAGTCTTTTCACCGGAGACATGCAATTTGGTTTGTCAGACATCGCGGACAGATTACGGGAACTGAATCATCAAATTGTTGCGGAGTCGGGTGTTGGATACCGAAAATTGAGTGCAAATATAATTAACGATTTGCTTGATGGACAAATTGAACAGCAATCAGAAAAAGAGAAATCTAGACCATCCACCGACGATCTAAAACTATTTTTCTCCCGTCTTGAGGCTTCGAAGCGTACTGGACCATATTATATGGACAAGTTGCCCGATTTAGAGAAGCTAGAGCGAGACGATTTTACAAGAGGAGAGTCTGGAAGATTCTTGTTATATTTTCTTGATCAACTCAGGAAAGTTATTGACTCGACGAAAGAGAAAGAACTTTTGGTTGACCAATTTGTTTCTTCTTGTAACAAATATTTGTCATCAGAGCATGACACTGCCGACGGTTTTGCAGAACAAGGCTCAATAACGAGTTACCGCGTTGGTGAGAAGGTTTTGAAACTCAATCGAGCTGATTTATCTGTATTAGTTGAGACTAAGCATGGAGATCGTAAGATTCCTCTCGACTCCCTCTCATCTGGCGAAAAGCAAATGATCTCCCTTTTCGCCAAGCTTTACCTTTACCCTCGGGATAAGATTGTTCTAATTGATGAACCAGAATTATCTTTATCAATTGACTGGCAGCGATCTATATTGGTTGACATTTTAAAGGCGCCATTGTGCCGCCAAGTGATAGCCATAACACACTCGCCCTTTGTATTTGACAATGAACTGGAACCTTACGCTCGCTCCATAAAGGTGACGAGCGTTGGAACTGCGCAAAAAACGCCTGAGGCTGACTAGAAGTGAGCTTGGAAGAGCAAAAAGAGACATTTGAAGCAGTAGAAGACCTCAAAAGGGCGAGAGGTGTTTCTGCTGTGGCGAAAATGCGATTGATGCGAATACGTGAGTATGATCCGTCTATCTTTGTTTTTGTTTTCGAGGGAGACGACGATAAGATCATATACGCGCAATGGCTGGCCAAGATAAGTCCAAGTTTGAAGTACGAACCTTTGCCATGCGAGGGAAAGCGCAATGTATTGGCATTCAGAGACAATCTATTGAAAGATGAGTCAGGGCTAAGGACGAATGTTCTTTTCTTTATTGATAGAGACTTCAATGACCTCTGCGGTCGCAAGAACGAAAACGATATCTTTATGACTGATTGTTACTCTGTGGAAAATTACCTGGTATCGGAACGAGTTCTCGAAGCGCTTCTAACGACTGGTTTCCATTGTGAGAGCTATCCGGTGGTACGCGCCAAGTTGCTGAGGCTTTTTAGCAATCTTTACTTGGAATTTCTAAGTGAGCTAAAGGATGTTAACTTTAGAATTTTTGTGGCACGACAGAGACAAATTGATTTATTAAATGAAAAACAAAACTTAAGTAAACTCTGGATGCCGATTTCCCTAAATGCAATTGGAGTCAGTGGCAAAACCGCTGCTGAGATAGTCGAGTTAGCCGACTGCGTCTCGGAAGAGGAGTATTCAATATTGAGAAAAAAATTCGATAAGCTGGATCCAAAAAAACGTTATAGGGGCAAATTTTCTCTGACGTTCTTCAATACGTGGATTACCGCGTTGAAGACGGAGTGGAAATCTACTGGCAGCACTCTGTTGGCCGAGATAACCGAGCGTCGGCCGATACGCGAACAGGAGTTCAATGTGGGCAATTTTGCTTCAAAAAGCGATCTCCCCAGAGGCCTGCGAGTTTTCCTGAGGAAAGCAGGCGCGCTTAAATAGGACGCTTTTGAAATGTAACCATCCAACCGCTGCTTAACCGCTATTACCCGCATAAGGTATATTATGGAAAATAATCTGGCTGTACGGGAGACACACTAAAACTCCTCGACCTGCGCCACACCTGGCACCACGCGCATGGCCTGCATCAGCCTTGGCCCGACATTGAAGCCGCCCGGCAGCGCGATTTCTACTTCCTGTTCACCGCCCAGCCGCGGCACCAGGATTACCCGGCCACGCCCGCGGCCTTCGCGCGCCAGCAAGGCGCGGATCGGGTCAAGCGTCGCGGTAGCCTCCAGCCAGAGCTTAATACCGCCACCGGCATTGGCGGCGACCTTGTCCAGGCTTTCAAGCTCGGTCGCGGTCAGGCGCAAAGCTTCGCCTTCCATGCGCAAATCCGCCGTCACCAGAATGGCGCTGCCTTCGGCCAGTAGTTCTCTGCTGCGGTTCAGCACCTCGGAAAAGCAGGTCACTTCGAAACTTCCATGGGTGTCGGAAACGCGAACCCAGGCCATGCGGCTGCCGGTCTTGGTCGTGCGTTCCTTGGCATTCACCACCGTGCCGGCCAGCTTGACGCGCCCGCCGCCGCGGCTCGCACGGTCCGCAATGGCCGAAGATGGCACCACGCCGATGCGCTTCAGCGCCTGGCGATAGGCATCCAAGGGGTGCGCGGAAAGGTGAAAGCCGATGGCCTCGGCTTCCTGGGACAGCCGATCAAGCGGCTGCCAATCCGGCACATCCGGCAGGCGCAGCGCTTCCGCTTTGCCGGGTTCAGCACCGAAAAGGCCGATCTGGCCGCTGTCACGTTCCTCGGCACTGGCTTGGGCGCGGCGCAGGATGGTTTCGGCCCCGGCCATGACGCGGGCGCGATTGCCATCCAGGCATTCAAACGCGCCGGCCCGGGCCAGGTTTTCGATCTGCATCTTATTGAGCAGCTTGGGGTCCACCCGCGCCGCGAAATCCGCAAGTGAGGCAAAATCACCACCTGTATCGCGCGCCGCCACCAGATCGCGCATGGCACCTTCACCCACGCGCTTCACGGCAGCGAGCGCGAAGCGAATGGCCTGCTTGCCATCATCCCGCGCTTCCACACGGAAATCAGCGCCGCTGCGGTTGATATCCGGCGGCAGCACGGCGATCCCCAGCCGCGCCGCTTCCTGCATATGCCCGGCGAGCTTATCCGTATTGGAAAGATCAAGCGTCATGGAAGCGGCCAAGAAAGCCACCGTATGATTGGCTTTCAGCCAGGCGGTTTGATAGCTGACAAGCGCATAAGCCGCCGCGTGGGATTTGTTGAAGCCATAATCGGCGAAGCGTTCCATCAAAT
>Ga0315906_10008466_pt1 | contig 12338 bp, 8 predicted proteins | sample LakEriMetagenome_4_FD_203526 | JGI IMG/M metagenome (GOLD analysis project Ga0315906, IMG submission 203526) | Freshwater fungal communities from buoy surface, Lake Erie, Ohio, United States - Buoy 2 MA122 | ecosystem: Environmental > Aquatic > Freshwater > Lake > Lake biofilm | place: USA: Lake... | reverse complement strand
TTACTAAATGATATAAAAAGCCATCAAGGATTTTTCAGAAAAATAGCACACCGCGGTCCTGACAATAGTGTGTTTATTAATGACACCAGTATGATTACAACAACAACAAACCCTGCATACGCGATTACCTACTCTTCCAACAAAGAACCTCCTATCTCTAAATTGCCATATCATATGATATGGGGTTTTCACCGACTTTCTATCAACGGACAAACACCGGAAAGTAATCAGCCTTTTTTTATTAAAAATTGTCGTCTCATTTGCAATGGTGAGATTTACAATTTTCGTGACCTTATCAAAGAATACGGACTTGAGGCCGAATATAAGAGTCAGTCAGATTGTGAGATTATTATTCACCTGTATCGAAAAATTGGAATGGCCGAAACACTAAGAAAATTAGATGGAGTATTTGCACTTGTTCTACACGACTATGAAAATAAATGCACCTTTATTGCGCGCGACCCGGTGGGAGTAAGGTCGCTTTATATCGGTTCATGTGATAAAAATTCGTATGAAACTGGTATTATTGTTGCTAGTGAATTAAAAGCAATTTCAAACGAATATCATAACATTATGCAGTTTCCTCCTGGTTGTTATGCATTTTATAAAGATGGTAACTCGCCTGTTAATTTGTATAAACCTGGTATTTATTTTAACGCATACTATGAGAACCTGACAATCAATCAGAATTTTTTCTACAGGGATGCAACTAGTTCTAAAAACTCTGTTTCTATTCTTCGTTCATATCACTACAATATTATTGAAGACACAGAGGAAAATATTTGCGCGAACATCGCCACCCTTTTCGAAGAAGCAGTTGTAAAACGTCTCATGAGCGATCGCAAAGTAGGTGCACTTCTATCGGGAGGGCTGGATAGTTCAGCAGTCGTGGCAATGATGTGTCGTCATATGCCGGCAAAAGATTTGAATACGTATAGTATTGGTCTCGCTGGGTCAACCGACTTGGTGTGGGCGCGAAAAGTGGCCGATTATTTGGGGACAAATCATCATGAAGTCTGCCTTAGCGAAGGAGAGTTTTTGGGCGCGATCAAAGATACGATATATCAAATCGAGAGCTATGATACGACATCTGTGCGCGCGTCTGTGCCGAATTATTTGGTCAGCAAGTATATTTTCAATAACAGCGACGATTGCGTTATTTACTGCGGCGACATGTCGGATGAGATTTTTGGGTCATATCGTGGATTTATGAAGGCGCAATCCGATGAAGACTTTTTTGCCGAAAATGTGCGCATGGTTCGCGATGTTTGTTACTTCGACTTGCTGCGCTCTGATAAGAGCATTAGTGGCGCAGGTTTGGAAGCACGTGTCCCGTTTGCAGATAAGAAGTTTTTGCAATATGTCATGAGTATTCCTGCAAAGTATAAGAGGTTCGATGACACACGAATCGAGAAGTATATTTTTCGCAAAGCATTTCAGGGATTGTTGCCCGATGATATTCTATGGCGTAGGAAAGAGGCGTTTAGCGATGGTGTAAGCGGACATGGGCGAAGTTGGTTTCAGATTATTCGTGAACACATTGAAAGCAGAGCAGGGGAAGATGAATATTATAACTATAACCGGTATATTACTGCTATGGGTGTTGATACAAAAATTCACAACATGCCATATGATGCGGAAAGTCTTTTCTATAGAAATATTTTTGTCAACTTATTTTCAGATTGTGAAGAAACAATTCCTTACTTTTGGCGACATCCATTTTGCGAAGAGAAAGACCCGTCTGCGAGACTACTTGAATGTTATAAAAATACGGACGTGTAACTACATATTGCGCACATACATAAAGTGTTTAGTAATAACAATAATACCAAGAAATGCAATAAAATAGTTAACTAGTTTGTGATGTTGTATAGAAACTGCAAATAGTTTTTCTGTGCATGAAATTGCAGAACATAAGTATCCTATTGTGAGTAGTATAACTATTGAAATAGGAATCTTTACAGAACCGATCGCAAGTAATATAAAAAGATAAACAAAACCAATGGTTCTAATGAATATTCCAAAATCTTTTAACTTTATCATTTTCTATTATACGATATATCAATATTATATTGTATAATAAGTAAATACTAAGTCTCTAGTATGCCATATAAACACTAATTTACATAATGAATTGTTTCACAATAATAACCAAACCGGCTAAAGATAACGCATAGTTATAAAATTTATGGTTAATAATTTGTGAAGTTTTTGTTTTATTGCAAAAAATAGATAAACCAAACGAACCTATGGTAATCAGTAAAATAACAGACAAAGGTATACTTACCATATTAGTATACTGCAGGTAAAAAAGGTATAAAATACCGATAGTGCGTAAAGCCATGAAAAACTCTTTAAAATTATAACTTGACATTTTTATTTTATTATTCTATATACTACTATAATATTTTTTGTTATTTTTTTTGTTATTTTTTAATGTTTTGTAATAAATTATTTTTATATTTAGTTATTATATAAAGAAGTATAAAATGACTTGCGGACCATTAACACAAACACAACAAGGCGGATCAAGAAGACGAAGAAATACACGTTCGCGTAAAAATAAAACCAGACGAAATGGAAAATGCCGTGCATGCAGATGTCCCGGCGGATGCAAACGTTCTACATGCCCTTGCTACCGCGGGCGTTCTAAACCATGCTGCACCAAGAGATGCAGATCTCGTGGTCACGGATGCAGGTGTTAGATACGACTACGCTAAATAATATTACTTATAATATTATTACTATTATTAGTATTTACTATAACATAAAAATTGATAAAGATAATAAATACTAATTCATATATACTATTAACTACATCAACATTTGCGAAATAATCGGTATACCATGAGCCAACAACTCCCCGACGTAGACACTTCATTCCGTCTGTTTGACTTCAATATCTTTGACGAAAAACGTCAAGAAAACAACGATGACAATGGCGATGGAAATGGCAGCGATGACGATGGCACAGCCGAAAAAAAATACAAAAAAGATGATAAATTTACAACGATTCAAATGTTTGGTCTAAATGAGAAGGGAGAGACATGTGCAATATTTGTTCGCGACTACAGCCCTTTCTTCTACATCAAGGTCGGCGATGAATGGACGATTCCACAAAAGTCTGCATTCGTTTCGCACCTGAAAGACAAACTTGGCAAATACTACCAGGATTCGGTTTTAGACTTTGAGTCAAAACTCATCAAGCGCAAAAAGTTATACGGATTTGATGCTGGGAAAGAGCACAAATTTGTATTAATCAAATTTAAAAATATTGCGACAATGAACAAAGTGAAAGGTATGTGGTTTCAGATGAAAAAAGGAAAACAAACACTTCGACGTGATGGTTATTACTACTCCAATACAAGAACAGAAATATATGAAGCAAATATTCCACCCATTTTGCGGTTCTTTCATATCCACGATATTAGCCCTTCTGGTTGGATCGGATTTAATTCCAAGCGTGTCAAACAGGTGCGCGGAGGTTCAAAGACAACGACGTGCACATATGAATATGAAATCGAGTCAAAATATATCGTTCCGCTCAACTCCAAGGAGACGATAGTCCCTTATAAAATATGCAGCTTTGATATTGAGGCAAGCAGTAGTCACGGCGACTTCCCAATTCCGATAAAAACCTATAAAAAACTTGCAACAAATATACTAGATGTTTGTGGTCCTGTTTTGCAGAAAATGAATGCTGATCTTGGCACAGACGCTGAATCAGAAACTATTCGTTATGAAACGATCGAAAAACTTCTTAAAAGAATCATTTACACTGCGTTTCACCATGAGAAAGATCCTCATCCTGATGTCGACTGCATCTACACAAAAATCAAAGTCGGAAAGTCGCGACTTGCAACCCTATTCGGTGTATGGATTACATATCATATTCCCGACATTCAGTCTAGTGCAAAGTTACAAGACTTAAACACGATTGAAAAAATGTTTGAAAAAATGTCGGAGAATGCGAATCAAGGTGATGGCGGCGATGGAGGAGACGATGATGGATGCGATGGTGAGGGTGATGGCGAAGGTCATGAAGACAATGAATATGAAGAAGTAGGTGAAGTTGAAGAAGTTGAAGATTTAGAAAATATGGAAGATGTAGAAGATATAGAAAACCAAGGTGGTAACGACGAAGCAGACAAACTAATGCGCGCATATGCTGGCAACGGCAACAGCCCAGCAGCATCAACAAAGAAACCTAGCAAACCCAAAAAATCAAAAGAAACACCAAAGGAAACGCCCGTTCACTTGCTCTTATCTACCTCTGACAAAATGGATCGCGAAACCAAAATCAATATGTTGAATGTATCGCTGCAAGAAATATTTCCACCTGTCGAAGGTGACAAAGTAACATTCATTGGTTCGACATTTCTCACCTACGGCAACAAACGCCCTTACCTGAATCATTGTATCGTTCTCGACACATGCGACACTCTCAAGGACGAGGTTGCAAACTCGGAAATACAGACGTGCAAAACTGAGCGCGAATTATTGCTTGCATGGACACAGCTTATTCAGCGCGAGAATCCGGATATTATTATTGGCTACAATATTTTCGGTTTTGATTATGAGTTCATGTTTCGGCGTTCGCTGGAGAATTCATGCGAGAATGAGTTTCTTGCGCTGTCACGCAACAAGGGCGAATTTTGCGGGACGCGTGACTATAAAACCGGCAAAATTGGTATCAAAGAAAGCAGTATTGTAATTGCTAGTGGTCAGCATGACTTGCGATATATTGATATGACGGGACGCTTGCAAGTGGATTTGTATAACTATTTCCGTCGTGATTTCAACCTTACGTCATATAAGCTGGATTATTGCGCTGGTTACTTTTTTGGTGATGGTGTGAAAAAAATCGAACATTTGCCTAGTGGAAATACGAAAGTCACTAGCTCGAATCTGATGGGTCTTGAAAATGGCAACTATATTCATTTCGAAGAATCCAGTCACTCGACAGATATGTATAAAGAAGGTGAGAAATTCAAGGTAACCAACGTGAATCCAGAAGAACGCAGTTTTGAAATCGAAGGACACGAGATGCCAGATATGACGAAATCTGTTCGCTGGGGTTTAGCAAAAGACGATGTCACACCCCAGGATATATTTCGCATGACAAATGAAGGACCAAAAGAGCGCGCAATTATTGCGAAATATTGTATTCAGGATTGTAACCTGGTGCAGCATCTTATGAACAAAATCGATGTATTGACTGGCTATATTGAGATGTCAAAAATTTGCAGCGTGCCGATTAGTTTCCTTGTATTGCGCGGGCAAAGTATTAAACTGACGAGTTTTATTGCAAAGAAATGCCGCGAGAAGCGGACACTGATGCCAGTGCTTGAGCGTTCATTCGGAAATGAGAGTTATGAAGGTGCAATTTGTCTCCCACCGAAATGCAATTTATATTTGGACAATCCAGTTGCATGTTTAGATTATTCGTCACTATATCCTTCATCAATGATTAGTGAGAATTTGTCACATGATAGCAAAGTATGGACAAAGGAATTCGACTTGGCCGGACAACTTGTTCGCGAAACCGGTGTGAAAGACATATCTGGAAACTACATTTACGATAACTTGCCTGGATATGAATATGTGGACGTCACCTACGACACGTATAAGTGGGTTCCAAATAGTAGAGGCAAAGCGGTGAAAACACTGAATGGTAAAAAAATATGCCGATTCGCACAGCCGCGCGACGGAGTGAAAGCAATTATGCCGGATGTGCTCGAAGAACTACTTGCTGCAAGAAAAGCAACACGCAAACTGGCGGAAGCAACCGAAGACCCTTTTATGGCGAATATTTTAGACAAACGGCAACTCGGTTATAAAGTAACAGCGAACTCACTATATGGACAATGTGGTGCCAAAACAAGCACATTTTATGATGTGGATATTGCTGCGTCTACTACTGCGACGGGACGCAAACTGCTGACCTATGGAAAGCGCGTTGTTGAGGAAGTCTATGGGGATGCGAAGATGGAGTCGAAGAAATTCGGGTTTGTAAATACAAAAGCGGAGTATATATATGGAGATAGCGTTGCAAACTACACGCCAATATATGTTAGAGAAAATGGACGACAAGTAAATATTATACAGATAGACGAGTTAGCAAAACGATACGGGGATGAAAATGGATGGGTTTATAGTAAAGAAGAAGGAAAAGAAGGGAAAGAATATTGTGAAATGATTCCGTCAATGAATATAGAAACATGGTCTGATAAAGGGTGGACAAAACTTCATCGTATTATTCGTCATAGACTTGCTCCGCATAAAAAAATGATTCGAGTATTAACACATACTGGACTTGTGGATGTAACCGATGACCATTCACTTGTTGATATAAATGGTAACGAAATATCGCCAAAGGATGTTGTATGCGGAACTTCATTATTACATTTTGAACACGATACATACAAACATCCAGAAAATATTAGAATAAATGTTGGTAAAAAAGTAATAGTTCCTACATCTCAATATAATGCCGCACTTAAGTGGGATGAACTTAATAAGTTTCATGGACATACACTTTCATTGGACTATACTATTGAAAATGGGGTATCAAACTATATTATAAAAGTTGCAAAAAATACAGAAATAGATACTATAACTAATGCTAGCACTAACGCTAGCACGAATAATAACATAGTCAAAAAAATACATGAAATATCATATCCAGAGAATGAATTTGTTTACGATCTTACTACAGAAAATCACCACTTTGCCGCAGGTGTCGGTAATATGATAGTTCACAATACGGATTCCGTATTCTTCACATTCAATCTTGCAACACCGGATGGCGCACCGATTCGCGGAAAGGATGCGCTTGAGATTACGATTGAGTTTGCAAAAGAGGTTGGACATCTTGCGACACGATTCCTCAAGCAGCCGCATGCGTGGGTCTATGAAAAAACGCTTATGCCATTCTGTCTCCTATCAAAGAAGCGATACATTGGTATGTTGTATGAAGACAAGCCGGAAAAACCGAAGCGCAAAAGTATGGGTATCGTTCTGAAACGTCGCGACAATGCACCCATTGTGAAAGATATCTATGGTGGCGTGATTGATATCCTAATGAAGGAACAAAATGTCGAAACTGCAATTCAGTTTCTAAAATCATCGCTACAAAATTTGGTAGATGAAAAGGTGCCGATGGACAAACTGATTATTTCAAAGTCGCTTCGAAGTGGATATAAAAATCCGGCGCAAATTGCACATAAAGTCTTGGCAGACAGAATGGGCAAACGTGACCCAGGAAATAAGCCAAGCGTCGGCGACAGAATTCCGTTTGTTTATATTCAGAATCCAGACAAGAAGGCACTTCAAGGCGATAAAATAGAGCACCCTGACTACATCCTGGCGAATAAAATAAAACCGAATTATGCTTTCTATATTACGAATCAAATTATGAAGCCGTTACAACAAGTGTTTGCACTGGTGTTGGAGAATATTCCGAGCTATAAACGTCATGTTCCTGCACTGCAGTGTTCGATTGAATCATGGAACGACAAACTACTAGATGGTGAAGATGAGGAAAAGATAAAGAAGAAGATAACGGATTTGAGGAATAAAGAAGTGAAGAAGATTTTGTTCGACGAATATTTGATTGAAATTGATAATGCAAGTAAGAAGAATCAGAGCATTATGAACTTCTTTAAGAAGAAATAGGAGTTGTCATACCTTTATACATTTATACACGAACATATCGAATAGCACTTGTATATAATTTTTTTTCACCACGTCTACTGGTTCCTTGAGGAACGCCTGCCTTTTCATCCAAACTATCAAGTGTTTCATCCAATTTAAAATTGTAGTCTTGTGGCCATGTAGTGTCGCTTTCATCAATCCACTCACCATTATCAAATGTATGTTCTAAAAATACTTCGGGTAAATAAAATGCGCTTCCGAGTAAACCATGCCATCCACGGATAAAGTCTTCTGGTTTTGTTTTTGTGTCTCGATAAAGATATGTAATAGTGCAGTATCGTATTGGAATATTTTTGTCGGATTCGCGACCACTTGTAAGTCGACTAATTTCCCGACCCTTTCTAACAACATCTGCAACAAGTTCATCTTCACCGCGCCGTGTCCATTTCATATTTGTTCTACTACCAGATATCGTTTGTGTATCAAACCATTTACCAAGACATTCACGCGCAGTCATATTCTCGTCATAACATGTTACAAAAATACCATCGGGTAGTATGGTGCCAACAACATGTTCATCACGCAACAAAAAGGAAAGATAACCTACACCTTTTGCACCCGGACTACGTGTGCGTCCAATCCATTGAAGAACAGGTCGCATAGATTCCGAATTCGGTAAAAAGGAGTAAAGTCGTTCAAACGTCGCGCGATGGTCTACTAGGTCAATGCATTTTTGGGGAGGGCTAGCGTTATGTATTATCGTATTTGCTGCGCAGTTTTCAGCTTTGTATGCAGTTTGTAAATCCAAGAAGTGTGAAAAATCGGCGGAAACAATAATGAGCGATTTTTTATACTCGCTGGGTCTAAGCCTTGGAAGCTGCGACAACGATGACTCATTGGCAATATTATAGGGTATAAACTTTATACTCTGAGTGTCAATGCCCCAAATATTTTTAAATACTGCTAAACATGATTTATAAGGCACTTCATATTCGTGTGCGGTTTTTGCATTATCGGCAGGATTTGCAGGGTAAAATAGAATATAAACTTGCGAGAATTGTTTTGTAGGTTTAAATCGTAATGTATGTGCTATAATTTGCCCAGTATATTGCGTAGATGCATGCGGAAGGACATACCCGTGCAAGTCGTGTAATGGTATTATTTTATAGGGTGACGGATAATTAAAATATTGTAGTATATCATTTGCGCGAAACCAAGATGACATTATGTAAAAAATAATATATATTCAACACATATTATTTTTTAGTATTGTTTCGAATTGCGTGAAGTTATCACGCCCTTCGCATTATTTTATTGACTAAAACTCCTCCAACTGCAATCCACATTGCCATAATGATATTCGAACCTTCGCTAATGATCCATCGCATGGCGATGCAGTGTGGTGCTGAAACCATGAACGGCGACAGAAGGAATCCTAAAATGGTATAAGGTGCACAAAATTCAGGGTATAGGTGTATTGCTGCATAGTGGAGTAGAATCCACATGATATAGTAACCACATGCAGAGTATATCCATGTTATAACTGGCCACAAACGTTTGACTTGATTCCATATCCATCCAAATACATTCAACACAGACTCCATGTAACTATAAGAACTGAATGGCCATGGTCCAAAAAGCATGTCTTCGTTGTTGGGTTCATTATGATTGTTCAGAGGATACATGAAGAATGAACTGCTTGGCATCTTGATAGCAGATGAAAATATTTGTATTAGATCTTTGTTTTCGCTGTATACTATATTATAACTATTTTTCGCTTCAATTTTTTGTAAAGGTAAATCTTACTGCTTTTAATATAACACTTAATCTACTTCTTCATATTCAGTTGTATAAGTATCATTCTCATTCTCATTCTCATTCTCATTCTCATTCTCATTCTCATTCTCATTCTCATTCTCATTCTCATTCTCATTCTCATTCTCGCTTTGACTAGTGTTAGCGTTAGTGTTTGTTGATGTAGCAGTATTGTTTCTACTTAAATTTGAAAATATTTGTGATAAACTTGAAAGATAAGAATTTGTGAATTCTCTCCCTTCGTTATCATTTGCATAATGGGGTAAGTCAAATGAAAAAACTATAGATTCATCATTCATATTATCGACGGATAAGTTATCCAAATTAGTGCTGTTTCTAATATTGTTTATAATGTTAGAAAGTGTATTTGTTCTTGCAGGCGCAGGTGCAGGAGCAGGAGCAGGAGCAGGTGTGGTTACAACTGCAGGAATAACATTGCCACGACATAGCGGACATGTTGAATGTGACTCAAGCCACGTCATCATTCGAAATGGAACATAACAATGCCCGCACTCTTTCACACGAAGAACAACAGAATTGTCATTAAATGAATCTCTACTAATAGGGCATTCTGTATTTAATCCTTGACGCATAGTTATAGAACCATAACTAATAATTTCAGTATTTTCTTCGATTTCTTCAATAGTAAGTCCATTTCTATTTCTTCGGTTAACTCTACTGGTATTTCCTAGAATATTTTCAGACAATGTCACGGGATTCAATAACACATTCCGTGGTAGAAAAGAAAATAGAATATTATTTGACGTATCAAAAATATTTCTTCTCCCAAGAAGATAGTTTAAATTATCGCTCCCCAAAGTATTTGGAATATTTGCATAATTATTTTGCCTAATTCCTTGAGTTGGTTGAGATAAAGGGTGTGTATTAGTTTGTCTAGAAGATTGTTGTATATTTGAATTTTGATTATTTTCTCTCGTTTCTCTCGTTTCTCTCGTTTGCTGAGACTGATACTCCAAACGTCTCCTTTCACTTTGTGTCTCTATAATACTTGACAAATTACTCTCAAGTCTTTGAAACATATCCTGTGTTCTCGCCGTAAATGCAGTTATATTAAACATCAGATTCAAATAACCATACTCAAAGTCCATATTGAATGGGCTGTCATAAAATGAATTTTCTACACTATATCCCCTAATACTACTATCGTGTGGTATGGTATTTTCTCTTTGCCCTTCATCACTATTCATAGTATATATACTATATTAATATATAATGATATATTAAAAATGTTTAAATATTAATTTGTATATTATAATAACTGCAAATTAATAGTAATCGACAATCATTCTTATTAACATATAAACACTATCCAATAAATGACAACAGAATCTGAAACAACACTAGCACCTATAGATAAGTTTAATAGTTATGCAAACCGAGGTATAACCGGTCTTACAAATTTGGGAAATACGTGTTTTATAAATTCATGTATTCAATGTTTATCACATACATATGAATTTAATGACTTCTTATCAAAGGGGGATGGAAGCTATAGAAAAATTTTAAATAATAAACCAGAATCGGTTTTATTAGTAGAGTGGGATGATCTTCGCAAACTAATGTGGAGCCAAAACTGCATTATATCACCAGGTAGATTTATTAATTCCGTGCAGCGGATTTCAAAGGCAACTAACCATGAATTATTTTCAGGATGGTCACAAAATGATTTACCTGAATTTTTGTTATTTGTATTAGAGTCATTTCACAATGCACTTACGCGTGAAGTTATTATGGATATTAAAGGAAACATTCGCACAAAAAAAGATGAAATGGGGAAAAAATGCTATGAAATGATGAAACAAAAATACACAAAAGACTACTCAGAAATATTGAATGTATTTTTTGGTATCCATGTTTCAGTTTTGACACCAATTACATCTTCATCTTCGTCGCGTGATCAAGATACAAAATACCTAAGCATAACACCTGAACCATTTATGATAATACATCTTCCGATTCCTACAAAAGAAGAATTACGAATTGAAAAAAGTGATAAAAATATTACACTTTTTGACTGCTTTGATAAACATTGCGAGAAAGAAGCTTTAGACGGCGATAATATGTGGTTTAATGAGATGACAAATAAAAAAGAAGCAGTAAATAAAAGAATATTGTTTTGGAGTCTTCCGAATGTAATGATACTTGATATTAAGAGATTTATAACTTCTTATGCTACAGGAAAAACAAAAAAGAATCAAATATTTATTGATATTCCGATCCAAAATGTTGACTTTTCGCAATATGTAGAAGGATATGGAAAGGAAGGATACATATATGATTTATATGCAATTTGTAACCATCATGGACAAGTTGAAGGTGGTCATTATAGTGCAACTATTAAGAATGCAAATGGGAAATGGTATAACTTTAATGATACTATGGTAAAAGAAATAACTATAAATACTGAAATGATAAGTGGGAATACACCATATTGTCTATTTTATCGTAAAAAAATATGAATAAGTAATAAAAACACAAAATCTAACATGAAATATTTTTCAATAAAATAAATTTATATATAGTTTTATATATAGTATTTTATATATAAAATGAGTATAAGTTATAATTCATTAACAGGTTTACAAGGTGATCCATTACAATATATTAGTCAAATAGCAGTAACTGGTAAAAGAGAGTTAGACTCGACATCTGTAACTACACGTGTTATTATTATAGTTACATTTATCGTAATTTTAATATTATACTATAGTTTATTTTATTCTTTAGGAAATAAAGGTGCTGGGTCAGGAGATGGTGGTGGTATAGGTGCGGGTTCTGGAGTCAGCGGTGAGTCATCAGGAAAAAGAACACTGGAAGTTATACTATGGAGTGTTTTTATAGTTTTA